>Ga0247683_1000002_pt1 | contig 75207 bp, 106 predicted proteins | sample CNK24_metaG_FD_189025 | JGI IMG/M metagenome (GOLD analysis project Ga0247683, IMG submission 189025) | Soil microbial communities from Purdue University Martell Research Forest, Indiana, United States - CNK24 | ecosystem: Environmental > Terrestrial > Soil > Temperate forest > Bulk soil...
TTTGCCGTCAAGGTACTTGAAAATTTTATCGAAGTAATTATAACTTGGCTCGTCATCGTCATCGAATGAAACAATGTACTTTCCTTTTGCGGCTTTGATTAATTCATTCCTTTTGTACCCAGTAGTCCCATCTCCTTCATTGACAATTATCTCAACTGCATGGTCGTTTACTTGAAGATACAACTGCCCTAAAAGACGTTGCAGTTTCTCCGCCCTTTCAGGCAGATGACAAATCAGTACCGATAGTGTCGGCTTGCTATGTGGTAGAACTATCTGCAAGCCGACATGGTTTAGGTTAAGGAAACTTCGTCTCCGACTTCTGCTGAGGACAGGTCTTCTGATACAAGAACAACTCCGCCATCGTCAGTACAGGAACTTCCTACAACTGTAAATGTTCCTGCGTCACCAATATCTATACTTGTGCCGGGAGTAAGGAAGTTATCCACGCAACACGCTATCGTGATAGCATTGATACATAGATTTATCGCTGTTACCAAAAGAGGATAGGAACACCATTCCAGTTCTTTGTGCTTGGCTTGGTTTACATTTCCTAAATCGTAAAGCACTTTAGCTGGCTTGCTGGCTTCGGGATATTTGTTGACTACTGCGTCCGTGTTTAACAGAGAGAGTTTTCCCATCGGCTTGCGGTCTATCTTGTTCACAAAGATAGCGGCAGGGAACATCGCGGTGTTCTGTGCAGTGTCGGCTGTTGCCTGAATAGCCGTTTTGAGCGCATCTGCTGTTTGACTTACAATGTACCTTTCGGTAATCATTGATTGATTGTTGTAATAAAGAATAAAAGCATGGTCGTTAAAAAAGTCATAATGCTCTGACGTAATTAACTTGATGTTTTCGATTCCTAAAAATTTTTGATACGGTGTGTTAGACGTATCGTTGTTATTAAATTTCAACACTGTAACTGAAAGTAAGCTCATGATTTTTTTGAGTCCCCGACTTTGGTTTCTTCGGGGGCTTGGGACAAAAATACGTTATGAGTTTTATTTAGTATCACGTTATTTTAAAAGTTTTCAACACTAATAATATAAAGTTTTCGGCTTATCCCTTCCCTCACTTTGTACTCTCGCCCATTCCCTTTGGGCTTGTTCGATTTCTTCTCCGCTCATTTCCATGTCCTGATGCTTGACCTGTTTGGCGTTTTCTTTTAAAGTAACTTTTGATTTATCTTCAATTACACACCACATTCCGAAACGGTGCATGGCATAGAGTTCGCCTACAAAATTCTGCGTATCGTACATAATCGGTTTCGCGCACCATGATGGAAAGAAAACAAAATCATTTTCTTTAAGCCCGTACCCTGTGAATTGGCTTCCGTTCATTCGTGGCACTTCATCATCAAATTCTACTTCCTGTTTACCTGTTATCTTGGTATTGATTAGCGGAGTGCCGATGTGCTTTACTATGCCGTAGGTTTTGGACTTTTCTTTGATGTGTTCGGTTAAAAAATTGGTCGGGGTGTCTATCGGTTCTACAAGCACATAACCATTGACAGGTATTATTTTTTCTTCCCTGATGACAAAGTAAATATTCTCGTACCTGATGAAAAAATAAACATCCTCTCCGTCAATCCAATATCTGCTTTTGTTCCATGCGTCATCGTTGAAGTAATAAACTGCTAAATCTCCTTCTTGGAGTTCGTTGGTGGTTTCCCATTTCATCTTGTCTTTATAAAGAACTCCAACGCTTTTTACTATTCCTGTTTGACATTTATGCGCTCCTGACTGATTAGGTTTGTTTAAGGTAGCGTCTGAAATAAATAAGGTGTTGTCGCGGTTTTTGTAGATGCCACTGATTAGCTCCTCGCGAGTGCGATTTACCTTTATCATCACATAGTTGATTCCTGCTTTCATTTATCCTTCCACATATCTATGAGTGTGTTGAAATATATCTTGTCCTCTTTTTCGGGGTCATCTTCTGAAATTTCATACCTGTGATCTTCAAGTGATTTTCTGGAGTCAATCAAACTAAAAAATAAATCGTCAAATTCTTTAACAGATATTTCGTTGTTTCTTAATCTTATTCCCGCCTGACGGAGTTCGGATGCTATACTCATACTTCCCTGAATAAAATCTTATTTCTTTTTTCCTCGAACTCTCCTCTCATTTCTTCGTTCTTCAAAATAAACTTGTTGTTTTCTGTTTTGAAGTTTCCGTTTTCAATGACTACATACTCATTTAAGATTTTTGCTAATTCGTCATTGGCTCTTTTTATTGCAAATCCGAATTGCTTGTCGAAGTTTTTAACTTTACCTCTGTTTAAATAAACAAGGGCTGGCGTGAATCCGTTTTGGATTAAGAGAAGGTCTTGGACTGTCATTATACTTGGGGAGATGAGGGGTTATCTTTTTTTTCCACGCAAAAGTTTATCGAGCGCGATACGAATAAGTTCTGATGCTGACCGCGCCCGATGGTTGATTTGCACCGTTCTGTTATTTATTTTTTCCGCGTGTTCGGGCGTGAATGTATGAGTCATTTTTATCACGGCACAAACATACATATAAATACCGACATCGCAATATATTTTATTTTCAATCTTTACTAAAAATATTTCTTGCATTATGTACGAGTATGTATTAAATTTGCAAATGTTTTTATCTAAAACCGCGCCTAATACTTATCGCGCAATTTATAATGAAGACATCTCGAAAGATAATGAGATTAAAATCGGCAGTGTCGGTAGGTGGACTAAATCTTCTCTGCGTAGCATTGAACAGAATCGCGGGTATTGGGCTGTTATCATCCCGCAGATTATCCGACAACTTGACGCGCGGGGAACGCAATTCCCGATTGGCTTCGAGAAAGAAGATGTGGTTCACGGACTGTTACACAAACTATTTTTGACCGCAGAGTTTATGGGAAAAGAAATTACAATCTCTACTGCTAAACTAAGTAAAGACCAAACATCTGAATATTGGGAGAGAATATCTTTATGGTACGCGGAAACTTTTCAAGAGGAATTAATCATGCCTAAGAAATAATACCAATGACAAAAGAAGCAGGTAAATTTTTTGCCGATTACTTTCATATAAAAGAAAGCGAAGCAGTTGACTGTAATCACATGACACTTGATTGCATGGACGAGTTCGATAAACAAGAAGCTATTGAATTTGCAGAGTGGATTCTTAGTAAAAGATATGTTCCTGAAATTTCAGCAGGAGATTTATACAATGAGTTCCTTAAACAGAAACAGAAATGACAAACAACATGAAAAAGATTTGCAGAAATTGTAAACAGCCCGATTATAAATGTAGTTGTGGTGAAACTGATTTGGTTGATGCCGCGTTTGCGGTTGCCGAAGGAATTATCGAAGCGGAAATCATTTCTTCGCTGTTCGATTCATTCACATCTTCGAGCGACTCGTCAAGTTCATCCTCTGATTCTTCGTCAGGATTTGACGGCTTTGGTGGCGGGGATTTTGGCGGAGGCGGTGCGGACGGAAGTTGGTAATCAAAGAACAATTTTGAGAGAGTAAATATACAAAAATAAATATTAAATTACTGTGAAGAAAAGCAGACGTGGTGAAACGGTAAACACACCTGAACACGAGTACCCAAAGACGTTTGGCGAAACTCAGTAAGGCACACTGGAGGTTCGAGTCCTTCCGTCTGTACAAAATTTTCGACAACAGAAAGAAAGTGGACGATGAGTGAATTGAAATTGTTGATAAAATAGTTTTCAACATTTGTAACATTCGTGTTTTGTTGACGTAATATTGCAACGTAATTTTTAAATAGAATCTGTGATGCCAAAAAAATATTTAAGAAAAAGTCAGCACGATGGGGTTAGCGTTTCGTCACAGATTCCGCGCCCCGTTGTGTCTGATGATAAAATCTGTGACTATGATTACTTTACGTCCCAACCAAGTTGAGCCAACCGATATAGGTATTCGGTTTTTCCAAAAGAGCGAGCCGCTCCCCTCTATTATTGTCGCGCCAACAGCTTTCGGAAAGTCAATAGTGATTGCAAAAATTGCCGAGAGCGTAGAAGATAATTTACTTATTCTGCAACCCTCAAAGGAATTGCTCGAACAAAATTTCGGGAAGTACATTGCGCTTGGCGGTCATGCCGCGATTTATTCCGCGTCTTTCAACTCTCGAAAAATCGGTGACGTCACTTACGCAACCATCGGTTCGATTAAAAAACTTGGCGCACACTTCAAAGAACTTGGCTTTACCAAAATGATTATTGACGAGGCACATCTCTATCCGAGAGAGTCCGATTCGATGCTCGGAAAATTTTTAGCCGACAGTCAGATAACTCACGTGCTTGGTTTAACCGCAACCCCTTTAAAACTTCAAACTAATTTCGATGCAGGTGGAAATCCGTTTTCAAAATTAGTCATGCTTACGAGCAAGAGCAAGAAAGGAAACTTCTTCAAAGATATAATTTACGTTTCACAAATACAAGAGATGGTTGAATTAAATTTTTGGAGTAAAATTGAATATGAGCAGTACGATATTGATGAATCAGGATTAGTTTACAATTCCACCAAAGCTGAATTTACAGAGGAGAGTATTCGCGCTGTTTATAAATCCAACAACTTAGAAAAAATGATTCGGGCAAAGTTGGATGAGGTAAGCCACAGGAAAAGCGTTGCTGTTTTTGTTCCGTCCGTTGCCGAAGCGCGGGAGCTTGCCGAAGCCATACCAAACTCCGTTGCTATATACGGAAATATGCCAGCCAAAGAAAGAACGGCAGCCGTTAAAGGATTTAAGTCAGGAAGCATAAAAACTGTTTTCAATGTCAATGTTTTGTCCGTTGGGTTCGACCATCCCGAACTCGACACTATCATCTGCGCTCGTTCTACTGCCTCACTTGCGTGGTTCTATCAGGCAATGGGCAGAGGCACTCGTATCGCTCCGAACAAAAAGGATTGTTTGATTGTGGACTTCTCCGGCAACGTAAGGCGGTTCGGTAAAATTGAGAAGTTGTATTACAAAAAAGAAAATATCTGGAAGTTATACGGTGAGGGAGGTAAGCTGATAACAGGATGCCCGATACACGAACTCGGTGAGCGAACAGAGTCATCCGAAGTATTGCGTGAAAAAGCAAAAACCGAACCGATACTAACCTTTGGGCAGCACAAAGGCAAGCATATAGCCGATGTCCCCGAAGATTACCGTAAATGGATGATGTCTGATAGGTTTGAATGGAACAAGTGGAATATTCACATAAAAAAGTACATTGAAAAAAATCTTATGCCTAAAAAAGAGGAGGTTATCAATGGGTAAGGACAGTTATTGGTTCAGGCACGACTCAACCGCAGGACGCGGATTGCGCCTCCGAAAAATCGCTCATATCTACGGGCATTGGGGAAAGGGTATCTATTGGGACGTTATAGAAATATTGCGAGAACAGGATAATTATTGCCATTTAAAGGACGATTCCTCACTTCAAATGTTATGTTCGTTAATTGGTTGTACTGACACCACAAAATTCGTAAATTGGTATAAAGATTGCATTAAAATTGACCTTTTGCAAGAAGATGCCAGTTCATTTTTTTCTTCTGTTTTGCGAAAAAATATGGGTTTTTGGGAAAAGCAAAAACGTAATGGAGGGCTATCGTCAGGAAATAAAGAGCCAAAGCATAGCCAAAGCATAGCCAAACTTAAGCCAACTAAAAGCCAAAGTAAAGCCAAAGTAAAGCCAAAGCATAACATAATAGGAGATAATATAATAATAAAGAATAAGATTAAAAAGGAGCAGTTGCTATTTTCTTCTTCTCCTTTTTTCGATAAGGTAGAGTTTGCGAAGGCGTTAGCGGGGTGGTCGAAGGACAAACTTAAGTACTACTACGACTCCGCGTTGACTTGGAGCAACGAAGGAAATAGCAAAAAGGATTGGATAGCTACGGTCAAAACTTGGGCAGCGCGGGACGAGAAGCTGGGAAAACTTAAATTCCAACCAGATAAAATAGAAACTCTAACAGCACCAGCGATTGACGCTGATGATTTTTACGACAGACGAAAATGAAGGAAATAGCCGTAAAATATTATGAACTTGGGCTTTCGGTTATTCCGATAAGCGAAGATAAAATTCCTACTATCAAATGGAAAGTTAATACCGAGCAGTTAATTTCGCCAAACGGAAATTTTAATTCGGTGTATGGCGTTGGAATTGTAGCCGGAAGTGTTTCAGGAAACTTAGAGTGCATTGACATTGATTGCAAGTATGACCTGACAGGGACTTTGTATGAAGATTACAAAAACGCCATTAACGATGCTGACAATGAGTTATTAAAAAAACTTGTCGTTGTAAAAACTCCGAGTGGTGGCTATCACTTCATTTACAGGTGCGAAAAAATAGACGGAAATAAGAAATTAGCAAAAAGATACGCAAACGAAGAAGAAAAAAAACTTAAAGAAAAAGAAAAGGTTTTGATTGAAACAAGGGGAGAGGGAGGATATTTTGCCTGTTATCCAACCCCTAAATATGAGTTTATTTACAAAGATTTTACACAAATTTCAACGATAACGGCAGATGAAAGGGACACGTTAATTGAGTGTGCGAAGGTTTTTAACGAAGTGGTCACTCAATCCCGAACATCGAAAAGTTACACTTCTTCTGAAAACGTATTTACACGATTTAACGCCACAGGTGATGTAGAAAAAATATTAGAAGAATCAGGATGGACTTTTAAGGGTATTTGCAGAGGAAACAGGATGTACTTGCGCCCGAATGGAGAAAAAAAGTGGAGCGCAGGGTATCATCCTGACTCAAAGTTATTCAGAGTTTTCACGCAATCAAGTGAATTTGATAATGATACGACTTACAATCCGAGTCAGGTATTGGCTTACATAAAATTCAATAAAGATTTTTCAGAAACAGCTAAATGGCTTCAAAACAATGGATATGGAGATAGATTTACAGAAACTACCATAACTTCGGAATTAAATTTCTTGGCATCAAAATACGAAACCGATGCTTATATAGAGCAAATCCGCAACGGAACTTTTCAGATGGGACTTACCACAGGTCACGCTTCGCTTGATAAACATTGGCTTTTTAAGCCGTCACAACTTGTGATGATGCTTGGGCATGATAACATAGGAAAATCCGTTTGCGCGTGGTATTTTGCAGTAAAAAGCGCGAAACTCCATAATTGGAAATGGGTAATATGGTCAGGAGAGAACAAAACAGGCGGGATTAAAAAAAAAATGATTGAATATTACTTTGTAAAGAAAATTGAGGACTTGACCACATCAGAATTAGCGCAAGGCAGAAAATGGTTTGACGAACATTTTGCAATTATTGACAATGATAATATTTACACCTACAAAGACATGATTGCAATGGGTAAAAAGTTGATGGAGAAAGAACACTACGACTATTTTTTAATTGACCCGTACAATGGTCTTTTAAAAGAGGATGAAAACGAGCATCAATACGATTACAAGGCAATGTTGGAGTTTCGGTTATTCATAAAACAAACGCATTGTGGAATTTTCCTGAATGTTCACGCAATTACAGAGGCATTACGCAGAGTTTATCCGAAAGGACACCGATGGGAGGGACACCCGATGCCACCGCGAAAGTCAGACGCGGAAGGCGGAGGAAAGTTCTGTAATAAAGCAGACGATTTTATAGTTGCTCACCGCATGGTTCAGCATCCCGACTTATGGATGGACATGGAACTGCACATAGTTAAAATCAAAGAGGCGGAGTCGGGCGGAAAACACACAAATTTGGATAATCCTGTAATTTTAAAGATGATGCGCGGGTCGGTAGGATATGAAGAAACAACAAATTATTCTCCTCCGGCAATCCGAGATTATACCGAGCCAACACAACTTGAAGATTCACCCGAACCGCCATTCTAATGCAACCAACCCTCCACCGCTGGTGGTATTGCAACCAAACATTTCGCGTAAAAGGACAGGAATTTACCTATCTTGAAGCGGACTTTGACGACAACCGAGAATCAATAATCAGGTTCACAGACGGCAAGAAACGCTATACAATGCCAGAAACAGAGTTTTTTAAAAAAGTTTCAACATTAAAATTTGAATTACCTAAACCCGAACTCCTGCTAACCCGATGAACTAAAAATAAAAAACTATGAAAAAAAAAATCACAATTCTATTCATGCTGACATTCAGCAGTTTGTTTGCGCAAATCAAACCTGAAAATATTGCTGTTGTTAGAAAGGTCGAATATTACACTTGGTACAAAGATACGACTATTTGGACAACTGAAACAGTCACACATGGTGCAGGAAGCGGGGCGGTTGGCGGGGCGATACTTGGACATCTCTTGTTCGATATGCCTGTTACGGGCGCAATAATCGGGGCTGCTGCCAATACCAAAATAGAAACATATCCCGTTCAAAAAGTCATACAAATTCCATTTAATGGCTATAAAGTTACTTTGAATGACGGATATTGGTTTAAAACATTTCATCAATATTCGCAATATGAAGTTGTGGATAAATCTAAACTTGATATTTGGAAGTGAAATTTAGGACGCACTCCTCCAAAGCACTTATTCCACCACCCAAACATTTAAACTCCAAAATCGAAAGGAAAATCATGTCAGTTAAAAGAATACAACGAAAGAGAACTCTTGGGTGGAAGATGCCCGAAAATACTGTTTATGTCGGACGCGGGACGAAGTGGGGAAATCCGTTTGCGGTTGGGAAGTCCATTCCGAAACATTGGGAAAGTGTTTTTGACGATGCGGATAAATTTCACTACTTCAAATGGATGGGCGATGTCGAAACAAATGAGGAGGCGGTTTATCTATTCAAAAAATATTGTATTCCATCGGTAGATGAACTCGAAATTAAGGAGTTACGCGGAAAAAATTTAGCTTGCTGGTGCAAAGAGAAAGAAAGATTTTGCCATGCAGATGAACTTTTAAAAATTGCCAATACTGAACTGACTGTTAAATGAAACCCGAAGAAAGAAGATTAAAGCAATGGCGCAACGGAAAGCGAACATTTACCGAATGGTTGCGCGACCCAAAATGCACATTACTTATAAACAACATGGATTTTCCTGAGCCAATAATTTTTAAAAAGCTAAAGTCGCGTGAAAACCTGTAAAGATTGTTCCCGCCCCGTTTTCACGCATGGCTACTGTAAATCTCATGCGGCAAAATATTACTTGGGGAAGAAGAAAAAAACTCGCGGACAGTTGGTTAAGGAACTTGACCGCGTTTTCAGCATCTTCATTCGTCAGCGCGGTATGGACGCTCGCGGGTTCAATAGCTGTTATACCTGCGGGACTACCGCCCGATGGCAGGATTTACAATGCGGTCACTTCATTTCCCGCAGACACTACTCTACCCGTTGGGATGAGAAGAACTGCAAACCGCAGGATGCAAAATGCAACGTGTTCAATCAGGGCAACGCGCCCGTGTTCGCGGCAAAACTCATTGAGGAATACGGGGCAAGTATTTTAAATCTTCTCATCGCCAAAAAAAATAACCTGATGAAAATTACCAATACTGAACTTGAAATTTTAATTAACGAATATAATTCAAAGAACGAGAGTGTAAAATAACAAACTAAAATTAATTTTCTATGAACGAAAACCAATTTAAAAATGATGCGAAATCCATCGTGGATTTGTTCTTCAACACGAAACTTTTCAAAGATGACGTAACTCGCGATGACATGAATGGCACAGAAGAATTTATCGCCTACTGTATGCAAAGCAGATTTGAAAGTTATCTGAAAATTCAAAAACTTTTAGAGTCAATAGAAAAAAACAAAATCAAATGACCGAACCCGAAATTATCCTATCTTTACTTTCTCAAAAGAAGATGACACAGGGAGAGATTTTTCATTCAATGAAAGGCAATGAGCATAAATCATACGATACAGCTTTGCGCCACATCCGCCAAGTCATCCGCGACCTACGCTTTCAAGGGCATAAAATTTTGTCTGACGATTCAGGATATTGGATTCCTAAACCTGAAAACGAAGAACGCGAAGCCAAAGAATACATCGAGAGGATGGAGAGAACGGCTAAGGCGCAAAGTCGCGCATGGATGACGACATATAATCAGATGAAAAAAATTCTTAATGTGTCGAGTGAATATTTTGAGGGGACGGCTAAATTATTTTGAATGATGGAACTGAACCAAGAAACTTTATTCGGGAAGAAGGTAATCTCTACCATTAGTTTTAATGAACAGGAGATTATCAGAGATATTCTGTTTCTTCATGCAGATGGAAAATATATTGATTGCGACCCGACTTATTCGGTAGGGAATTTTTATAAAGACGGATTGCCAAAGCCAAGATTAAAGTTTGACCTTGCGCCTCAAATAGCAGGGGTAGTTCAAGCCGATGCGCGGAATTTGCCTTTGGAAGATTTGAGTATAAATATTTTAATGTTCGACCCGCCTTTCATTTGCGGCATACCAGCCGAAGCACCTACCGGAATTATTCGTGAACGGTTTGGGTTCTACAAAAACGTGCCGGAGTTGTGGCAATTCTACCTTGACGCTATAAGAGAATTTGAAAGAGTAATTGCGCCAAAAGGATTATTGATTTTCAAATGTCAGGATACTGTTGATGGAGGTAAAAATTATTTTACTCATTGTCAGGTTTTGAATATGGCGGTTGAAACAGGTTTTTATCCCAAAGACCTTTTCATACTTGCCGCAAAAAACAGAATCGTAGATGTGCCGATGGATTCACAGCAACACGCTCGTAAATTTCATTCTTACTTTTGGGTGTTTGAAAAAATAAAATCAAAAGTAAATTATGTCAAATAACTCCTCCCAAGATACCATTTCATAATGAAACTAAAGTGAAAACCAAATCCGAATCCGACCTCTTCGCCATCATACAATACTGCAACTACGCAGAAGAAGAAATAGAGATGAGTGAGAGTTTCAGAAAAACCATTTACGAAGTCCGTGCAGAGGCGATTCGGGAGTTTGACAGGAGGATAAAAAACTTAAAACAAAAAATATGAAAGACTGGCAAAAAGAAATTCAACCCAAGTTAGAAAAACTTAATGAGTTGACAACGGAAATTTTAAATCAACTTCCAAAAGTTGAACCCGAAACCGATGTGATTGATAAAATACGTTCAGCGTGTTTTGACGGCTCTCCTCATTCTATAAATATTTGTATGAAAAAATACGCCTCTCATATCCTGAGTGAAGCGATTCGCAAAACAGAACTTTATATGAGTGATAAATGTGTTGTATCAACAACCGATGAAGCCATAAAAATAGGAATGGATAATGCGTTGCAAATTTTAAAAAACTTTCAAAAAGATTTGCAATAATTCCTAAAAATATTTCTTGCATTTGGAAAAATAATTGTTTACATTTACACTCACAAAACTACACTCACATGGGATTTTTCTCAAACATAATTTCCGCCACCGTCAAAGTCGCGCTAACCCCTGTGGCGGTAGTGAAAGACGTGGTGAACATCGCCACAGGCGAAGAAGCGGATGCTACAAAAGACTTACTCAAATCTGCGGGTGAAGACGCGGAAGAAGCAATGGAGGATATAACATGAAAAGACCTGTCCTCTCCCTGAGAAAAAAAATAATTTATCTCTACAACAACCTGATTCTCCGTGCCTGCTACGAACTCGCTCACATGAAAATAATCTCTAACAAAACTTTTGCCAAATGGTCGGACTCTCCGCGTGAAATAAAATGCAATCTCCAAACTTTCGGCAACACAACAAGAAAATTTAACTGACCACATAAAAGAACATGGAAGAAACCCGAAACGAAATTCAAGATGGACAAGAAGTAAAACCGCAGTTTGAAACCGAACTCGCGGCACTCATCAACAAATTCTCCAAAGAGAACGGCAGCAACACACCCGATTGGATTTTGGCGGAATACCTCCAACGATGCCTCGACAACTTTAACTACACTTCTCGCGCTCGTGAAAAATGGTACGGAAAAAGTTTATCAATAGGCGGAAACTAATTCCTGACAAATCCCCAAGATGAAAGACCCAATGACCGAAAAGGAAATCTACGATACCAACATAGCCGTCCTCGAACGCATCATCCTCACTTTCGCCAAGCAAATGAGAGACGATGGCGCGGCAATCTTCAACGATGAAACACTAAAACTCTACGTCAAACAATTTGTCGGCAACTTAGATAACACAGAAATAAATTACCCCCCTAACCACAATCACCAACACAGTAAGTGTCTTTTAAAATAGGTAAGTAAGTTGATGATAAAAGTAAGGGCTTACACCCCATTTTTCGGGGCATACCTTTTCACTCAGGGAAATTCACTTTTAAACAACCCATCCCCCTTACTGAAATCTGACTTTTGAATTCTGAAAACAGAAATTAAATATCTGTTGCAGGATGACAACAGGACTGCATTACGTTGCGAATATCAAGCGCAAGAGATAAGAGAATGATAATGTGTGTTTGAACGGGTGAAACGTTATTACGCAATGTTATTCTATTGGCTTGCCGATGTGAACATGACAACATAAAAAAGTGTTTACCCGTATTTCTGAGCATATTTGCCACTATTTGCCTATGTTCAACACGGAAATAATAATAAATTCGATGGCTAAAAGTGATTTGAAAAAGACCGCGAAAACAGTTTTTAGTTTGTGGTTAGGGTGAAAAGGGGTTGACCTCTTGTTAAATAAATTTGTTTTTAGTGTTAATTAGTTTTTACTTGTCAATATACAGGAGAATAAAAATAGTTTGTAATTTTGTCGTATGACACGGGGGGCGATAGTACGTGAAAGATTGATAAATAATAGGCGTTTTGTGCCTTTGAGTGATTATGCGCGGCTTTGTCGTATCAGTAGGCAGGGGGCGCGACACCGGCTTTTAAACAGTTTGCCAAAGGATAAAGTTTATCAGGATGATTTTTCGGCTTTGTGGTGGGTTTGTGTTGAGTAGTTCCTGACTATTGGCGGGCGTCTAATAAAGTTTTTAGCTCTGTCAATCTGTTAAGGTAGGGCGCGAAAGTTATCTGGGTTGCGTTCGCAGTAGCTTAGATGGCTGTTGATGAATTGGCGGACGTTGGTAATTTTTGTTTCCTTGTTTAGCTGTATTTGTTCGGGCAGGTTTGCCGCCTCGAAGTATGCGCGAAGGTCGTTAAGGGCTGCCGCGTTTTTTGGTTGTGGTTCAGGTGAACTTTCGTTACTCATCTGCTTATTATTTCAGTGTGTGAAAGTAAACAAAAGTTAGTCAATATGCAAGACATTTTTAATATTTATTTTTTATTTTCTCCTCTGTAAATGATAGTTTGGTATGATGTTTGTTTTAATCTTTTAACATTAAAATTTAAACTTTGAAAGATACAATAATATATTAGAATCGTCTATTGTTTTGCGTCCACAAATGAACGTAATTTGCACCCATGAAACAAACAACTAAAAACGACCTGATGACAATAGCAGAATACGCAGCTACTAAAGGAGTAAGCGTACAAACTATATATAATTGGATTGAGAAGAAAGATTTGAAAACGCGCAAGGTTGGAAAAATCACCTTAGTAATAGTGAACTAATTTTTTTGTCTTATATATTGAAACTTTTAAACTTACAAACAGTAAACATGAAAAAGAAATATTCAACAGCCATTATGTTAGCTTGCTTAGGACTAACAAAAAATACATTCAGGAGCCATGCCGATTTAGTACAGGCATTTAAGAAACAGCAAGCGAAGATACAAAAGGCGCAAGCATCTATAAATAAAATCTTTAATAACTGACAAGCCGAACACAGTCAACCAAAGTAGGCAACAAATTTAAACTACTACAAAATGAAAACTATTACAACAAATCTTTACTCATTCGATGAACTGAGCGAAGAAGCAAAAAACAAGGCAATCATTGAACAGATTAACTTTGAGATTGAAGTAGCGGACGAAAATAGCCCGTTTATTCCAGTCTTTGAAGAAATGGAACGGATGCACACCCCGTGGTTCACTGCTGCAACAATTTTTCACACACCGGAATATAAAAACATCATCATTGAAAATCTAAGAGTGAATGAATATACATTCCTCTCTGATGGTACAATGCAAAACTCCCGGTCGTAGTAGTACGGGCGGCATCCCTTGTCGCGTCTTACTTAACTGATAAGACAGGCGTAACGGGCAACCGGAGCAAGGGAGCAAAAAATACCTGCCAGCTTCAACAGGAACAAATGAAGCGTAACTATTAACACACAACACAATGAACAACACACAAACAGCAGTAAAAGAAATTGAATTTACCCGCATCAACAATGATGTAAACGAAAATCCGCGCTTTGTCTGCCATTTCCTGAACTTTATTAACGAGCAAGACCGTAAGACCTTTTTCGGGTTTGAACTCGGTTACGACCTTGCTATTGCGAAATCCCGCGAACTGGGAGGGCGGAAATTCCATAACAGGCAGTACGGAGGCGGAATAGTATTCCAAATGTATGACGGTGAAATTCCCGCAATGACGGAACGCGTCCGCGAAATTCAGAGCCGTACTATTAAATTCAAAACAGAATGGACGGACAAAGATTTTCGCAAAATGGAACGGGCAATAGCTAAACACTTTAGCGGGCAAACCACCACAACGCGGGACGGGGTTTTCTATCTTGGCTCATTCAAAGAAATAGATAGCAACTTCGGGCTGGCTTACACTTCTTCGGGCGTTCATGCTTGCTACGGAATATGCAACACCGAAGTAAAATATAATGAGAAATACAACTATCAATTTTTCATCATGTCAGAGGACGGCAAACCGTATGCAGAACTTTGGGACACAAACGAAAACGAAAAATACATTCAACTATAAAAATGTGTGTTGCCTGTCAAACAACCCCGTAAGGTTTAAGATAGGAAGCAAAGAACGAACAAAAACAAAGTATAAATTTAACTATCAAAAATGAACAGACAATGAAAAAAGAAACTCAAAATAATCAGCCGTTACCCTCGTACATTCTTAACCTTTTCGCCAAGTGCGAAGCACTGAAAGCGGAAGAAAGATTAACTACAACTTTTGGCGCGAATCATAGCTACGATATTTTTCGCTACGAAGGAAAATTTTTAATCCAACAAACGGGCAACTATTGGAAACGTGATGCAATTTATGAAAGTTTCAAATTTGCAACCGCAAAAGAACTTAATCAAAAACTGCGTACTATTCCGTATTACGATTGGTACGCTAAAAATCATTTCACAGGTAAAACGCAACACATGGATAATATTTCTAACTTCTGTAATGCGTTCAAACTTGAAACTGTTGAAACTATCTAACCCTCATCAGCGAACACAAAAAACAAACTGATTTAAAACTGAAAAAAACAATGACAACCCGAAAGATGATTTTTAAGAATCAAGCAGAACTCGACAACTTCTTGGAAAACCACATTGCGCGAGCCGGAACTATTGAGCCGTTCTTTGATGGCAAGCTGGTAGTGAATATGATTTGCGTAGGATGTGAGCATAAGCATCACCCCGTTAATTCTGCCGTTCATTTTGACAGCGTTAATATAGATGATGAGTATAATGACTTCATAATGCCTCTGCAATGAGATACAGGCAACAGTATGAAGGCGAATGGGTTTACCCTCGAAGAAAAAGATATTTTATGCGCTGTTGCGATTGTGGCTTGGTTCATATTATTAATTTCAAACTTGTAAAACGCGGCAATGGAAAAGCAATTTTATTTCAGGCGTTCCGGCAACCAAAAAAGAAAAAATAAATTTCAATCTATCTAACTAATCCCTAAACACACCACACATGGAACACACAACATTTATTGAAACTAACAGCCACCGCGCTCACCAGCAGTTTTTAAATACCAACGTGCCGTTTGACCGCCACACGGATATAAAAACTAAGCACCCGAAAAATAAAAATTGGTTTATATGTACGCGGGTGATTTATGAAATTCCGCGCGAAGCCCTTTACAGAGTGAAGCCGATAAAAGGGATAACAATATTTAAAAATAATCCTATCAAAGAACATAACAGACCGTAATCTGTAACCCGAAAATGTTTTTATGTGCCGTAACACATTAACATTTTTACCTCGATAAACTTACAAATAAATTCTGAAAATAAGATGAAACAAACGCACCAATTAACTCCAAGTGATTTACGCCCCGTCCTTCCATCCATAGCGAGGCAAAACAAACTCAGACTCAATAGACCAGTTGAGTATTTGAAAGCAGTACGGATATTTATTAAAAGCATTAAACAAAACTAAAACTATGAAAATCAAAATCGAAGATTACAAAGGGCAAGAAATTTTTTACGAGGAAGATTACGACAAATTTACTTGCGACATTTCTATTGAGGATAAATATAAAAACGCAAAACGCGGTTCGCTTATTGATATGAGAAAAGAAATAGATGCTTTCATAAAACTAAATGTAAACTTTGTCCCGTTTAAAGCGATACGCAATCGATGGAGCGATTTTGAAATAGTAGAATTTGAATCTATCCGTACTGATGGAAAGTTTTTAGCGCGGAGAGAAAAAGCGTCAAACCGCGACCAAATTGGCAAAGATGAACAGAAAGAATATTTTGAATATAACCCTAAGTTAGTTGATGAATATAGGGAAGCGGAACGAATAAAAGATGAGGCGTATAAGGTTTATGAGAAAACAAAAAAAGATATTATTTCAAGATTGAAACCGCAAAGTTTTGCCAAGTATGACAGCATTATTAATAAGAACAAACAATGAAAACAAAAATCCTAATCCTGTTATTTGCTTTTGCAAGTTGCAAGAAAGATTTGCCCGAACCAATGGAAACAGAACCTGAAAACCTGATGTCGGTACAAGCGACACCAGCTACGTTCCACCTCGACTTCCAAACCGCAGGAGTAAACATAACAAACTTACCCGCCACAAGCGTTCAGACGTTAGATAACAACGGAGATGTAGGTAAAATGATAACATTCACTCAGGACAATTTCATCGTCTGTTTTTGCCGTCTTTATTCAGGGGAGGTAATTCAGATAACAGGGAGTATAAATTCGCATCCGTTTGTGGTTATTAACGGAGCTATGAATATTTGTCACGGCAATCAACAACAATCATTTACATATAAACTTTACTAACATGAAAAAAAGAAACAAATTTACCATTGACTACTTCATAAAGAAGTTTCAAAAAATCCCATCGTCCGAAATAGGAAAAGGAAAATTGGCTGACCATTGCGCCATGTGGCACGTAGGAATAAAAGAACTTCGCAGTGATTATGTTGCTAAAACCGTAGAAGCAAAAGCATTTGTAAAAATTTTCGGAAACTTTGAAAACATATATAATACAAATGACCGCGAAAGAAATTTCAACGGAATACACCTAACAGGAAGAACCCCGAAAGAGCGCATTTTACGCGCACTAAAAATGATAAAAAGTAAAAAAATAATTGTTAAATATTAACAGCCATGAAAACTTATATTTTGTACAGCGACCACCATTCACCACACCATTTACTCCCGCTTCTCCCTTGCTTATTTGAAAGCGAAATTTGAACGTGCAGGAATAAGAGTTATGGAAATTGCCAATACCTACCTGTACAGATGAACGAAATTTACATTGTTCCGCAAAATGGACGCTGGTACTTATTTAAAAGCGATAAATCAATCGCAGGTTCAAAGACAGGATACAAGAGTAAGCAAGCAGCAGAACGCGCAAAATGGTACTTAGAACAAGGCAGGGACACTATCAAGGCAACCTACGCTCAGAAAAGACAGATGAGCCAAGAGATGAGACACTTAAACCAAATCAGATATGAACAAAGATGAATTAATGAAACCGCGTTACAAGGTTATTGCGCTATATCCTGATTCGCCTAATAAAATTGGCGACATTATCCACGTTTACGGACAGGGCTATATTTATCCTGATAAAGTAGAAGCAAATTTTGACCGCTATCCACATCTGTTTAAAAAACTCCAATGGTGGGAAGAGAGAGAAATTTCAGAGTTGCCTGAATATCTAAAGTGGAAAAACAATCCCGAAGTTTTTAAACCATACACTATTGAGATTTTAGGTTTCGGGCGATTTTATTTGTCCCGTGAAGATTATATTGCAAACAACGATTACGATTTGAGCCACACCCTCCCCTCCTCTGTTGAGGAGTTTAACAATTTAAAACATAAAAAATGAAACACACTAAAAGCGAATGGAAAACCGAAAACAACGGAGATGGCTTTACGCTGTTCACGGGCGACACTGACGGTTATCACACAATGATTGGCGAAATTTATTTGGACGATGGCAGTAACGGGATGCCTGATGTTCGCACAATCCCACCAGAGAAAGAAGCCGAAGCGAACGCGAAACTGATTTCCGCTGCCCCCGACCTGTTGCGCCTTGCGCTTGATTTTCAAACCGCATTCAATGAGCGCGTTCAAATGAAGCCCGAACCGGAACACCTTAAATGGTTTGTTGAAGTTACAAGGCGAATGACTGATATAATTGCAAAAGCTACCGAGTAAATCAAAGAACGATTTTACGAGTACAAAATAAAAAATCTAAATGAAACACACATGAAAGAAAATAACTGGATTCCTGTATCGGAGAGATTGCCCGAATTTGAAACCGAAGTTTTACTTTTTGGGCGTACCCAACATTTAGAACCTGACGAGGACGGTCAGCGCATCCCTGACACAACTTGGATAGCGGTTGGCGAATTATCAGAAGTAAAAACATCTAAGTTGGGCAACAACTATTTATTTGAAGTAGATTTCACGGATGAGAAATGTGAAAACGTTACTCACTGGATGGAACTCCCCGCGCCTCCCGCCAAATAATTTCAATGAACTTACAGAGAGCAATTTACAAAACTCAAATTAAATTTTCGTGAACAATGGGTAGACAACTCACAAAAGAAAAGCAGGACGAAATCGCCTCCTTATATGAAAGAATAATGACAGGGGAAAAGCTGACAAGCAAACAGGTAAACGGCATAGCCGACAAACTCAACATCTTAAAAGGACGCGGATATAAATTCTCCTCTGAAAGAAATTCGCACACGGTACTCAAGACGTATTTTTGTACGGAGGTGGATGTGGAGATGAATAAACAAATAAGTAAAAATCGCAAATAATATTTCTTGCATATAGATAAACATTTACTATATTTGCACTCACATTTTAATCCACATGGCAAAGCAAAAAAACATCGCAGAGCATAAATTAAAAATGCAGAAACTCTCGGAAGAACTGAAAGGGAATTTGCCACGCGTGGCAATGGAAGCGAAAGTAACAATTACCACCGTCATGCGCGTACTTAATAACGAGTATGTTAATTGGGAAGTAATCCGCGCAGCCATTAAAGTCAGAAACAAAATCATTCAGGAAAAACTGCAACAACAAAAACTGCTTTCAAAAATATGACCTACTCCCGCGCCCTGCTGACAAACTACTTAGCCGAACATCAGAAATGGTACAAGATAGGCGAAGCTCTGCTAAACTCCAACACAGACCGCAAAACAAAATCCGAAGTAAGAAAAGTTTTGAAAGTAAAAGAGAAGATAATTGCTGATTTGAAAACTTCTATAAAGAAACTGAAATAATGGACACAACTACTCCCGCTTTTCCGTTACCACAGGAAAGCGATAATACAGAGAGACAAGGTTTAACCAAACGCGAATACTTTGCGGGACTTGCTATGCAGGGGATGTTAGCATACGATAACCGACATGATATATCGGGATGGGATGCGATTGCAAAAGACGCGGTTAAATGTGCGGATGAACTTTTAAAAGAACTCGAACAATGAAAGCCACAGGCAAGTACGAATCCGAATGTTGTAGTAAACCGGCAGTAAACGTAAAACTGCTAATCAACGAGCATTACGGCTGGTGCGTAGTTTGCGGGAAGTATGGAAGAGTATTCGACACCGGACTAAGCCAACCCCTCACCCACGCAGAACTCATAGACGGATTTAAAAATAAAAAAGATGTGCACCCTGACACAAATCATAAACAACTATAACTACGTCAATGAACTTGACGACAAGCTGTTGGAAACAATGGAAACAATGAAAGTAGTCCCCGAAAGCGCAAGACGGCTTCACAGAATCTACGGCTCTGCACTTCAGCGGATAGACAAAGAACGAATCGAATGTATCAATTTCCTGTTCACTAAGTTCCGCAAGGTCGCGGCAGAAACCCCAAGAATCTGCACCATCGAAGAAGATATGAGAATCACATACAATAAATCAAAACTATGATACAAATATCCATCCTCATCACCATCTTAATTTTCAAACTTCTCATCTTCGGGAGGAAAGCAAAATGAAAAACATTTTTAAAACCTACACCGCAGGGGAGGCAATCAAAAAACTCCGCCAAGACCAAAACAACTTGTGGGAGTTCATCATGAGGCATCCTGAAATCAACTGCGAGGAGCAGAAAAAAAGATATTACGAAATTGAAAATGAGATTGAAAAACTTCAACCAAAAACAGAGCTATGAAAACAGATTTTCAACGCTACATGGACTTCATGCTTGCCCAGCGCGTAAAACTCGACAAGGAAATCATCAAAACATATTACCACGAAGAACTCATAAACCGAGTGGTAGAAAAAAAACTTCCAAGTGAAATATTAAAAAGCACATGGGAAGAAATATTTAACAGAAGTAATAACTAACCTAAAACCTAAAACAATGGGACTCAAAGACAAATCACATGAAAAGACAACATTCCTGAATATCGTTCAGGGAGAATTTGCAAAGCGCGTATCCGAAGGAACGCCAAACGCAATACAAAGAGAAATTGAATATGAAGATGTAAAGAAAACCGTATGGGAAACACGCCACGAATCTCTGTCGGGCATAATCAAAAGTATCGAAATAAAAGAAGATGGAAAGTTTGGCGACCAGCTTCTCATCAACTTGCAGGACGGAATGGACGTATTTACGGTTTCGCTCGGACTTAGCTCCCGTGAAGCCAAAGGATTCATGCTATGCCTGCCCAACATAGACGTATCGGAAGAACTCACTTTATCGCCCTACAATTATGAGCGCAAAAAAGACGGCAAAAAAATGATAGGGCTTGGCATCACCCAAGAATCAACAGGAGTAGGCGAGTTTAAAAATGTGCCATATTATTACACCAATGAAAACGGATTACCTCATGCTGATGTTGCCCCTGATGAAAAACTTGACAAGGATGAATTTAAAATCCTGATGGCGCAAATCACAATCTTCCTGAAAAAAGAAACTAAGAAATGGATTGCATTGCATGATGGAAAAGTTGAAGAACAGAAAGCCGTTGTTCCATCAGGCGGAAGCGAAACTACCGATGACCTCCCATTTAGATTTTCACCAAATCAGTTTAAGTTCAACCTATAAACCTAACCTATGCAAGCAACAGAAACGAATGCCCTTGTTCAAGTAGTTGAAACAAGCGGACTCGAACAAACTAAAGGGCAAATCCTTTTAGGAATGTTCACCCCATACTTTAACCGTATGGCAGAAATTGAGGGTAAAATTAATTTGCTCAATAAAGAAAATCCATCTCCTCAAGATGTGAGCGCGGCAAGAGATATTCGTATCTCTCTGATGAAAGAGGTTCGCAAGCCAGCCGAGCGCGTGAAGGATGAAGGAAAAAAGTCAATCCTTATTGAAGGTCGCCTGTATGACAATCTATACGGAGTGATTAACAACACCTCCAAAGGGCTTGAAATGCAATGTGAGCAAATTGAAAAGTTCGCTGAACTTCGAGATTTAAAAATGCGTGAAGAAAGAAAGGTTAAACGAGTAGAGCAACTTTCTCCCTATGTTCCTGATATTTCATTTTACGATTTACTCAATATGCCTGACGATGCTTTTAACTCATTACTTGCTACTCAAAAAGCAGGACAAGAGGCATTGTTAGCCCAACAAAAAAGAGAAGAAGAAGAAAGAATCGCAAAGGAAAAAGCTGATGCCGAAGCGCGTGAAGCACAGAGGGTAGAAAATGAACGGCTTAAAGCAGAGGCGGCAGAAAAGGAAAGGCAACTTGCCGAAGAACGCGCAAAAGTAGAAGCGGAGCGTAAAGCCGCAGAAGAAAAGTTACGCAAGGAAAGAGCCGAAGCCGATGCTAAAATAAAAGCCGCGCAGGAAGCGCAAGCCAAGGTTGAGGCAGAATTAAAAGCCAAAGCCGATGCAGAAGAAAAAGCGAAGCGTGAAGCCGAAGCAAAAGCAGCAGCCGAACTAAAAGCACAACAAGCCGCAGAAAAGAAAGCCGCGAAAGCACCTGACAAAGAAAAACTAAATAAATGGATTTCTGATTTTGACTTGCAACCGCTTCTCACATTAAAAGATGCTGGCGCAAAACAAATTGAAGAAGATATAGTCAGAAAGTTTTCTGCATTTAAAACATGGGCATTGCAACAAATCGAAACGCTATGAACACAAAAGATTTTGAAGAAGTAAAAACCGTTTGGACGGATGACATTATCATTCACAAACAGCCGTATACCGTTTACAGAATAAAAGTTGGCGGAGGAAGAATTTACTATACGCTGGATGCAGACAATAATCCTACGTTCTATATTTCGCTCACCACCCTTACCAAGCATACGCTCCCAACGGGAGAACAATTAATAAAATGGATTGCTCAAACAGGGTACTATGAGTCTAAGAGATATATGAACGAAAGAGCAAACTACGGTACTTTAATGCACATGGCAATCGGACAATTCCTTATCTTAAAGTTTTGGAACTTTGAACAGTCCGAAGATTTTATTACCAACACTATTCAAGATGGGGCTATTGATGCTATTGAACCCGATAAGTATAATGATGACCTGAATCGTGACGTTGCCGCATTCGCTCAATTTTGTGTAGAGCATAAAGTAAGACCATTGGCAATAGAACTTGTACTTGTATCTAATAAAGGGTACGCTACTTTAATTGACCTTGTGTGCAGAATGACTATTGAGGAGAAAGGGTACTTTGGAGAAACGTACAAGTCAGGAGTACAAAAAGGAAATCCGAAAGAATCAAAACGCGAAAAAGAAATCACCGCGCTGTTAAACTTTAAATCAGGCAAGAAAGGATTTTATGAGGAGAACGAAATTCAACTTGAGTTTGAAAAGAAATTGTTTGAAGAAAATTATCCTGAAATAAAAATTGACAAGATATTTAATTGGTCGCCTAAAGATTGGAACAACTCACCAACATATAATCTGAAAGACCAATCTGATTCATTGAACAAAGAAAAGGCAGATGCCCTACTTGCTATTGCCGCGATTGAGCTTATGAAAAAAACTCCGATGGAAAGAAAGTTAGTAGGCACACTTTCGCTTGGTCAAACTCCGCAAATTGAAGACAAAACTATTTATGATATTGTCAGGGAGCGAGCCGCGAAAAGGCACGTAGAGAATGTTCCGAAGAAAGAAGAAATGGCAATTTGAAACAGTTGAATAGCCCCTCATGTAAACCAATAGATAGAACGAAGAAGCACTAACGAATGTAAAATTTTTGCCATTGAAAACAGACAGATTAAAAATTTTATTTCGCTTTGTGCTGTGTTATGCGAGTGCGCATGGATTTTATGCGGTGGGGTTCGTTCTTTTTTCTGTTTTCAATTTTTAGCGTTGGCATTAATTAAACAATCATAAATATGAAAAGGCAACAAACAATAGTATCGGAAAAAGAAATCCTGAAACTCGGTGGAGTTGATAAGGGATATAAATTTGAACGCACCAAGCATGAACATGGGGATAGAGAAAAAATATTCTATAAGCAATGGAAGAAGGAAAATAAGCAGTTACGATGGCTAAACTTCGGGCAGGGAATATTGCAGGATTTATTTGCCATTACTGGTAATAATCCTTTCAACTTTATGAGGGGAGGATTGATAGGTTGGAAATTAATAATCAACAGGAGGGATAGATACATTGTGGCAACAGTGATGCAATGGCTCGGAACAAATTGCGGTTGGTGCTGGCTTGAAGAAACACTTAGGAAGTGCGGGTACAGATTAGAAAAAATTGAGCGGGAGGAAAAAATTGAAAACAGAAAAAAGAATGTCGCATAACGGCAAACGCTTTATGCCGTTATTTTCAATGGCATTAAAGCGTATGTTCTATTTAGGTTTTTAAAATTCTTTGAGCGATGGCAAACAAAATATGCAGAATAACAATATTAGCTTTCATGTTCGGAGATATACCGAAAGGAATTGAGAACGGATATGATGATTGGGACTTAGAAAACGGAATACAATATTGTGAAGAATTGATGCGCTATGAAGGAATGACACATGAACCGATGGATAAGTTTGAGTTGAAGAAATATATTGAATGGGCAAAACAGAAATTGAAAGAGTGAGTGTGGCAATTTTAAAAACTTGAATAGAACGTTGCTCGGATTGAAGAATGTAAATTAAAATTATAGCGATGCACAAGAACAGAACAGCAAACGGATTAAGGTTGCAAGAGCAACATAACCAACGTTACAAGAAAATGTTGATAGGAAAAAAAGCGAAGGACGGGCGAACGGTTATTAACACAGAATGGATTGGAAACAGCACATACGGATGTGTTCGATTATTTTTCGATAATCAAACCGATGATTTATGTAGTAGTACAATGGGATTTAAACCGACAAGAGAGGATTTTACAGACAGGTACGGAATTACATGGTGAGCGATGGCAATTTTAATTTATTTCTTTCAATCTGGTGTTAGTTTTAGTTTTTAACAGGCAAACAAAATAGAAAATGGAAAAGTTATCAGACAAAGCAGAAAAGAGAATTAAGAAAATCTATCCTGATGCGAGGGCAGAGAGGGATGGCGCAATGTTCTTTATAGTAACTGACTTACTTAAAGGAGAGGACAGAACTTTAGGTGGTGGATTTAGCAGAGATGGCGCGTGGTGTAGCGCGGGTTGCTCTGTGCCTGTTAAAAATTGAAACTAACGAGGAAGGATTTGTGAAGTAAAATTTTCGATTAAAAACTATAACCTTTAAAAACAGAAAAGCGATGGAAGTAAAAGGATTTTATATCAGAAGCAATGGCGACCCTTCGGTTGGTATATTCTCTGCTCAATGGGAATTGCGAAATGACTTCGTATTTGACGACATAGAAGATTTGGAATATTTCAGGTCGGGGCTTGCGCGTTTGCTCGGTGAGCATTGCGGGGAGAGGTGCTATGTGCAAACTTTTGAGGAGTGGGCTGAACAAATTAAATTAGAAGAAAAAATGTGTAGTGACGCACAGAAGGAAGAAAATTTTATTTCATCAAATCCTGTGTTGTCGGATAGTTTGCCTTTTGATTTAGCAAGTCATCCTGACACAGAAGCTGACGGACATGTATTCTGCGGTAAATGTGGAAAAGAAAAGTGAGGCAAATTTCCGACAACGGGAAGGGGATTGAAGAATGTATTTTAATTTTTTAGCATGGGCAAACTAATGGTAACACCAATATTCCAAAACGAAGCGTTCGCGTTCATCGAACAACACCACAGGCATCATAGAAAGCCAGTAGGCAGCGTGTTTCAGATTGCAGTGAGCGAGGGTGAGCGTGTGGCAGGGGTGGCGGTTGTTGGCAGACCAAACGGACGAAAACAGCAGGACGGATTTACATTAGAAGTTACACGGCTATGCACAGACGGAACTAAAAATGCCTGCTCAATGCTTTATGCAGCTTGCTGGAGAGCAGCCAAAGAATTAGGTTATCGAAAACTGATTACATACATACTGAACACTGAGCCGGGGACATCATTAAAAGCAAGCGGGTGGAGATGCGTTGGGGAGCGCGGTGGCGGGAGTTGGAACGTACCGAGCCGCCCCCGTGTTGACAAACATCCGTTGCAGAAAAAATTGTTATTTGAAATCGAGTAGCGCGATGGGAAAATTAAAATATTTCTTTCAATCCCATGTTGTTGGCAGCGTAGCTGAGTTTGCTTTTCGCAAATTGCCAACAACGTCACGCAGGATTTATGAAGGATTTTTTACGATTTTAAAACCAACAAATATGAAAACACCAAAAGAAATTTTAGAAGGAAAACAAGCATTCAAAGATTTCCTGTATAAAGCACCCGACTGGATTAGGGAAGACATTATTGCAGCAATGATGGAATACGCATTGGAGCAAGTAAAAAATCTTTCATTAAATCCTGTTGTTGTTGGGCGCAGCGAACAGTTAAAATCTGACTTGTACAAATTCAGGGATATGTATTGTCAAAATATTGACTTAGCTACCATAGATGAATATGTTGACGGCTTAGGATTTTAATTGCCAACAACGTTCATCGGATTTATTCTCGTTGCATTAAATGATAAAAACTTAAACCATAAATAAAACTCATTATGAAAAACAAACCTACGATTAAAAAGAAAGCCAGCAATGGAATGAAATCCGTTGTTCATGGCAGTGCGGATAAATGGTCAAAAATTAAGTGGAGCAAAAAAGTTTTGCAAAAAGCGCAGGAAAATCATATCTGGTTGAACGCTTTTGATTGCGTAAGACCGACACCTGCATTCTGCGAAAGTCTTGGTAGGTCAATCATCAATAAATTACGGGATGAAGAAAATTTAATCCCGATGAGTGGCATTACATCGGATGTTGAAGCGATGCGAGAGATTGCAAAACTTACCCCGATAATGTACATGAGCATTAACAAGAGCTAAGATGTGAGCATTGCCATGAACGGTAGAGATTGTTGCCGTTAATTTCAATGGCATACAATCTAATGTTATCTGCCGTTTTGGATTAACTAAATAAATATAAATTATGAAAGCAAAAGAGTATGCACAAAGGGTAACAAGTACAGAAAATGTTCAAGATGCAATGACTGAGCTTGGCAAATGCGGAAAAGATTTTTTCAACGAATTTATCGCAATGAGAAAATCACGTAACATAAAAACCGATGATGGATTATTAACGCTGGTGAAAGAGTTCGATAATAAATTCAGAACATTTTCTGTACTTGTGGATTCACACTACAAAGGGATGGTTAAACCAAATGGATTCATTGAACTGCTTCGGGAGTTTGTTCCTGTACTTGCTAATGAATATGAAAGGAAAAATGGCAGATAACGGTTACGGCTTTAAGCAGTGGGGATTATTAGCACAAATGTTCAATCGAAGCGATAAAAAAAATAAAGAAAAATTTTTAGGGAGGCATTTTTAATTTAATCATTTAATCATAAATAAAACAAAATGGAAAAAGTAACAAACACAGCAAAGAACCCACGACTTGAATGGTTGATGGGTGGAAATCCTAATGCTATTGAAGCACAGGAAGTGCAAGGACAAAAGGAACTTGTGAAATCATCACAACTACCAGCGAAAGTAAATTCGCCAAGAGGAGTGAACATTGAGGAGCAATACGCCTTGATGGGAATAAAAGTAATTGGCAAAACCAAAGGAGATGAATTATTCCTTGATGTGGAATTGCCAAATGGGTGGAAGAAGGAAGCAACCGACCATTCAATGTGGAATAAATTGGTTGATGATAAAGGAAGGGAAAGGGCAAGTTTCTTTTACAAAGCTGCATTTTATGACCGAGATGCTTTTGTGAATTTTAGCACACGGTATAATTGGAATGCCAATTACGAGGATAAGGACAATGTGAGCTACTTTGTAAAAGATAACTCCATAGGTGAAATTGTATTTGAAACAGAAAAGATGAGTAAAGATGTAAAACAGCCGAACTACTTTAAAATACAGGATGAGTTACAAAACCAATGTAAACAATTTCTGAAAGACAAGTTCCCTGAACACGAAAACATAAATGCTTATTGGAATTAAATCATTTAATCATTAAGAGCGTGGGCAAAAATTTTTCTTTATTTTTTTTCGTTCATATCAGCACGAACTTAAATATGGAGCGATACACCCCATTGCTTTAAAGCCGATGTTATGCGAAGTTGCCAATACCAAATTCAAAAAGACAAAAAACTCATTGGCAATTTTGCATAACGTTCGAGGATAAACGAAGTGCATGAGTAACCGAAAAATTAACTGAACAGCAAGTAAGAAATTTTAATAAAAATATTTTTAGGGAGGGAATTTAAAAAACAACATTATGAAAATAAACTTTGATGTGAACCTGCCGGATTGGTTTGTAATAACCGGACTTACTGTTTTTACAGTTTGGATGATTCTTGACATAATAAAAAACTGGCTCAAACTTATCATTTGGAATTATGAGAGGAAAATTAAAAAAATGGAAAACGAAAAGTAATGGCAATCTTAAACTATACAACCTCCATTGATTCTGAAAAGACAATCGGAGAGATTCAAAAATGCTTAGTGAAGCACGGGGCAATGAAAATCACCACTGATTATCAGAACGGGATTCCATGCGCTGTTACTTTCTGCCTAATCATCAAAGAGAATATGGTTGGGTTTGCATTGCCAGCAAATTATTCAGGCGTTCTCAGGGCAATGAAGCGAGATGGAAAAGTTCCGCGCTCAAAATGCACAGAGGAGCAGGCAATAAAAGTTTCATGGAGAATAGTGAAAGACTGGGTTGAAGCGCAGATGGCAATAGTTGAAGCTGAACTTGCACAGATGGCGGAAGTGTTTTTGCCGTATGCAGTTACAAAGAATGGAAACACTCTTTGGAAACAGATGGAAGGAAACGGAATGTTATTACTTAACTCTTAACCTTTTTACAATTTGAAAAATTGTGATGAGCGTAGGCAAAATATTTTTATTAAAATTTCTCTAACCGTAATTGACAGTACAGATGGAAGCATTTCGTTTATCCTTTGTTATCAGATGAAAAATTATCCCTTTTGAGCGCGGGATGCTCGTAATTTAATAATTACAAAAATGAAAACATGGGAATATAAAATTAATAGCGTAAATGAATATGATGCTTTTGAAAATGTTGGCGGCTCGGTTGCCGAAAGAATTTTAGATGGAGCGTCAAAAGACGGATGGGAATTAGTGTCTGTTGTCGGAATAAACACAATGGTAATTTTTTACTTTAAAAGAGAATTAAATAATGGAGGTGCGGTGGCGGGATAATTTTTTTTCTGATAACGGATGAAGATAAAAGAAGCAGCCCTAAATAGAATGTTCAGCGGGTACGTAACCGATAGGGTAACTGAACTTAGGCAGACCTCCGATTTTGCTCGGCTGTTTCTTTTTATCTTGTGTTGTGTGAGAGCATAGGGATTTCAGGCGATGGGCAGTTTTTAACTTAAAATAATTTTAAAGCGTATGGCAAAGATTTATTTCAGCAAATACAATGATGAGGAAGTGGCTTATACATTGGACTATTGGAAAACTTACATGGAAGAAAACCTCATTGAAGAAATGACATTGTTTGAAGGCAAGCGAATGACAGGCGAGGGCTATTTCTATTGTAAAGAATACTTTGAAGTTGGATTAGCGAGAGAGTCATGTGGAAAGATATGCGAGGGATATAAGCCGAACAATGGCAAGAATGGCAGATGCAAACATTATGGATATTGCTATGAGCCAACAGATAAAAGGTTGGTGTTGCAAGCGGGCGGAAAAATTATTTTAAGTTAAAAATTTCACACAACAAATATATGTATTTTTCTCTTACAACTATTTGAAACTTAAACCATAACACCATGCAAAATTTTTTGTATATTTAAAACATGAATAACGCTCTCATTTATGCTTTAGCTTGTCCGGAAACAGGTCAAATAAAATATGTTGGCAAAACAAATCATTCATTAAAAAGAAGATTGCAAAATCATATAAATAACAAGAGGTCAAAAAGCAGGTGCTCTTTTTGGATTAGAGAATTAAAAAGTAAAAATATCTATCCTGAAATAATATTACTTGAAACAGTAATTGATGGGCTATGGAGATTTAGAGAATCAGAATGGATAAAAAACTTTGGCAGAGATAATTTATTAAATGAAAACGCAGGCGGTGGAGGAATGGGGACATCTAAGATAAATTATGTTTTTTCTTTTTCCGAATCTCTTTCACAATATTCTGAAAACACTAAGAGAAACTATTTAAGCATAGTAAAAATATTCTTACATGAACATGGATGCGTTTCAACATCAGCAGTTATTATTAATAAAAAAATGATTGAAAATTATATGATGAGATTTAAGAATAGACACAGTTATAATCAAACCTTGTCTGCATTAAAAAAATTCTTTTTATTTTTAGGTCAACCAAGAAAATTAAATGCAATTAAATATTGGTATTAACTCTCTCCTTGCAAACTTATATTCACATGAGTTCAAAGATTGTAGCGAATGTGGTTACTCCGCTAAACTTTATCCGGCAGTCAGCTTAACCTTGTCCCCGATATTTTTTAAATGAATCGGACTTGTTACGGTGTTTTTTATGCTTCCCCCGCTTTCGTGATTTACTCACATACCCTTTTATCTTTTTTTCTTTTGCCATCACTCAATAAATAAAACTTCTTGTTGGAAATTCTTATTCATGCCAAAATGAATACTTTTATTTTTGAAATTTATTCCAATTCGTTGCATACCTAATTTTAAAGCTGATTTTACATATAGATATGCTTTATGGCTGTCCCAAGTTCCAGCAGGTCTTTTGCAAAGAATATCGGCTACCTCTGTGGGTATAAACGTATGCTCATCTGTGGCGAATCCCCCTACTGCAACTGAATGTTCAGGAGTGGAATAGGTTCGTGTGACAATTATCGGAACTCCTGCATCCTCGCGTATGTCATCCAATAGTTTTATGAATTCAAAAGTACACTTCTCAAAGTCAATGTTTTTATCATTGAGCGATGAGAAGTGCTTAAAAGAATTTGCTTGGTCAGGTGTCAAGCAGGTGTGTTGGCTGTTACAGCATTTGCTAATTCCTGTGCTTTGTCATGCACTTGGGTTGCCAGCGCGTCAATAGCAGCTTGGTCGGGTTTGAGTTGCGCAATTTGCGCAGACAATCCATTGAGTAATGTGATGGCAGAATCAATGACTGTGTTTTCTGCGGCTACTTCGTTTTGGTTTAAAATTATTAAATTTAGTTTGTTAAGAATTAAATTTTCTTTTGAGTGATGGTGATAAATGTGAAAGGATAGCCATTTCATTTAACAGGTTCTTTTTTTCCGAACTCATCATTAGAATTTGTCCCTAACTGCTTTCCAAGATAAGATAAAAATCCTGTGGCAAATCCAATTCCAACTGCTTTACCAATAAGTGCAATAGTAATTACAGGCGCGGATAATGCAGGTATTATTGCCGATACAACTCCGACAATGCCTGCAAGCACAAGTCCTTTTGAAAGGTCATGTGTGGACACCTTTCCGAGAGGTGCGGGTTCTGGTGCAAGTAATGTTGTCATTATTTGAGTTTTATGTTTACCTGAACATTTGCAGTGAGTGTGCTGTCGTGCGGAATCTGAATTTTAACTCCTCCGAATGTAGCCCATTCTCCGTTGATTAACTTTTGTGCTTCTGATGGAACATTAATATGCGCATCAACTTTTAACTTACCCGTGACAACAATATTAGAATCAGTTTGAAGATAAGAGATTAATTCTCCTGATGCTGTTGGAGTTTTACAGGTTGGCGCAAGGCAGATAAACGTGGTTATCGCTCCTGCTGTAATTGTGAGTAATAGTTTTTTCATGGCTGTAAAGATACTAATTAATTGTTATGTTTATTGATTGTGATGATTCCTGATTGTTAAAATTAATCCCTGTGACAGTTATAATATGCTGACCGGGCGAAAGATTAGTTATCCAAAATTGTACTCCCGTAACAGGATTGAAATAAGGACTTCTGTCGTGATTAGCCCAATATCCATTTGTTATTTTTTCCTGTCCATCCCAAAGAATTCTTACAACTTGTGCCTCTGCGGAAACATTTGCCGTTACCATCAATGACCCCATTGCATCGGTTGAATAGCCGTTGTAAGGTGAAGTGATTGTAACCGTTGGAAGATTAGCATTCATTGTCCCCGCCAAAGTGTTCATGGTTTGATTGATAGAAATATATTCGCTTAAAGAGTAAGTTACATTCCACATACATGCCCCGTGATTACATGATGACTGCATAAAATAACTTCCTGTATGTTGGAAATACCATAATGTATGACTTATTTCATGTACTGCGCCCTCTCCCGAATTAATAGCATTATGATAACAAGCTCCACATAAACATACAGTTCCGCCTCCGCCTCCGCATATATTCTTTGACAACACAAGAATAAAATTAACATGGGGCAGATGAAAGGAATTTACCTCTGCCGCGACTTTTGAATCTGTGCAAGTGCCTCCGTCAAAGAATCCGCTTTCCTTGCATTGAAATTTATTTTGCCATGATAAAGGAATGAAGTTGAACTGTTGCTGCCGCTGACTGATTCTGATAAATAATTCTGACTTTACATTTTGAAGGTCAGATAAGAATAATGCCTGCTCATTTCTGCCATAAGATTCCCCAACAACAGCGATGTCAATCGTTTGACTATAACTTTTTATAGTCAATACAAGCGCAATAAATAAGATTATTTTTTTCATGGCTTTATGTATAAAATGTGAACTTTCCGTCTTCGTGTTTCACGTTGCTTTTTCGGGTGTTAGGAAAAAAATCGCTCCACTTAAACTCGTCAATTTTATGTCTCTTATTTTCGGTTGCTTTTATCTTTATCGTCTGTTTGATAATCTGCTCCGCCTGTTCTTTAGATGTGGCAGGTAAAGATACGTTTATTGTGCATCCTGAAACGGAGATGTTGACATTATAGTTTTTCAAGCCGTTCAATTTCTTTTTTGAGTTTTTTAATTTCTTCATCGCTTAATGAGATAATTTCTTTTGCAGATTTCAATTCCGCTTCAAGCCGTTCAATGACTTTCATTAAGAATATGACAGGGCTATTCTCCTCCATCTTTCTTCTTTTTGTAATCTTTTTTTATTGTTGCAACAATCTCTCCAATAACTTCCGCGATTGAGTTTTGAGACTTGGCATTTAAAGCCGCTTCATATACCGTTTCTGTTGGCACATCACCCTCTTTGAGTTGTCGCGGGCTTTGGGCTTCAAGTAAATCTTTCAGTACGTTTAACGTAGCCAAATCAAGTTGTCGTTGATTATATTGTGAGATTAAATTCTTCTGCTCTTGAATAAAGTTAATAAGTTCAATCTCCTGCTGGACAAGTCCTACAAGGTCTATCACCTTTACATTGTAGGCGTTTTCCAAACTGTCCATTATTTCAGGGGTTAGTTCATTAGACACTTCGCTCATTGTACGTTATAATAATAAGTTGCTCTTAATCCGTTATCTTTTCCATAAGCAAATGATTGCGCTGATTGTCTTTGACCTACATATCCCTGTCCTGTATGCCATGCGTCCGTACCACTCATTGAACACAGTGTCCTTAAAACTACTGTCTTGTTTTCTACTGTTGTGTTAAAAACTTTAATTCTTTCATGGTGTTTATCCCCTCTGTGAAACTCTCTGTATTTTGCTTTTGACCACCATTCGGGAACTTCGCTTGCCATGAGTAAAGGTAAGTCATTTTCCTTTTCTAAATTGCCGTGCGTTAATCCGATTAACGTATTGCCATACAAAAAGTATTTTCTTGCCGTTGGCTTGTTATTCACATTAACATCCATGCAATTATGAAACCAACATTCAATGGCATCTCCGAGATAAAACTCTGCTTGGTTAGCATGGTTTCCATATATTCCAATGGCTTCCACAGGGGCTACCTGCGCGAGAGTTTCAATTCCCTTAACTAAAAGTTTCCTTCCGCCCGTAAACATTTTCTGCCATCTCGAATCGGTATCTTGCGGTGTGCCTGCGGTGGTGGCATTGCTCTTTCCTTCTGAATTAAAAAAGTCATTACCAAAAACAAAAAGTATTTTTTCAATATTGTAAACCGAAACAGCACGTGAAATCAAATCTTTGAGCGCATCGTTAAATCTTTGTTCGGCTATTTTAGTGTCGTAATCCTTCCCGCTTTCTTCATGCCAGCATAACTTAGCGTAATGTAAGTCGTAAATTGAAATCTCAAGCATCACAGGTTCTTTGAAATTGTTTTTGTAAATTACCTTTGGGTATTTAGGTGCATAATTTTTTAAATCTTCTTTTAACTCATTTAAAACTTCTGCCTGCTGTTTGTTTTTTAAAGGGATAAAACAACACGACATAATATATCCACCACTTGACTTGTCTTTGAACCATACCATTGAAATGCGCCAATCCAAAGGGCTTCGTCCATACCGTTGAAATATTTCTTCATCTGTTAATTTTTTGTCAACAGTGTCTTTTATTTCTACCGAGCCGTCATTATTTCGTCTTTCAAAATACTCTACGGTATCTAATATTTCTTTTTTCAGGTTTTGCGTTCCTCCCTCAATTTCATCTCTATACCTATACAACCCTGTTTTTAATGCAATAAAACTATACTCTCCTTTATAAAAACCTACCAGTCGCCTAATCCATTCATTATCTTGTTCGTCAGGGAATCTTCTCAACACACTAAATATTTTATTCCAATCTTTTTTTGTACTCATACATACAATGGTGTTGAATTGTCAGGCGGTTTCGGTGGATTGAAAATACGATACAGTATTGCAACAGCCCAAATAGCAAATCCGAGTTTCCAACTCCATATTGCGATAATAAAAACTGTCAGGCAAAAAAGAAATATTTTCATACTGGAATCAGGGTTTTGTTATCAAGTATCTCACCTGACTGCCCGAAGGTGTGTGTAATATATTCCACACTTTCATGTTCTTCAAGTAAGTTATGTAAAAAAACTATCTCGTCATTGCCGTCTGTCCTTTGCTGGAAGCGGTCAGGGTTGCATAAACACTCTGCTTTCATCAGGTGTTTCTCCCATTCTTCTTTTGCGAGCGTATGGCGTATCACTAACACTTCCATCTTTCTACAAAGGTTACGTTAGAAAGTGATAAAAGTCACATGGGTTTTGAAAAGTTTTAAACAACAAAAAACCCCCACGTCAGGCAGGGGTTTCTAAAAACATCATCAACTCAACAAGAACTTAACATGAAAACTTTACAAAGATAACAGTTTTATTAAACCAAACAAGATAAATAAAAATAAAATTATCACAAACCATACAAAGTTGCCTTTGTCATTGTGCATCACTCGTAGCCAATTCATGGATTTAAAAATCTACTCTCAATCATACGGTCATTGTATTGTTTGTCATAATCAACCCACCATTCTGCGCCTGTTTCAGAGTTTGATTTTGATGCTTCATATATAGAAGCTACTTTGATATTTAAAAGCTGGTCACCACGCTTTAAAGAGATAATATCTTTATTGTTTTTATTAATTGCCGTGTCATGTTCCGCAATGTAAGTTAATATTTGATTTTGATTAGTGACAAGTTTTGTTCCTACTGTTGAAAGATATGGAAGTCCAATTAACAGAAAAAAATTCACCAATGCTTTTACGGAATCTTTTGTAAAAAAAACTGTGGCTTTTGTCATATCGCAAAACTACCTATTTGTAAGTTAATATGATTTTGGTCATGGGGAAGTTTTAAACATCAGTAAGATGTTCAAGGTAAGCGAATGTGGATTGGGCTGTCAGATATTTTACAATTACAGGCGAAGCATCAGAATTTATTTTATGAACTTCTAATTCAACTGTCGTATCATATAACTTTTGCTTATCCTCTACAAGTTGCTTTAACAGTTTTGATTTTTCTTCTTCTGTTGTTGCAGAGGGAATTGCTTCATTGTAAGCATTGTTCAACTCTATTTCCGCTTTGGAAAAACTTTCCATCAGCGGTTTTATTTTATTACGCGTTTTGTTAGCGGCATACACTACCGAATATGCATCTTTTAACTCTGCCTTGAGTTCTTTTGAATCACATATTTCAGTGATGGCTTTTGAAATTGAAACGAGGTCTATGTTTGTCATAAATTATTTATTCTGCTTCCCAAAGGTAAACTTGCGCAGTAGGTGTTCCTACTTTTGTCCAAGCTATATCAAAGGTTGTTGATGTTACATTTTGAACTACTCCTTGTATTGTATTTCCTGATGAGGTGGCGACAAAAATAGTAAAAGTAGTCGAAGATTGCGGGGCTTGAGTAGTTGTTCCTGCCGATGTCATGTAAATACAAGTCTGTCCTCCTGCGGCTGTATAAACTCCCATTGAAACAGGTGTAGGTGTGGCAGAGGTGCTTGCTGTAAATGTTCCTATTCCATATAAACGAATGGTGGTAGGTATTCTGCTGACATTATGTGTTACTGTTGTGGTTGTGGTGGTCGTTGCGGTGGCTGCCACTCCTGAGCGTGAGTTGACACCTGAAATCCAATTTGTGCCATCGGATTTTAAAGTATTTCCTGATGTCCCCGGCACTGCCCATGTCTCTGTTGAATAAATATTGTTTGTGGCATCAGATACAAGTATTGTTCTTGCTGCTCCACTTGCCGATGGATAGGTTGGCGTACTCCATGTAGGCACTGCACTTGCTCCACTTTGCAGAACCTTTCCTGCGGTTGCATTAACAGCTAAAACTCCCATTGCATTTGAACCTGTTGCAACAAATATATCCCCTGTGTTAGCCGTATCAGGAATAGTTAATGTAGATGCTACAAAATTTGTAGCATTTCCTCTTGGGAATGTTCCTGCTGCTGCTGCGCTGCCAATTTGAAATCCCGCAAATGAATCAATACTTCCTGCTGTTGTTTTTATTCCGCTGCCAAACGAAAATATATCACTTGCGTTTAAATTGACTCCTAAGTTTGCACTGTTGGCAGCATTTCTCCAGTTTATTGCTCCAGTATTGGCAAGTCTAAATACTCCGGCAGAAGCTGAATTAGCCGCAGAGCTTGTGAAGTTACCGCCCTTAAAACTTGAAGATGCTAATTGAACAGCAGACGAATCAAAAGTTAATGCTGAATTGGTTTTGATTGCATTATTCGTAGTTGCCTGAGAAGTAAAAAAAGCAATAAAGCAAGTAGTGTCTGTGGATTCAACAGCAGTGGACATTGAATCTACTGTCATTACTGTTCCTGCGCCACTGACAGTAACATCTCCATAATCTGCATCTCCTAATACGGCTGTTGGAGCAGCCCATGTTGCATCTCCTCTCCAAAAAGTTGTATTGCTTGCGCTTGTTCCTGAGTTAAGATTTGCAACAGGAAGATTGCCTGAAACATCTGTTGCTAAAGCTACTTGTGCAAAAGATACTGTTGTCCCGTCTGTTCTTAAAACACGGTTGGCTACCGCTCCTGATGTAATAGACGGAACTCCTGTACTTGATGTCACCAAAGCTCCTGTATTAGCCGTTGCTAACGCTGAGATGACATTCGCTGCACTGGCATAAAGAATCGTGCTTATCGCGGCTGTATTAGGTAAGGTGAGAGTACTCCAAACGGGAGCAGTAGTCACTCCTCCGCTTCTTAAATAACTTCCCGCTGCCACATCTGCCAACGCTGAAAAGACATTAGTAGCAGAAGCATAAATAATATCTCCTGTGGTGTAAGTGTCAGGAATAGTAAACGTGCTGTAAACATTATTCGTTCCGTCACTTCTTAATACTTTCCCTGCTGTTCCGCTTGCGCTCGGATAAGTTGGGGTACTCCACGCAAGCCCTGTCGCTGCTGCGGAAGAAACCTGTAATATCTGCCCATCGGTTGCGCCTATCGCTAATCTTGTATTTACTGTGCTGAAAACAAAAATATCTCCTTTTGTGGTAAGTGGAGAAACATCGGCTGCTGTCACCGTACTCCATGCAGGAGCGGCACTCACCGCACCTGTTCCTGTCTGACTGAGGAACATTTTGGTAGTGGTGATGTTTCCCGCAAGTGCCAATAATTGTCCTGACGCGGGAGGCGTTGAGCCATAAAGTATATCTCCAAGTACATAAGAAACTAATCCTGTGCCTCCGTGATTAGCTGAGAGTGTTCCCGCGATGTCATTAGCTAAAGATACTGCTGCCCAACTTGGATTACCTGCTGCATTACCGTGTAAAACTGTTGTTGTTGTCCCTTGATTAACAAAGTCTGCACTTGCAAGTGTAGGTGCTGCCCATGAAGTTATTCCACTTCCATCTGTCTTAAAAAACTCATTCGCATTACCATCACTATCAGGCAAAGTCAATGTCCATGTTCCTGCAATGGCTTTGGGTTGTATAGTCACAAGTCCCGATGTAGAGCCATAAAAACCTGCATTGCCGAGTGTGGTGTTTAAAGTGCCGAGTAAAAGTCCAACAGGTAACCTGACTTTTCCTGTTGAATCCCATTGTAAAGTAGTGGTGTGTGCGTGTGGTGCGCCTGCCAAGACGTTACTTTCAAGATACATCGAAAATGTCCCTGTGGCGTTGTCAAGTTGCATTAATGCTCCATAACCATTTACCCCCGCTAAATATGCTCCGTCCGGTGTTGAATTGAATCCGATACCTCCTACTCCTGCTCCTGCTGCTGATGCGTAAAAACCACCTACGCCTCCTGCTATATCCATTCCTGCGTTTAAAAGGATGTTGGTAGCATCGTTAAAAGTCAAATCAGCACTTGTCGTACCACCTGCTGTCACTCCATCGCCAAAGGGTATTCTTGTGGCTGCATAGATTGGTGCGCCTGCGCTTGCCGTCCAACTTAAATTGCCTGCTCCGTCATTAGTCAACGCTCCTGCCGCGTTTGCAGGAATAGTATTTCCGTTTATCTTGGCTACCGTTGGATTTACATACGTTCCTGACAGGTCGCCCCCTGCGGCTATGCCCGCTATGGTGGTTAAATATCCTGAATCGTTGACAAATTGGGAAATGTTGGTTGAAGTCAGGTTAGCTGTCAAAACTCCTGCTGCTACATTTAAAGTAACGTCATTGCCTACGTTGCTTATCGAAGTAATAAATGCTGCTCCCCCTGCCGTAAATTCAAGTCCTGATTCATCGGCTTTTACACTGACTACTTTTGTTGCTTGTCCTACATAAGAATTGGGAACATCGGTTAATTGAGTGAACTTTGTTGCTCCGTATTTATTTATTAATCCTTCGGGTAAAAAATCAGTAGTCGCTAAAACTATCTGTTCTATTGCTTTCCATACATTTCCTGTGGGTTGGCGTTGCTGTTCGTAAAGAATCGAGGTGGCTAAATCAATCGCCTGAACACCTTTTTGAGCAGTTACTTCTGATGGTATTCCTGAATGAAGAAAGTCATTCGTGGCAACAGGATTTATTTTCTTTACCGCCATTTCGCAAACTTAACTCAAATAGTAGCGGTTTCTACATGGAAGAAAAAAATATTTTTAACAAAATGTTGGAAGTGAATAAAAAGGTATTATCTTTGCATCGGCTTTTAGGTTTACGTTCTGTATCACATATCAATTATAAAAATAGTTATCGGGAAACCGAGCAACAAACCCTAACACCCTAAAAGCCCATTCTAACGTTTGGGTTTTTGTGTTTTAGGAAAATGAAGAATTGCAATATTGAAAATAGTTTCACGGGAGGTGTTCCGACTCAAGGAGGTGATGCGCTAACACGAAAGTGGAGGATGCAGGGTGTCGGAGGTATTGTAACATAAAAGAGTTACTTACTTTTGTAACTCAAAGCAAAATGAAAACGAGCAAACTTTTAAGATACTTAATTGGAACGCGCAAAAGCCCCCTGTTAGGGCGGAGCAATTTTGTTTTTCAGAGGGGGACTTTTTCTTTTCTTTTTAAGCTTCTTTGTAGTTGTTGCTTTTCTCTCTTTCTTTTCTTTTATTGCTGGTAGTTTAAGGTTGGTAGCATTAACTTAAATTATAGGTAACACAGAAGTAAATAATTCATATTCACCCCCAAAAAACTTTTTTTAACTTTACAAAAATCTCTCCCATGAAAAGTATATCGCTTTATTTGAAATACCTTTTGTTGTTATTGGCTTTGGGAGGGATGTGTTCGTGTGAGAAGTATGAACTGCGGAAAGAACAACGGGCAAAAAGTGTTCAGTCTCATCTTTACATCAGCGAAGGATTTGACATGCCTAATCAGATAACGCATCAGGATATTGTTAATATTTGTCAGCAATTAATAAACGAAAATCCGCAATATGATTCACTCTACATTAATAAACTACCCCCCGATGGAGAGCCAAGTACTTATACTGTTGTAGGTCATGTCAGGTTTATTTTTCATTTTTGGAGTGTGAAAGCAACTAACAATACTTCGATAAATATTCAATATGATTCTACAAATTACGACCTGACTAATTTAGGTCGTATGCACGATGATTAGTAGTTGGCGCGATTGGTTTCGTAACTGTCAACACCTGCGCCTGTAATCAGAAAATCAATAAAATCAAAGTTCGCACCGACTCCTACAAAAGCTATTGCCCCTTTTAGTCGAGGATTATTTGCCGCAAGTCCTGAGTTGATTGTAAGCGTTATTCCTGTGTCAGGAATCAATCTGAAATTTCTTGTAAGAGTGGCGGGTGCAGATGGTTTAACGATAGAATTAATGGTATAGGTGGGATTTGCCCCTTGTAAAACAAATGCGCCTGCAATAGTATATTTTTGAGGAATCGTTAAAACATTTGCCGCAAAAATCGCTGCATCATCTAAGTCAAGATTAACTTTTAGAGTTGAAGTGTTGTTATCATTGGAATTGCTACTTCCGATAGTTTGTCCTGAAAAAGAATAATCAATCGTTGCGTTTATTCCACCACCTAAAAAAATATTTGAACTTAAATTATTTCCATTGGTAATATCAATAGTACCTCCTGCATCTATTATTGTTTGATTGTAAAAAACACCTTCATTAAGATTAGTAAAATAAAGAGTCGAACTCCCAATTAAATTATTGTCAGCTATAAATCCTCTTTGATTTAAACATGAAAGAGTTGAACCACTTTCAACAAAGTTTCCTGATACATTATCATTGCCCCATTGAAATACTGCAATAACTCCTGCATTATTCCCATCTGAAACTTTATTCTGTCTTTTGTCTGCACGGTAAACTAAAATGTCATCAGCAAATTTGTATTGTATGTCATCAACTTCATTTATGTAGCCGTTAGTCACAGACGGAGTAAGCAACTGATAAGCGGTATTGTTAGTAACGGGGTCTGTACCGTTGAAAGCTGTTTCATCAATCACCACGTAATGACTCCCATTCCAAAAAACAACATTGCCATTTACAAGTATTGCAGGTGCAGGATAAGTAACCGTCAATTCATTTGCTGAAACTCCTGTCCCATTATCTATCGTATTGCCCGGCACGTAAAAGTTCGCAGGTGTCGTTCTGAATATCGTTATCGTGCTTCCGTCATCCGAGATACAAGTTCCTACTGCTCCGTTGGCGGCTTCCGTTATCGTCTCGCCTGCTACGAAATTACCGCCTATTAAAGTGTCGTAGGTTATCGTAACAAGTTCAAGTCCTGTATGCCATACGCCTGCATTGGCTGATGCTCCGTTGTAAAGAACATAACCCGCAACTCCGCTATAATCACCTGCGCCTTGAAAATCGGGATTAAGAGCGTTCAACCATCCGTTTAAAAGAGGAGTATGAGTAGGGTTAGTTGATGTATCAATAGGCAATAAAATACTGCGGTCTGTGATGTAGATTTTGTCGTAAAGAGTGGTATTGATTCCATTTGACAGCGCATTTGAAATATTGGTATAAGTATCTATCAACGTCCCGCCCCCTCCTGTACGAGCATGCCATTGGCGAACTCCGAAAGCGTCTGTGCCGTAATCATAATTAGGAGGTACTGTGGAAAGGTCATTCATTAATTCAAATGGTGCGCCCTGAGAACCGATACCTACTATTGAATTGCGAGTGAATAACTGACTGCCGAGCCATTTTAGGAAACCTGTAAAATCAGTTTGAAAATTCTCCCACAACTTTTGCCCTGTGGTTTGCCTTTGGGAAATACGCACTCTCTCTTTGCCTGTGATTTGCGAGGCATTGAGGAACTTTTCAGAACTTGTGGGTTTAGAACTCATCGTACAATAGCCACTTTAAACACTCCTCCGTCTAATACTAACGGGTCAACTGGTTTAGTATCCTGACCTGTAAATACCGTAGGAGAAGCAGATACCGATTGTGCCGCCCCGTTGATATTTCCTGAACCGCTTGCAAGCTGTACAGAAATCTCTTTCGCGGCTGGCTTTAAAGTCCTTCGTAACGCTTGCGCTATCGTTATATCAGCCGTAAATTTTTCTTTGATGATACAATGAGTGTCATCCTGAACGGAAACTACCTGATGAGCTTCTTTGTTAGTGGTAGCATCAAGCAGCCAGTCGTAATTATGCAGTTCTGTTAGAAAAGCTGTTGCGATTCCAGTTACATACACTCCGCTTGTGGTGGCTGTGCCTGTTAAGGTGGTTGAGCGTGGAGCGGTGTCCACCCCTGATGCTTGTGAATAAAATTCTGAATTTGCCATAGTAAGTGTTTTTACAAATATAGATTATTGATTAATTGATTTTATGTTTTGTCAGATTTCTTTTTAACTTTTTTGTGCATGGAAGCGTAACCACTTGCGTGAGCGGGAAGTTTTTTCCCTTTACTTGCAGCGTTCCATTCGTCAACGTCCACACCTTGTTTTTCAAGTTCTTTTTTATGGATGTTAAAGTATGCGGCTTGGGCAGCAGATTTGTACGGCATAGTATTTAGTTTTAACGGTTTCTGTTTTCTGTTCGGGTTTCTTGACGGTCTGTGGTTCTTGAAGATTGATTTTTAACAGGTGGCGCAACTCCTATTCTTGTTCCTGTAAATCCTGAAACCATTCCAATCCATAGTCCTGTAAAATAATCTTCTATCTGTGGCTCACTTACCCCCTTGTCGTGCATTTCAGTATAAACATCTCTTGCCCCCTCCGATACCGGAATAGGGGCTTGTGAAAATAAATATTCTTTCCACGTCATCTTATGATTGTATTTATGCGCAGGCGGAGCATCGGAAAATGGCAATGTATTTCCCGCGAAATCATGTTGTGTTAATACATCTGCTCCTGTGGATGCAAAAGGAGAAAGTTTGCCTCTTAAATACTTACCTGTTGTTTCATATAATTTATCTGCTTGCGTTTCCCCTTTTAATTCTTTCTTATCTAAAAATGGAAGTGAAATTAATACAGACAACAAGTGCATAGATGAAACAAGTCCTCCTGTTACATCTATTGTCTTATCTCCGATTTTATGTTTCATCCAATCGGATTCTAACGGATGAGTGAAGTTTATTTTTTTATCTGAACCTGATGCAGAAAGTAATCCTTGATTGACAGCAAGTGAAGCGATATATGTTGCTGACATTGCTCCAATTCCTTTTGCGATTATTTTCGCTGCGGCTTTTTCAGACGGAGTTGCGTTCTTCCAATTTGTAAATGTTGTTACGGCTTTTGTCGGCTCTCCGATTAGTCTCGCCCATCGTGATGCTTCAAGACGCGGGGCGAATATCGCTGTGCCTACTGTTTCAGGAATAGGAACTTTACTCGTTCCTGTGGAATGATTTACAAGTGTTGCAATTTCTTTTGCGGTATTAGGGTCTGCTTTTTCTACATCTGAAAGTTTATTATAAAAATTATCAAACAAATCCTGACGAAAAACTTTTAATGCAAAAAATCCTCTGTCCCCTGCTGTACCGAATTTTCCAAAAAACTTTTTTAAGCCACCATAATCATCATAAATAGAATTAGGGTCATTGGCAAGTCCCGAACGTTTGGCTAAAATAAAATTAGGTCTGCTTTGCAAATCTTCTTTTGCCATTTCGTAGTCGGATGGCTTGAACATATATCGAAATTGTTTCCCAAAATCTGTCCAATAAGATTTCCATGTTGAGGGACGAAATATATTTGTTCCCGCGTGTGTAACCATTCCTACCGTTCCGTGACCTGCGATAGCTTTTTCAAAAAAGAACTTAGGGATGGCTTTGAATATCTTTGTCAGTCGCGGTGTATTGGTTGTCTTAACCCATTCTTTTGCTCTGCCGATTGCTTGATTTCGTTTGTATTGAGTGCGATACATTTCATCGGTGATTGCGCGTACTGCTTTGGGTTGTGAGATTGCATTACGAACCTGCTCCCTTGTTAATCCTAAATCTTTAGAAACACCGTTGAGCATATTTTCATAGATACCGTCTTTGTCGAGATAATTTTCTTTTGCATAATTCCAAATATCTCTGACCTCCTGTGTGGTAAACTTAGAATCTTTTTTATCTACAAACTTGGTCAGAATATCATCATTTGTAAATTCATTAAAGTGGTTTTTAAATGCGCTTTCTGCTTCATCTTTTTTGTCAAAGTTTTTATACCAATCACTTGCTTTGATATGTGCAAGTCCGTCTGCGATTGCTTGCGCAACTGTTCCGCCTGCTTCAACAGTTTTTGCGGCAACTTCCAGTGCCCCGTCCCAAACTATTGATGCGGGCGAAGCGGCTGAAAAAACAGACGGTCGTGAAGTTTTCCCCTGACGAATTATGTTGGCAATTTCTTTTGCTCTCTCCTTAATGTTCTTTGGAGTTTCTTCAACGGCTGCATTGAGAGCATCGGTTAATTTTTGTTTTAACTTTTCAACTTGATTTGTCAGAGTTTTTACTTTGCCCGAAAGTTCTTTTGCTTCTGCAATTTGTTTTGGAGTGGCTTTTTTACCATCCGCCTCTACCGCCCTGACAAGTCCTGTCCAACTACCTGTATCAATATCTACTTCGCCTTGATGTGCCGCAAATGCTTTGTGCGCAAGAGTTGAAAGTGGTTTGACTTTTGCTAAATAATCATTCTCTTTTTGTTTTGCCACCTCGTATTCTTTACTGTTACTACCAAATTTATCTCCTGCTGCATTTGTTTCTCTGCCTAACTCATTAGCATAACTTTGAGCGATAGCAACTTTGTCGTGGAGTGGAATTGATTCATCGTTAATCATTGCGATAGGGTCTGCGCCTTTTGCTCGTAACTCATTGCCTCTTGCAAGGGCTTCTTCGCCTGTCCATCCGACACCTGATTCGGCAGGTTCGTTTCCTAATGTTCCTGCTCGTTGCTCTCTTGCTTTAATGGAGATTCCTGTTGTTCCACTTGGGGGTTCGCCTGATTCTGCGGGAGGTTCTGGTGGATTCTGCGAAGTTGTTCTATCTCCAACATTCGTCTCGCTTTCTGCTTGGTGGTCAGATGCGGGTTTTGATGCTTCAAGTTCTGTTGCTCGTTGTTCATCTGTTAATGAATTAAACCAGTTATCGTAATCATTGGATAAAGTATTTTCGTTTCTTGTATCGTGCGGAATGTGTTCAAGTTCTTTTCCTATTGACTGCATGAAGTCATTGATAGGTACTTGAATATTTTCTCCGCTGTCGGGGTGTTTTAAAATTACTGTTCCGTTTTTTGCCTGCTCATCTAATTGAGTTAAGAGTTCGTGCGCTCCGTTAGTAGGTCTGTCATTCACTACATCGCCCATTGCGGTTCTTATCTGTCTTTCAGACATCCGCTTGCCATCCATTCCTACTATGACAGGAAACGCATGACTGCCAACTTCGTTCAGTTTATTAAATACCTCCTGCGTCTGCAAATCACGCCTCTCCAAAGGTACGAAATCTTCTTTGATTCCTTTGTTGTTAATATCAGTATTTACTGCACTTACTTTTTTGCCATTTTTATTTCTTAAAGTAATTCCGTTTTGCTTCTCGTCAATAGTCAATCCTAATTCTTGTGCTTTGATGACAATATCGTTTCTTGCTTTTGCGCCTTCGGAAGTTTTCTTTCCTAACCTTCCGTTTTTCATATCATTGTAATCGGCAATTTGATTTACAAGATTGTTGATTTGTTTTTGACGAGGGGAAATTTGACTTGTTGTTTCTTCCGCTTGAGCATTTTCTGTCTTGTCAGATTTTGTCAAGTCAGGTTGTGGCTTAATGGCATCAATATTTTGCTGAATGTTATCAATAGCGGGCTGAACCACTTCTTTGCTTGCATCACTTAATCCGTTGGTTGCTTTTTCTAATTCTGCTTTTGTGTCTTGGAGATGTGTTAGAGTTGCCGCGTCCTGTGCTTTACCTAACTGTTCATCGGCAACGCTTTTGTGTAGGTTGTCGGATTCGGCTTTTAAAACAGGTGCGAGTGGTGAGTCGGGATTTTTCTTAATATCCTCGTCTATCGCTGTGGCTTTTTCTTCTGCGGGATGCGGAGTGAAATTAGCTTCTGTTTTTTGTTCTGCCTTTTGTCTTTCTTCGGGAGTGGAATTGTCAATGACTTCTTTAGGAGTGAATTTTCCTTCTGCATATTTCGCGCCTCCGAACACCACAAGGTTAGCTACAAAATCCGCTACGGCTGCCGCATTTTCTTTCCACTTAGGAACAGGAATATTTGCTTCCTTATATTTATCTTCAATTATTTTTTTTGTTGGCGACATCCACTCTGCTGCCTGCGGATTGGTTTCTTCAAGTCCCTGCGAAGCGATATTAAACGCGGCAAGTTCGGGAACTACGGCACTCGCCACTCCCAATGCTGTTTTGCCTAACCCAACTCCGACATTTAATAATCCTGATGCCATTCCTTCTTTAGCGTCTATGGCTTCGGTCTTTCCTAACTGTTCTATGCCTCCTTTTATGCCCTGTACGGCTGCGGTGGCTGCCGTTGGAATAGTTTCCCCTAAAGGATTAATCCCCTCTAAAATCCCTGATTGTGCTTCTTGCTTGGCATAAGGGTCAACCTGCATTAAAGCGGCTTGGACTTTCATATAATCCCTGCCACTGTATGGTTCTGCTAACTTATCCTTATACGCTTTTCTTACATTGGGATTAGCGAACATCGGGTCTTTAAAAGTTTCTGATGCTTGCTGTTGTAAGTAAGGCAGTTGTCTGTCTAAGCTGACAGATTTAATATCTCTTGTCGCACCACTCGGCTGCTCTTGTGAGCCATCTTGAACAGGCGGAGAAGAAATGTCTTCGGTAGGTGTAGTAGATTGATTTTGCTCTTGTGTAGAATTTTTTTTTACGTCCACCTGTGAAGCGTAATCGGGATATTTGGCAATAATCTTATCCGTTAATACATCGTCAGGAATATCTTTATAGTCGGGGTATTTCGCTTTGATTTTGGCTGCGAAATCCTTAACTGATAGTTTGGGTTGGTCTATTACTTCGTCCATTTAAAAGAGTCCTAACGGGTCGGTTTTTTTAACAGGGGATGTTGTAGTATTTTTTCTACTTGCATATCCTTTTCTTTGTGGAAATGTGTCTTCTAATTTTTGTCTTACCAATGTGTTATACTTAGATTCAAGTGCTGCGTCTATTGGGGCAAGGTATTGAACTGTTTCTGAACCTTTGGTAAATTTGCCTGTATCAATTAACTTTTGCTTAGTGTTCTCGTAAGCATCTTCTGATTTTTTAATATCATCCGCGCTTGCATCAGGGACTTGACCTGCAAGATAAGTTGCTTTGTCCGCCTCAGACATATTGCTTGTTATTTCTTTATTAGTCGGCTCGGTAGCTTTAGGATTTGGCGCGGTCATCATAAGGGCTGCATTGCCGTTTTTATCTATCGTCACCCCTGTCGGATGAAATGCCGCTTTCTCATCTGCTGAAACAGATGTAGTTTCATAATTGCCTTTTTTGTTTGACTCTACCTTATACACTTCATTGACAGGTAAATTTTTAAGTGCTTGTTCGTTCTGAAAAGTCAAAGGCGCATATTGGGAATAGTAAACTTTCTTTCCTCCGTATTCCAGCGGAACATATTTCTCTCCTTCTTTGTTTGTTTCAGGAGCGGTGACGATAGCATCTATATTTACGGGCTGTCCTACTTCGCCTTTGGTTTTTTCAAATGCTCCTGATGCTTGGTCAGGAACACTTGAAGCAGTTGTTGATGTTCCTAAATGTGTGTCCCAAAGTTTTTTTGTATAATCAATAGCCGCCTGTCCTTTGATGCCTTGTCGCTCCAAATCTTTTAATCCGTACTGCCCTTCGGGACTTATAAGAAATGCGTGGAAGTTAGTGTCTGATGCTTCGGGAGGAACACCCTTGTAAGAGTACCCTGTTATCATTCCGTTTTTATCTGTAACTGTTTTTACATAGGTGGCAGCCGTAGTCTTTGCCATCTGCGCCATCTTGGTCTGCCATTCAGGGTATGCTTCTTGCAACATCGGTCTGTCGCCTTCCTGTGAAAACTGTTGGTATGAATCCGCTAATGGCTTTTTATAAAAGTCAGAATTTGCTTTCATGCTTTCAGGGTCTATTTTATCTTCCTTCCCTTTGTAAGCATTTACATCTTGCGAGTGCCATTGTTTCACCTGCTCAGAGAAATTCTCCATCTCTTTTAACTGACTTAAATTTTTCTGAATGTCGAGGGCTTCCTTGGCTTGCTGCGCGTTACGCGGGTCAAATTCTTCCCAACTTCTGCCTCTGTATTTTTGAAGATATGCACTTGCCTTGTCTAATAAATCGCTTTTTTGTTGATTGAGTTCAGTCAGGTGGTTAGCCCAGCCGTTTATCTTAATATCGTTTAAATCTGATAGTGCTTTCCGCGCTGCCTGCTGATTTCTTTTTCTGTTTAAGTCCTCCTGTTGGATAGCGTGCCACAACACCTTTTGCGGAGTGAGTTCGCCTTGTGGTAAGACAATAGCCGAGCCAGTCGTGTCAATAGGTTTGCTATTAACAAGTCCCTCAGCGGTTGACCCTGCTACGTCTGTATTTAATACTTCATCCATTTATAGCGAAGATAATTCCCATGAATAAGGGTAGCGTCCGTTTTTAATTTTGAACTGCTCCATCTTTTGTTGAGTATTTAATCCTTGTATCGGAACGTTTTTTTGTGACATATCCAATGTGGTATTTGTATTGTTCGGCTGAATTGGTGTTTTATTTCCACCTCCCGTATCATTCTGCCCCATTCCGTAATATCCTGCTGCGGCTGCGCCAAGTAAATCTTGTGTTGCTCCGTACTTATTAGCTTCTGAACCATATCTCAATGCTGATTCAGCTTGCTTGGCTTGGGTGTATGGTTGGTATTTATTCCATTCGCTTGCCTGATTCTGCCACGAAGCAAATGCTCCTAACTGTCCTGTTAGATTCTGTATGTTTTGATTTTGATTCTCTGCGCCTTTGATTGCTAAATCTCCTAACTGATTTTGCTCGTTGCCTATCATCGCTGAACCTGTCGCAAGTGCATCCACAGGGCTTCCTGCGGTCTCGGTGGCATATCGTAATCCTCCTGCGGTGGCTGCTCCGATTTTTTGTTCCATAAGTGGCTGACCGGGGAGTGTCGTTGCTAACGCTCTGTATTTAGCTATCTGTAATGCTTGTTTTGCCGCATCAGGGATTTCAAAAGGTGGACGCTTGATATGAGATAGCGCATCAGCTTCTCTTTTCTGTTTGTTAGCAAGCTCATTCTTTTGATATGCGCTGTACGCTGCTAATGCTGCAAGGACGATTGGGAATGGCATGGGTTATAGTTTTGCAAATGTAATCATTGACGAATATTGTCTGACAACGGTGAATAGATAGTTATTAAGTCCACCGCGTACATCTCTACAAGATTTGTATTGCTGTTGGTTAGTTTTACTGTTGCTACTGCTGAACGCATTTTATCTCCGTTGATTCTTGCTTCATCCGCGCTTGGAAAGTTAGGCGTATTCATGTCGCGTAAAATTGCTCCATACAATATACCTTCCTTTTTTATGAACATATTTTTTCCGAGAATAGTCATTTGTCCGAGTGGACGAGTGACATCAGGAGCGATAGTCATTTCCATTTCCCAAACATCGGTTGACTCTTCCGATATTGCCTGCCAACTCTTCACTTCAGATGGATTGTCGTTTGCTACAACTGTAATTACAGAATCATATTGTACTCCGTAGAAATTATTTTTTATCGGTGAATCATGCACCCACAACTCTCCATTCTTAAAACTTAAAAATGTATTTCCGATTTTTCCGTAACACTCTGGTATAAATGGAAAGAATTGCGTCCACCGTGTCTTTCCCCCTTCTTCTGCACCCTCGTTGAAAGCAATAGTTTCTCCATCTATATTCGGTAAATCTCCCCACGTTACAACTAACAGGTTGTGGTAGGCATCGTATCCCGCAATGATATTAGGATTTGTTTTCATCCCTCTGTCGTTAAAAAAACTCTGTACTTTGTAATTTGAAATAGGAAAAAGTCCGTTGCTTGAATATCTTATCTCCGCACCTTTACTTTGGTCGTTCCACCAAGCGTTGTTGTTGTAGTCATCACAACTTAATTTATGCTGCGTCCCCCATGAGCCAATAAGCGTATCGGCTGTATTTAAAACTGAATCTGCTAACGCAAGTATTAATTCTCCCTGTGGGCTTCTCACCATTTGTTTTTTAACATAAAACGTTTGAGTCTTATGCTCACATATAACAAGCAAAACGGATTGCGCCATAAGTCGCATCCACATGATTTTTCCGAATGAAACTTCAATGTCATAATTTTGATTGAGTGCTTCAAAGGAACTGAATCCGTTGGTTTGTGTGCCGACAAAGAACTGATTTGAAAATCTTATTTGTCCTTCTTGAAATATTTGTTTTGAATTTTTGTCAAGTATCTGCGGGCGACCTGTCTGTGTAGTAAACGATTCGTAAAAATCATTCACACTTGAATCTTCAATGTATTTTGCTCCGCCTAAAACAAAGTTTCGGAATCTGTAATACACATCTCCTGACTTGAATGTTCCTGTGGCGGGTTGGGTTGCGGTTTGGTCTTGCGTGCTTCCTCTGTGATACTTTACTCCGTTTAACTCGTAGATTTCATAACATTCTCCGAACTCGTAGTACCTTGTTTGGTCTGCTGGTTTAGGGGTGTAGATTTCAAACAGAGTGCCTACATCGGGGCGGAAATTAACATTGTTAATCAACACTTCAATAAAACTACCATCAGGTTCTTGGTAAACGATTTCAGCGTCTTGGTAAGTGGTGAAAAGGTTGCCTGCTCCGTTGCTTATTAATCGTATTCTGTCGCCTTGTTCCCATGTGTAATTAAGTTGTGCATTGGGATAACGAGTATGATAATCGGCTATTGATGTTGTTGTGATTCTGACTTTAGTAAAATTATTAAGATATGTTACTCCGTGAGTATTGATTTGTAAGAAACTCGGTACAGTATGTTTTCGCACTATCTGATAATGCGTAGCCCAACTTGGGGGCAGAGAAGAAATCGCCCAACTTATTTCTGCAAATCCTGTCAGGTGATTCTCTGTGTAAAACGGAACGTATAAATCTCTGATATGTTCTTGTACGGTTGTCTGACGGTTTTCTCTGTCGTAATAGATAACTGCAAATGTTTCGTTGAGCCCGCGTTTCCATGCGGAGATGGATTGAAATTCTTCGAGTAAGTCAGCAAGTAAATTTAACAGGTGATACCACTTTGATTTGATAGAAAAATCTACATTGTTATAATTTACCGCATCAATAGTTAATGCAAGGAAAAAAGAATCTTGCGCAAAATTGTAAACGATAAAATTATTTACTGAACTAAAAACTACATCTGAATTTCTATCAGTGACGGGAAATCCTGCAATAAATGTTCCCGCGAAAGTGTCTATGTAATCAGGAACATAAAAATACCCTTGTTGGTCAGTAGATACCCAAGAGCCAAGAGAATTTATTACCGAGACATTTGCCTGTGGAATATTTCCGTCTAAAACAAATCCATCAATAAAAGTTCTCGACAATGTTTTTACTTGTGAACTACCATTGCGAAACGCTATTTTATTAAAAGAACCACCACCAAAGTTAGTGGTAAAATCTATAATTGTTGTACCATTAAATGCCTGTGCAATAGATAAAAGATTTCCGCCAACAGTTATTCCTTCGATTCTGTTAAATGGCGGATTCACATTCGCTACATAATAAAAAAATCCATTGTGGTCTGTCACAGCCATGTGGTTTACCCATGCTCTCTGTGACCAATTAGGTTGTAGTCCGTTGAAAGTGCAATGAGTAGGAATTATCGCTGGCGATGATAAAGAAAAAGACAATAACGCCCTTTCTATTCGTGTGTCTTCCAATATCTGAGTAGAACTTGTCGGAGTGATTGGTAAATCCGAATCACAAACATTACCCTCGAATACAGTTACATTTTGCGAAAGTATTCCGGCAAACCATGTCTGTATAGACGAATGATTAAATTTTATTGTCCATAAGTCCGCGATTGCGCTACATCCCACATAAATTGTGTTGTCAGCATTTTGCGCCTGTACTGCATCATGTGATATTTCAGTCGCCCCTACCTTTATTTTCATCTCAAATCCCTGCGGAACATTGCCTGAATAGGTATTTGAAGCAGAGCCGACAGATATAACAGGAGCAGATGTTTTTTGATACCCTCTATTGCTTAAATCACCTGCCGTTGTTTCTGCGCCTGCTATTCTGATAATATATTCTCCTTCGGGAACTCCATCAATTTCAAATGTGCTATAAATATTATTCCCAAATGCAGAATCGTTTGCAGTATCTCCGATATAATTTCCATTTTGGTCACGTGAGGCAGAACCAAGATTAAAAGGATTTCTTGACCTGTATGCGTAGTCATTATTTGTATTGGAAAAGTTTTCTGAAAAAGCATCGTTTATTCCAGCAGGCATATTCCATGTACCATCGGAGTTTTGATGATTACTCCAACTCGACATATTCTGCTTAGATACTCCGTAAAAATCTGTCCCTGCTAAATAAAATACAAACCCCGGCAATCCCATTATTTGTCCTGTCATTGCGGTGGGAACTCCAAACGATAATCCGCCAAAAAAAGGAATCCCGTCAACGGGGTCTGCGCTTCCCCTCCATATAGGAGTATTAACTCCAAAACTTGTGTTACCTCCGTCATTAAGAAACAACGGTCTTATCACCACTATCCCTTTTATCTTATAAAGCTGTGGCGGTTTTTTAAAACTCAAACTTAAACTTAAATCTACGCACTCTGAATCATACCCTTCTTTATTTCCTCCGTACATCATCCTGTTGTCAGCGACTTCCTGTGCTTCGCTTGTAATAGGAATGGCTTCAAAAAGTTTTACTGCAAACGCATCATCAACTGCATTGTACGCTTGGTCGTTATAGAATTTAAAAACATTTGTTCGTGATGGCGATAATGGATTGTAGCCGAACTGAAATCTTTCCAACTCTGTTACAAAACACCACTTGCCTAACTCTCCTTGTTTGACATAAATCTGTACTCCTTTTATTATCGTCAGGTTCTCATCGTTTAATCTTGAATCAGTGAAATCTATTTCTACATAATTACCCACTCCGTTTGAAACAATAGAAATCGGAGAGAGGGATGACTGTTGCGCGTCAACTCCTTTGTATGCAAGTCTGAACTGAAATATCTTGCTGACAATAAAATTTGTGTTCTTAGTTGTATCAGTCAACACTCTTATTGCAGGTTCGCATATCGGTGGATTGAAATCCGCGTTGATAAAGGTTTCTAAGAATCCGTCAGGATAAATGTTAATAAAAACTCTTACCGCTGGCGAACTCGGAAGTCCCGTGTTTATATTCGTTTCAACTTGTAGGGTGACATCGTAAATCCCCGCCACATCAAACTCCACTTCAATAAACTGCTCACATGACTTAGCGTGAAAGTCTGTTTGGTTGTTATTAATCGCATCAACAAAATTCGCTATCCCTTGCTCTAAAGTCTGGTCTGTCGGTGATACATATAATAGCGTATTGATATTCGAGTATAATAAGCTATATGCGTCACCTGCTCTGAAATTAACAAAGTCAAAGTAAATATTAAATTTTACTTTTTTGAATACTCCGTTTTCATCCTGCCGTTGTGCGCGGTCAATATTTATTGACCTCTGCGGGACTGTGCCTTCTGTCCAGCTCAGTAAATCATCAACTAAATTTACCGAACCTATTTTACTGTTGAGGTCAAACTTTAAAAGTGGCTCATTCTTTACTATCGGTACTATTAAATTAGTTGACTTGTAATACCTGAGTATGTTATGATTGAGATTAGAGTTCCATACAAGATAAATGCACGTTTCTTTTTTTGTGTCTTCAAATCTGCCGATGACTTCATTTGTCCCTGCGGGGAGTGTGTAAGGAACTAACCTGTTCCCGTCTGCGTTCTGAACGATGTTATGCTTCTGAACTTTGGAAACTCCGTTGTAAATAGAAGAAGCGTAGATGTAATCTTCGGGCGGAACTATTTTAATGGAATCATCCAAATTTAATCCGCCCTGCGCGATGCGCTTCGTTTCTCTTATCATCTGCGCGGTGTGCTTCTAACGGAACTTAGGTACGAATCAACAGCTTCCGAACCTGTAAACGAATTTACAAACGTCACCACCTTTTCGTATTCTACTAAGTAATCTCTGCGGGCTGTTTCCCTACCCTCGTCATCAGTCAGCGAGTGCCATACAATAAATGCTGTAATCGCTTCGGTAGTGTAATCAGGAACATTAGTCTGTCCGCAAAGATTCTTCCCGCTCGAAGTGTATTCGAGAACTATTTCTGTTGCAGGAAATACGCTTGATAATTGAATGACTCCTGCGTTGTAATCGAATCGGTAATATCCTCTTAGGTTTTGTCCGGCAGGAATACCATATTGCTCTCCTACCCATTGTCCGTTTCGCCACGCGGGAAGAAAGAAATATCCTAATGCTAACGGCTCTACCCCTTTTGGAAGGTCTGTCTGTGTCTGTCCTGAAATCGGATTGCCACAAGAATCGCATCCGTGCGCTAAACAAATATCTTCGCACAGAGTCAGCGTTACCATCTGTCCGTTTATACAAACTCCTACGGCTCGGTAGTCAACAAAATCTTTCGGAAGTTTAACTTGCAGTAAATCATTCGGAGTCAGATAAACCGTTCTGTAATTAGTCCTTACTCCTGCAAATCGGTTCATGTCACCGTTATAACAGCGATATGCTCTCTGTAAGCACCTTTGATAGTTAGTCGTAGTGTGATAGTCAAGACGAGGGTCTTGCATCGCTTGTTTTACTGCGTAATCTAACGGATAGCTTCTCATTACGGTTTCTCTTCGTCTTTAAGTGGTACGGTTTCCTGAATCTGTAATTTACTCAACACATAATCCAAAATCTCCTGTTCGAACATTTGCGGTACAGGAAAAGTGTCGGTGTCCGATAAATTAGATATGTTGGCAATCATCTTAACAAGAACTTCTGAGTTGTGATATTGCGATTCTAAACCTTTAAATATAACTTTTTTATTTTCCACCTTGTACGATGTCTGTCCTTCCATATTCTCCGCGTCAAGTCCTTTAAACAACCACTCATCCCCCGAAAGAGTGTGAATGAATTGTACGCTGTCATTTTGAACAGGAGAGATAATTATAAATGATTCTCTCAGTTTAACGAACCCTGCGGGTAAATTCAAATACCACTTGCTTCTTATCGGGTCAAATTTTGTCTTGACATAAAATGGCGAATAAAATTCTGCCATCAAATCGTGATGCGATTCAAGATACCGTCCCATTGCTCCGTTACGGGCAATGTCAGCAAGTATATCTACCTCGCGGAAGTCAGGGCGTTTGAGAGAATTGGTATTCCCTGCCTGCCATAAACTGACCGCCAACTCATGGAATTCTGCCACTAAAATGGTGTTACTCCTTTCATATTACTTGTTTAGATTGTGCCGCATAATTTTGCAACATTTCACTGCTGAGGTTCACGCCTATTTTTCTCAAGAGAATATCACATACCGATTCATGTGTTATGTCCGGTAGCTCAAGTTGAACTGAATTAGCCGAATCATACACAGGAACTCCGTTGACTATCGTGTAAGCAAACACAGGAGTTACAGGATACCTTAAATAATAAAGTTTATAATTCCCTTGTGGGTTAAATTCTATCTGTGTTCCGTGCCACTTGCATATCGGATATTCAATGGTTGGTTTTTTTATTTGAGCGATACTTCTGAATGTCCACTCATCGTCATCCACTACTTCGACAGGAAACTCTACTTTCTTTTTGTTATCACAGTCATCGGTTATAGTAGCAGGAAGTCCAAGTGCTGTGGTATACATATAATCCACAGGGACAGTCGCTAATCCGTTGGTGACTGTAAGTGTAACTGATGTCTTAAATATCCTTAGATTGTTTGGGATTAGAAGTATAGGTCTGCCATCATTCTTTTCAGGTGAGATACCAAGTGAGTTGGTGATGTAATCGAGTTGGGCAGTAGGAATTAATAAGTTTGCCTCCGATGGCGACAGTGTATTTCCGCTCTGTTCCTTATTGGCGCAAAAATTTACGAAGGCGATGACTTGAAAAATATTCATACATAAATATTATCTTCAAATACCTCTATTGTTGTCATGGTCGAAACAAATTCGTAATCAAGAGGGGCTGCCGTGTTATTCATTAATCTTGTTTTTGATAGATAAGTGAACCGCTTGCTGTCGCTGTTTCTGCTCCACCTAATGTGAAGATGAAATTAACCACATCTCCCGCGCTGCCCGAAGCATTTGCCGTGATTGCCGTTCCTTGATTGTTAGTATTAGCCGGGTCGGCTGCGGTGAAACTTACTACTCCGCCTGTTACTGGTGTACCGTTAATGTCCATTGCGACTGAAATATTATTTGCTGCCGCGCTATCTAAGTTCAACCAAATATCTGTGAGAGTGAAATTATCTCCCATTGTGATTGAGAACTTTCCTGTGCTTAACGCAAAGTCAAGATAGACAGGGAGTGATTGAGTATTGGCGTTTGCAGATTCTTTACTTGGAGTGATTGCATTTGTTTGAATTGTCAACGCACCTGTATTAGCGATTGCTCCGTCAGAACTCAAAGTTTTTATTTGAGCTATGCTTCCCGCGCCTGTGTTTCCTGTTATCACTTGCCCGTCAGTCATTGCTTCAAGTTTCTTAACTTCTATTCCTGCCGTGTCACTTATGTCCGCATTGGTAATTACTTTAGATGCAAAAGTTGAATTGCCTGCTTTGTCAACATCTACAACTCCTGTAATGACGTTTGCTGCAACGACTCCACCTGCCTGACCCATTGGGATTACTGAGTCTGCGCTTATGTCTAAAGGAGCAGGGCGATTTGAAACTCCAACTAAAATACTCCCGCTTGCAAGGTCAGCCATCTTACCTACTGTAACTGCTTTATCCGTAATGTCTGTCGTTCCTAAATTTGCGTTGCCGTTGATACTTGGTTTTATAACCGTTGCCAGTGAACCTCCTAATTTATATCCTGTCACTTCAAAGTTATTTGATGCTACTCCACTTGTGATGTTGTTTCCAAATATGGTGAAGTTGTGACCGTTGAGAATCACCGAACCTAAAAATACCATAGGAAACTCTGCGTAGTCAGGTGTAGTTCCGTCTGCTGTGATAGTCCAGTCGGCAGCTAACGTCACCGTTCCTGTTGTCTTTAGAAAATATTTTTGCTTGCCATCAGAAGGAAGTAACGTTGCCGTCCCGCCTCCTGCGGTGATGTCTATGACTCGTCCACTTGGATATATTGCCATGATTAGAAGTTATAAAGTGTTACTGTGAAAAATCTTGCCGTTCCTGTCCCTGCGCATTTTAATTTTATCGGAATGATGTTCGCGCTTAAATCAGATACCGCTTGTGATGAGTTTTGAAAGTCGCTGATGCCATATCCCATAATGTTGAAGAATCCTAACGAAGTTGCATCTCTCCAAATCTGAATAGTGGTAGCGTCAATCCTGAATACTCTTAGCTTTCCTTTTGCTCCGTAAGTGTTTACGTCTGCGCCTAAAATGATTGTTGTAGAAACACTCTCAACATCTATCTTTACTTGGTCAGATGAATCAGTGGTTGAAATGTTTAAGAAGAAATCAATATCAATATAATCTCCGTCTGACTTTAAAGAATTGGCAGGCATTTGGAATGTAAACACATCGGCTAATGCTCCTGAAAACGCTACTCCTGCGGGAGATGCTATTAAACTATTATAGATTACTGCCGAACCACTTGCGCCTGTTGCACCGGGGTCGCCTTGCATGGCAAATCCTTCATCCACCCATCCCGCTCCGCTAAAACTCCACATTTCCCCTGCGGGAGTGGAATCTCTTTGGATATAAACATCTCCTGCTTTATCAGTGGAGATTATTGTTGGTAGTCCATCGCCAAAACGTGTGGTTGAACCGTCCACGCCAGCAGGACAGGTGCAAGTTTCTTCTGTTTCGGATGCGCCGCATCCACATGGATTTGTTTCGATCATTTGCAGTTGCAGATATTTTGCAAGACGGATAAAGTGTACTCCGCTTGCTTTGTTAATTTATTTTTTACTTGTTGTTTTAAGCCGTACAGAAGCACAAATGCCTGCATAGCTTTAAATGATTTTCCTTTGTTTGAACAAGAGCAATCACAGATATTCGGGCATTTACACATCACTTCCAAAGCTGCATCTGCCATCAGTTGTGACACGCAACATTCAAGTGCGCATCCTACTAATATTAAGCACCAAACTTTATAGGTAAATGGATTTCCTGCATCATCAATCCCTGTCACCGTGTAAATAATCTTCAACACCTGTGTTGGAATACTTGTGGTGTATCCTATCATCGCAGGTGTTACTGTGAATATCGCTCCTGTAATATTTGGTAAAGTCGGATACACATCAACCACATAGGGTATTGCGGTGTCTTTTGTGGTGATGGTTAAAGTTGCGGTAACGGAATTTCCTATTGTAACATTAGGTAGCCCCCACCCTGTTAAGTTGGTTGGATTTACGTTTGAGTAAACGCCACTAACGTCCGTTACTTTTAACGAAGCGCAATCACCTGTCGCTACTGCGAATTTGAGTTGTAGAGCCATTAGAATGGTACAAAAGGAATTATATCGGATGGTGCGCATACCGTATTAAACGGAGGCGAACCACATTGCGTATTTACAATCTGAACTATGTAGGTTTGCGCTGTTGACAATCCTGTAAGGTCATAAAAACTAACTCCGCTTACAGGAACTACTGTCCATGTAGGGCTTCCGAGTAAACGGTATTGAACATTGTTATTTGTTACTCCACCAAAACAGGGCGCAACAAAATTCCAATTAACACGCACTGATGTTGGCAATACGTTTGTAATTGTTACAATAGGTGCTTCGCACTCAAATGGAAATGGAGGAGGCAAAGTGTCGTGATAAGCAATATCCATAGCCCAAAGAATGTTGGTTAAATTAGGAGGTGCTGTTGCGTCAAAGTTTAACGTGAAAAATGTCGCTTGATTTGCTATCAACGCTTTTATGTCGCTTAATACATCCAGTCCTGCCATCGTCTGTAAGGCATTACAATTTGCAAGTGCTGTCAGTGTAGAATTAAAATAAGTAAAATTCCCTCTTGAAGAGAGATACCCTGCTCCCGCACAATTTCCGTTTCCTGTCGTACTTCTAATGGTTGTACCCAATGTAGTTCCATTTACTTTTATCGTTGCAGCGTCACTGCTTATATTGCAGATATGCGATGTGTCTAACCCTACCGCAACAGGAACTGTATTGTCAATGGGAATAACAAAGTTTAAAGGATATTGCAAAGTCGTACTTGTCATATTGTACGCATTGAGAAACATACAGTAATTAACTAAATCCATTGCAGGATTTTCATATTCTACCACAAGAGTAAAAGAGGCAAACCTTGCATTTGTAGTTGATACGGTTTGCGCTGGAACAATAAGCGTATAGTTGTTTATTAAAGGAGATATGTCATTGGTGATGTCTATAACATGAACTGCTGACGTTGAACCGTATCCATTTGACCAACTATTAGTGACTTGATTGCTTGCGTCAAATGTATAGTTAAATGCGGATGCGCCATTTAAAGTCACCGTTATTGGAGGGCAAACTAAGAATGGCGCAGATATTTTACCTGCTCGTAAATATGCTTTTCTAATCGTACACCCTGCGGGAATGGAAATAGAAAACGCCCCTGTAGTTGGCAGTATGTCACACGGAGGCGTATAGCCGCCTACGGACACACCTCCTTTCCATCTGTCTATAACGTAGAATGCCATTTAATTACCTCCCTCCCTTTCTTCTATATTGCCAGTTTCGCGCAATTCGACATTGGAATCTCCCGACAAATCTTCACAATCATCAACAGCAGGAATAGGGTGAACTTTGTCGCAACATTTCACATTCTTTGTCATCCACGTACTCGTTTCAACCATTTGGTCGTACTGGGTTGTAGTGATGCAGTTATCAGATTCAGTTTGGTATTTCGCTGGAATCTCAGGTGCTATGCCACCACTCATGGTAACATTCATTTCAATATTACCTAACAGAAACTCTTGTGTGACCGTAACAACTAAGTTTACCGTGTCTCCGTTTTGTGTATAAGGAGCGCAAAATAAAGCCCCCCATTGGCTTGTCGGAGTGTAACTCCATTGTACTCCGCTTGCTTGTGTTAAAGCATCTACCACTGCGTCCTCTAAATCAGAGAAAGATGTATAAATCTCTCCTAAGATTATCGGGTTGCCGTTGTAGGTAAAAGTGATGGCATCGAAATCCGTAGGGAGATTCGGGTCTATCGGAGCGAACAGTAATACCGAATTAGTATTCCCGCAAGCGTTCTGTCCGGGGTCGCTGATTAGCGTACCAACGGGTATGTAAGCATTAAATGTCGGCTGGGATGCTACAAGCCATGAGAGTTTACAAAATAAGTTATCCGCACATTCTCTGCCGTTTTTTAACAGGTATGCGTATTCATACGTTAATACTCCGATTTGGCATCCATTCATCCCACTGTTTCAGTTTCAAGAAATGAGGTTAATTGCTTTCGCCAATCTCCGCTTTTTACGGATTGCAGCCATATTATAAGCGATTCTTCGGGTTGCTCGGATGCGTTGTGAACAAAGATTTTTTCTCCTGTTTCTTTTTTTCCGTTGCCTAAATCAATCTGAACATACCACGCTCTTTCTACGGGTTGGTAGATAATCTTTCCTTTTTCTTTTGCTTCGTAAACAAGTGAAGTGACTTTGAATTGGTCAGTTTTCATCTTTGCCAAGAAATTGGTCGGATTGGCTTTTGCCATCGTCATCAACTCATCTCTCAACACAACTTCTTTTTTATTTTCGGTATCGGCAATCTGAAATCCTCTTGCAGTGACTCTTAACTGTTCGATGCCTGTAATGTCTTCGATAGACATAATGGCTCTTGCTTCTGCGCGTTGACGGTCAACTTTTTCCTGTGATTCTTTTTCTGCATCAAAAACATAGAACAAGTATTCACCTTTGGGTTTTCTTATCTTATTTAACTCACTGCCTTTTAAATCAGGATGCTCAAGTAAATAAAATGCCGCGTCAAAATCGGTTATCACAATAGGTCGTGTGTAATAAAACTTTAATTCGTGTCGTGTGTGAACGGCTTTCTCGCCACCTACGGCTGGTGTGTAGTTAAGAACATACGCTACCTGCCTATTGTCTTTGTCCCAATATCTCCATGACACTCCTTTAGAAGCTGACGCGCTTAATCTCTTATCTCCTTTTTCGTTTTCCTGCATGAAGAAGTCCGCAGGATTCCTTCGGAGTTCAATATTTATATTTCCTTCTTGCAAGTTGTGTTTTTCCAAAAATGTTTTTTTCATCTTTAGACCGTCACCTTTGGTGAAGTCTATAATCTGGTCGTTAATTACTATCATTGTTTTAGCTATTATTAAGGATGGAAAGACTTATTACTCCTCACCCTGTTATCTGTAAATCGGTACAGACACCGTATTGTAGAAATAAGAGGGGGTATCGCTCCCCCTCTTATTGGAATTTTAATTAGACACTGAATAATCCAAACAACTGATTACCTGCGGTGAACTCAAATCCGCCTTCTGCGCGGATATTGTGTTTCGCTATATCATTGTCGGTCACGTACTGCGAGGAATTTCCTCCGCTACCTGACGTATCCCATATTTCCATCATACGGTTGTTGCCCGCATAATTTCTGTAACGGTAACGGATGGTAGGCAGGTATCCTTCCTGTGACTGTGATGAACCCATCGGCATAAAGAGCATGGTGAAACGGTCTTTAAAGCCCGGTGCGCCTCCTTGTTTTGGATTCCAGAACAATGGCTGTTGTTGGAAATAATAATTGCGTTCGTTGAACACAATCGCGTTGAATCCGAGATTAGCCACAAGTTTTGAGTTACCTGCGAAATACTGTTCTTTCAAATGCTCTGTCGCATATTGAACGTTGGTATTTTTGAGGTAGTTTTGAAGCACTTGGTCTTTTTCGTTGGATGCTTTGTCGCCAATCCAAACCATGATGTCATTGCCCGTGAACTCTTGGATGATGGTTTCATCAACTCCATAGAAATCAAGGATTGACATCAGACCCGGTGTGTAGGTGTCTGTGTGTCCTTTTCTTTTAATGTAGTTAATGTAACCTTCTCCTGTGATGTACGGAGCAGGGTTGCCGTTGGCTGTGGTGTCGGGGTCAGTGATTGACACGGTGTTGCTCTGTCCATATAATCCTGATGCTGATTGAGCAAGTGCCATTCGGATACTTGCTTCCCATACACCGAGAATATAAGGGGTCATTGCATTTTGTCCAAGCGAAGTAGTTGTCCACCAAAGGGCTTCTGAACCACCTGCTTGTTGTACGGCTTCTGACCAAATCTGAGTTTTGAAGTTGTCTTTGTCGTACAAACGGAAAACTCCGGGAGGGGTCTTACCACCCGAGCCTGAGATGTGACCGATAATCGTTATGGTCTCACCTGCTACAAGGGCTGGTAAGTTAGTCGCTGTCAGCGAACGGACTGTCACCGTTGACAGAGGACTTGAAAGTGCTGTTACAACACCTGTTACGTCTGCTGAAAGAGGGGTTGCGTTAGGATACCTGACAACATCACCTATTCTTACATAAGACGAACCTGATACTATATCGGCTGCCTGCAAGGTGATAACCTGCGTTGCGCCTGCGGCTACAACACCGTTTGAGTGAAATGTTTCATAAATAAACCCTGCCGTGAACGTTGAAAATATCGGTTGGGTAGTTGGGGCTTTGGCGTTCATCGCTAAAAGCGTGTCGAACATCTTGCCTCCTTGGTCTCCGCGGGCTTCGATAAGCTGTGCGAGGATTTCGGGTTTTAAGGAATCGGGGATGAGTAAGGCGTTGACCGCATCACTACTCATCGCTACTATTGTATCTGCCATTTGAGTTTAGTTTAAAGTTAAATTAACGACCATTTCTTATTGCTTTCACGGTGTTAAAGAACTGCGTGGTCACTGCGTCAGGTTCTTTACCCTTGTTTTCGGTTTTTTCTCCTGCTTTATTAGGAGAATGAATTGCTGTCTTAACCCTTTCTCTCTCTGCTGCTATGGCTGTATTTACCATGCGGGTTGCTATCGCTTCAAAGTTTTCTCCCAAAATTTTTGTCCTTACTTCACTCGGTATGGTATCCATTGCATTTTTTTCATTGTAAGGGATGCCTTGCGATGTGAAGTATTCCACCGTTCCGTCAATAAATTGATTCACCTTTTGGGTTGCTTCACCCTCAACAGCGAACTTGACGTTTAATTCAGTCACGCTTTTGTCGGGGTTTTCAACTTTAAAAGGAATAGTGATGTCTTTAGGAACAAACTTGGATGCGTGAGGTTTCCATGTCTCGCGGATTTCGTTTTGTACCTTTTGAACATCGGGAACTTGAGGTACTTCTTGGGATTTTACTTTAAGAGTTGATAGAAACTCTTTGGCTTTTTTGCCATTGGCTTTCAGTTCACCTTGCGCTAAATAGATATTCTCTAATTCTTCTTCAAGGCGCGATTTTTCATCGGGGTCAACAGATTCATTTATCTTACCTTGCAAAGCGTTGATGTCTTTTCCTGTTTTGTAGAGAATTTTAACCTTGCGGTCAGCGTCTTGAGATGTCAGACCATCTTGGAATTGCCACATGAGTTTTACCGCGTCAGCTTCCGTAAGTGATTGCGGGTCTATTCCTCTCATTTGCAAAAACAGGTCAACATTTCCTTTTGACTGCTTCATCTCGTTGAACTTGATGACTTCTTCGTCTGCGGGCTTGATATAACCGTTGTAATCAGAAAGTTTCTTTTTGGCTTCCTCTAATTCAACTTGATACTTGTCTCTTTCAGAGAGGAAGATTTTAATGTCTTCAGGCGTAGCGATACGCTCGTCTATGGTCTTGAAATCAAAAACAGGGGTTTCAACTTTTGGTTGCTCCGCAGGAGTTTCAACTATCGGTGTTTTCACTTCAGGTTGTTCTAATGGAGTTTCAATTTTCGGCTGTTCCGATTTTACTTCGGGTTTGGCTTCTAATGCTTCTGTGATAAAAGTTGGAATACCTTGCATAGATTTTTATTTAGGTTACAAAATTGTTCACAAGTTATACGGAATCAAAATAGCATACTATTATTTTTGAATTATTTTCGCACAAACAAAATGCAATGTCATTCAGTAAACTGAAAGAGGAAAGAAAGAAAAAACAAATGAGCCAATTTGAGTTGGCGGATATTGTCAGTACCACTCAAGGTACAATACACCAATTAGAAACAGGACAAATAAAAGAACCGAATGTTTACCTTGTTCTGAAAATTGCAATGGTGTTTAAAAGAGATGCAACTTATTTTTTGGATGCAGATAAATTAAAAATTGAATTGATATGAAAATATATCCTGAAATAGAAATCCGTCCTTATGATAAAGGAGGGCTTATTGTCTCTACCTTAGTACGAGTATTCCGCGATGGAGAATATTACCTTATCCCAGTTCTTGAAACAGGATGGGTAGAGGGAAGTAAATTGTCGCATGAACTTATGAACAGATTTTTAATGAACGTTGTTTTCACTCAACACTTTTGGCAAAAAGGTGAACTGAGTGGTGGAGAAAAAAAAGATGAAAGTCAGATTGACGAAAAAGAAAGAATACAAAATTTATCTCCGCGATTTACGCCGCAATCCTCTTCGGCTTCATCTTAGCAAGTGTCGTTTCGTGTTGGCGTTCCTTTTCTGTCTCGGAAATCTCATGCTGATGTTCCTTATTTTGTTCCGCTAATTTTGTACTTGATATTTGCTCTTGGTTAATAATCTTTGTATGTGCTTTCAATTCCTCCGCTTGTAACATTCCTGCGGTCTGATTGTCTTTACCTTGTTTTACTATCGTGTGTTGCAGTCCTAATTCTTCCATCTTATACTGATGAAGTTTTGCATCACGCGCATCATTTATTTCCGCTTCGGCTTGTAGTAATGCTAACTGCCGTTGTGTTTCCATGTCGGCTTTTTCTTTGTCGGCTGCCGCGACTTGTTGTTGCAGTTGAATGTTCTGTTGTCCCTGCGCCTGAATGTTTTGTTGCTGATTGTCCTGTGCGCGTTTTATATTTTCTTCTACATAATAAGAGAGTAAAAGTTCTGCCATCTTGAGTGAGTAGTAATTTCCTTTCTGCACGTAATTGTAAACCTCGAAATAATTAGCATAACTTATTCCCCCTTGCTCAAGCGGAACACTTAATGCCTTTACTGCCGCATCCATGATTAACTTTTTCTCCTCATCGGTAACAACAGGAACAACCTGTATCTGACACTCCGCATCTTCATACGATGAATCTATCGCGTTAAAAAGCGCATCACCTAAAATGTTTCTGTAATATTCAAATCCGTCTTTTCGTGCTTGGATTCTTCTGATTACATTCTTGGCGAAATCTACTTTGAGATATAACGCTCCCGCGTACATGGGTTGTAATGCCCTATTAGTTGCCGCTTGCATACTCTCGCCTATTCCAACAGGAAGTTTGGGGTTGGGAGTTGAGGCATCGGTAACTTCGTTTAATCCTATCGCTCCTCTGATAACGTTTTCACATCGTTGAATAACAAAAATTAATTCGTTCAGATAATTTCCTATTCCCCCTTCGAGTTCTGCGACAGGTCGTGAGGCGTTCGGATTTATGACTTGCGAGTGATGAGTTGTGGAACGATAGTAAAGTCGCCCTGTGTCATCCATTATCTTCATCACCTCCATCGGTTTTAATTCTTTGTCGCCTCCGATGTTTAAGTTTTGAATTGTCGGAATATCTACAATAACTTTTTTTCCTGACTTGGTTGCCGATTCGTTTCTGATTTTTCTCACCGCAAGTTGTATCTCGTCAATACTTGAAATACAGGTTTCGGTAATTGACCTGTCGGCTACCTTATAAACATGATACGTTCCGCAAGCGTAATCTTTATACTTTCCTTTCTGCGTAGTTTCTCTCGGCATATCATTTACGTTTCCTTCTTCCCAAATCATTTCAGTGCCGATAATCCACTTACATTTTTTCTTGACGTTCAACATTGAACCTTCCCACTCATCATTGGAATCAAATTCCGCATCCATATACCATACTATGAATTGGTCGTAAGGATAAAAACCATATTGATTATAATAATTATTAAACATATTCATACCGAAAGTAAACAAAGCGTTACCCGCTACTGCTGAATACCTGTTAGCGATTTTGCTAATGTCTTCTTCGGTGTATCCGGCTTCAATTAGTTGTGGTCTTAAAACAGAAAGTTTTTCTGCTTTTACTTCTGCGTTGAAAGGTGATAGTTCAAAAGTCCTGCGGTGTGTGGCAAGAGTTATGTAATTAATCATATCCACATATCTCGCGCAAATCTTTCCGTCTTCTACATAATCTTTATGTCCCGCAAATCCGCAGTTTAAAAAGTCAAGATAGATTTCGGTTTCGATGTCGTCCCAATTTGAAATGTAAAGCGAATCTTCGATACATTTATTGAAAGCGATTTCTTTGAGTAAAGTGTTTGGAGCAGAGTACAGCATTTCCAACTGTTGCATATTTCTCGGCTTTACAGGCATATCTTCGGCTTGCATCTGAATCCCCATGCCTTCGAGTTGTATCTTAGCCCATGTCTGCCATTTTTTTTCTTCGCGTTCTGCCGATGAAGAAGCATCGTTAGCATAAACAGCCATATCGTGCTTGGCTTCTTTCATCATTGAAAGATAGATACGAACGAACTTTTGATAAACCGCTTCGTTGTCGTTGGAGATATTTCCGAAGAATTTTCTTTCGCCTGTTTTTCTGTCCTTTACTGAAAGCCGTTCTAAATATTTAGTGGTCGGTTGCGCATCCTGTCCATACAGTCTGTTTAACCACAAATCATTTCTTCGTGAATAAGGAATTACAGTTGTTCCTTTTATCCAAGCGTTATATCCGTATTCACAAATTGTCCTGAACCACTTCTTGTCTTTTTTTGCAGGGTCGGTTTCTTTAAATGGCAAACCTGAATACTTTGAACTGTCTTTCAGTTCATAAACTTTTGCGTTATAAAAACTTGGAGCTTCCATTTTGCAATATTAAGGTATTATTTGTCCGATTTGGTCATCACCCAAATCAATCTTTTCAACACCATCGGGAATTAACATGGTCTGATAGAACATCTGCTGATTAACTTTCCTCTTTTTTGTTCCTTCCATCAGAACTTTCTCTGTGCCGATTTTTGCGCCTTCGATTATGGTTGCGCCTGCAAGTAAGTATTCGTTTACCTTTCGGGCTAACTTTATTTCGGATGCGCTTTTGAAAATTTCGTATTTCATACAACTTGTCCTTCATATAAGTAATCATCCAAGTCAGCAAATTGAACGGGCTTGTTCATCATCTCGTCTTTCTGTGCTGCCATCAAAGCATACCCTCCCGCGATAAACCTGTCGAATTTATTGGGCGCATCGTCAATCTCTGAAAGTTCGTGAATCAACTCTCTGTGCCTTTCTCTTAACCCGTTCACCTGAATATATGTTCTCCATAGGTTCATCAGTTGTGCAAAGGTTTTAGTTTGTGTCGAACTTCCTGCTTCAGTTTGTAACTTCTGTGTCTTGGGGTTGTAAGGATAATACAAGTACCCTCCGAATCCCCTGTTAAGAATGTACTCATTTATACCTCTTACGTTAGTTTCAGGAAACACCTGCACTCCGTAATATACACATACTTTCAAAACATCTTCATAAAATTCTTCTACTGTCGGTTGTCTAAATCTGTACGTGCAACAGAAAGTGTCTGTTTTGTGATTGACTCTTAAAATCTTTCCGTCATCAATAACTGGCACAACACCTTCTTCGTCATACATCCTGTCGAACTTCCTGTAAACACAAACACTGCCGTCCGAATGGTCTTTTGTTTTTTTCTCTCCGTGTAATGACTTGGAAAATGTATCGCACCCTGCCACTCCGAAATTAGTGTTTAAAGGATAACGTCCAACTCCGTCAAAACCCATCCTGTTGGCGTAAGCCGGATTCTCAAAAAGATAAGAAACTATGTACCGTCCGTTTTCGTCAGGGAAAAATTGTACTTGTTGGTCTTTAATAGTCCACTCGAAATTGCCTTGAATGGTTGTCGGGCAGTCAGCAGTTACTTTCCAAATATACGGCTCGTTCTTAGTTGAAATATAATAAGGAGCATAATGCTCTAATACTCGGTTAAGGTTGTATGTGTTGAAGTGAGATTGCTCTGATGTTATTGCAAAGGCATCGCGTAAATTTCTTGGGTGCTTTCGCCTGTACGATGCTCTTTCATTAGGTGGCAGTCTATTATATTCTTGTTCCCAAATCTGATTTGCTTTTTCTTCATCTGCTATACCGTATTGGTCGCGGAATCGCGCTTTGAAGTCGGGAAGAAAATATTGCATCAACATTGTTGTTCCTTCTATTCCACTTTGATTCCATAATTCTTTCGCGCGTTGACCACCTTTCTTTTCCATAAACTCAATGGTGGAAGTGTAGATAGCTTTGCCTCTTGGTTTTTTTGTGTTCTGATTTATTAATGATGGTTTTACAAATCCCCATGAATCAAAAATATCTACGTCATCGCCAGCCATTTTTCCGAACTCATCACGAACATAAATTTTTAATGTAGCACTATCGTAAGCATTTGCTGTTGAAGATGCGTAGTCAACCTGTGAAAACATTTGTGCTTTACGTGGTTCTTGTTCGAGAATTTTCATTTGTGAGTCCCAATCCATCATTAACGCTTTTGCGGCTTCGCCTCTGCGAGTCGGGTTCTTGAAGTAAAGTGCATCTGTCGGGTCGTCAGAGTTGTCGAACTTCGGCTGAAAGAAGTACGGAAGGTTTCTCCATGCGTACAGAATATCGTTTCTAAAAAACTTATCCGCGTCTTTATCGGTCTTGCTCTGCATACCTCCGCGAACACGGAAATCTCTGAATACTTCGTAATATAATAAGAACGCGGCTTTTGCCGTTTTTCCGCCTTGCCGGTTCTCAATGTCAATCATCCCTACACACTTGTCATTTTTCTTTACCCACTCCCAATAATGAAAGTAATCGTGGTCGCTCATCCAAAACTGAGGGAAGCCAAATTCTTTTGTCCTCCACCATTTCAGATACATATAGTGCGCTCCGCTTAGATAAACTATTTTACCGTTGTTCATAAAATAGTGTCCGTGAGTTATTCTACGCCACTCCTCGTCTATGTATCCTCTCTTTCTGACATTATCCCATTTATGAAAATTGGGAGGGAGCGGTTTTCTCCACCACATCTGCATACTCTGACTGCGGTTGTATCCTTCGATGTCTTTAAGCGGTGGCGGAGCAGGTAACGTAATCTCCACAGGTGTCATATCCTCTATACCTTCAAAGAGAACTAACTTCTCGTTAAAGGTTGCGGAGTATTTATGGAATTTGCGTTCAATCATTTAGTTCTTCATCAACTCCTGTTTTCTTTCAGGTGTCAAATATTTGTAAGCAAACTCCTCATGGATTCCTTCTTCTTCTTCAAAGAAAAGTTCCGCCACAGGGTTGTCGCCTGAAAAGTATTTCTTTTTTAAATCCATGATTGTTTCAAGTTGGTCAAGCAATCCTTTTTTTAGTTTCTCTTTATCTTGCGCATCATGTAATGGCGAGTCATAAATTTTATCTAATTGAATCAACGCAAGTGTTCTGTAATAATCGTCTGACAGAACTGCAAGGGTAGCTAATTCATGTCCTCCGATTAACCGACAAATCCTCATTGCCAGATTATTCACTTCTTCATCCCGACAGTGAATCATGTCAATGGTTTCTTTGCTTGCGGGGTATTTTAATTCGTTTACTACTGCTGTTTTTCGTTTGATAACATCGTCAAATTCCCTAAAGTAGGGTGAGTGCGGGTCGTAAACCAGCGTCACGTATTTCACTTCTTTTATGTGGCAGTTAAATTCGGAATACTTTTTAAGCGATGGATATTTTTCAATAAACTCGGATATGTCGGTCATGTTGTGAGCGACATACTTCATGTGCTTATAATCTTCCGATGGATACATTAATGAAAAATATAATTCTTACTGCAAAGATATTCAATATTTTTAAAGTCTTTTTCATCGGGCAACCTACGATATAAGTTAATTTCTTTCGCTGTCAGATTTAAAATCTCCATCATATAAAACGTGGCAGTAGAAACCGTATGAATGTTAGTAGCGTTCTCAATTACCATTCCCCAATCCAAAATAGTGAATCCGCTTATCGGTTGCATCTCCACATTTCTTAATCCGTTGTCTATATTTATTTCTGCCTGTCCCGATAAATCATATCTGAAACTTTTGTTGATGAAATTGTATTCTTCTCCGTCACTCAGACCTAATACTTCGTAAAAAAGTTTTTTTTCATTCTCCCAATCTCTCTCCCATCTTAAATTTCTCCATGTTTCAAGTGGTAGTCCTGCGTATAGGTACTTAGAACGCATACAGTCAGCATAAGGAACATTTAATATTGAATCCGTAAACCGCAATGGAATCACTATTGCATTCTCGAACCTGTATTCGTCTTTGCGTGTGTAGTCAATATTTAATAATCGCTTATCCATAAATGTTACTTGCGGAAAATGCTTTTCAATAGGAAGTATATGTGTCATCACAGCCCATAATACCTTGTGTCCTTCTGAGATATACTTATCTGCAATCGGCATTTCAAATAAAAGGTCTCCGATTGTGTGGAATTGGTTTATGATTACTACCACCTGAAAAATGTACTGTTAGCTGGTGAGGGAGAATGTACTTCAATGTTTTTTATTTCATGTTCAGATTTTTTCTCTACTGGTCTCTTGGGGATATGTGGAAGGTCTGCATTTGTAAAATCTATGTTGTATCCGTGAAAGCCAAATGCGCCATTATACTTTTTACCTCCATGATGCGCTGAGTTCCCCCATGCTTCGATAGAAAACCTGTTTGCTACTTCTTCGGGCGCGAATTTTATCTCAAGTTCTTTTTCTAACCTTTTGCGATGCAGTCGGCAAATCTGCTCATCTTCGGGAAAGTAATTTGCTATCAACGGGTCTTGAGCCACAATTTCCATTAAAACTTTTGACCTTAATGAAAAACCCCCGTTGCCTACATTCATGTTATCCTTAAACCACCATGTCGCACCGATATAATCATATTTTAAAAACTCATTATCCCATGCTTTATAATTTAAAACATACCCATCATGCTGTATTAAAAGCAAATGCGAAGTTTCGACATATCTGTAAAGTTCTTTGATTACAAACTTACAGTATTCTTCTTTGCTTCGTATGTTTTTATCGGTGATTAATTTTACCGCTCCGAAGTTTATATTTCGTTGTGAAATGTCTGCGGCTTTTTTTAGTAGGTCAGGATGGATGGAATCTACTCCTATTAAAGTTACATTAAGTAAATTTATTTTTTCATCGAAGTCATCTGCCACATCCGGTGGTTCAACCCCTGTGTGTCCCATCGATGACTTGAATCCGATGTGCTGAACTACACTTGGGCTTGTCGCGATTATCGGCTTGCCGTCTTTAAGTGAGTTGATACAAGTGTTCGCGTCCCAATTTCCAACTACCGATAGTGTCGGTAGCATCCATTTCTCGTATTCTTTTTTATTCATTAACATATTCACCCCGCCTACGCTTCTTTTTTTTATCCATCCTTTGCCGCGTTCAATTACAGGGTGTCTTTCTGCTCCGTTTAAACTTTTGGTTTCGCAGTTGAATCCTGTGATTATGTTTTCGGGAAATTGGCGTTTTAAGTTTAGAAGTTTTTTGACGAAATCTTTTTTAACGAGCGTGTCTGAATCTAAGTTAATTGCAAATTCGCACATTTCAAATGCTTTCTCGTAACCATATTTTAGATTTAATTTTATCCCTTGATTTTTTGTATTAAGATGTTTTAATATAGGAATTCCTGTGACATTAAAATCTTCAAACTGTTTATTAGTGTCTTCGTCTGTGCTTGCGTCATTGATTAAAATGAGGAGAACATCGGACAGGTCGGCTTCGTGCAAACTGTTTAGGGTTTGGCGGAGTTCTTCGCTTCTATTAAAACACGTAATTATTAACGCTGTCATTTCAATGAGAATTTTTGCTTTTCTTCGTCTGAAAGATTGTCAAAATTGGCAAGTCGGTTATTATTTTCTATTATCCGCGCAAATCGCTGACAAGAAAAATCCCCTCTCATAAATATCTCGAAAGGAATTAAGAGGAACGACAAATAGTAACAACGCTTCATCATGGCTTTATTAATTCCATTATTCGTTCGGGAGTTGCCGCGCCAAGTTTCACAAGATTATCTTTTAGCAACTGAATTAATTCTTTCTCAAGAGGAGTTAATTCATGCGTCTGAAACATTGTGTTTTCTAATTTCAGAACTCCAAGTTGGAGGTCGTCAAGAATTGATTGTTGTAACATTATTTTGAGTTTATATAATTGCTAAATACTGCTTATGGCTTAAATTGTCTGCATATTTCAACTCCCCTTTATACGTTGGTTCTTTATCACTGAAAAATTCATCCACCGCTTTCTTTGCGCCTTTGGTACTCTCCCATCCGTAATCGTCAAATAACATGATGCCGCCTTTTACCATTCGAGGATAAAAGAAATTACAGGCATCCATGACGGAGTTGTAGAGGTCAACGTCTATGTGGACGAAAGAAAAAGCTGCATCATTAAATTCATCAAATATTTGAGGAGACCATCCTTTTTTTAATGTTACATTTCCGTAATTATCGCTAAGATATTTTTGTATAAATGCTCCATCTGTATCTCGGAAATCACCTTCTTTATGAGTGTCATGTTCGCTTGGCTTTGGCAGTCCTTCAAAAGAATCAAACCCGAATACATCTATCAGTTTATTTGATTTTGCGATACTTGCCAATAGTTCCAATGAACCGCCTCTATACACTCCAAATTCAGCCCAATAATTCGCCCCCTTTATTAAGCTCGCCCGATAAGCATACATGACGATGTTGGCTAATCTGCCGTCATCAATAAGGGAGGGGAGTGTTGTGAGTTTCATTTATCAGGTGTTTAAATTTTTCTTTGTTCTCTACTACATACTTGGGTAAGTCAGGTTCTTTCACTTCGATAGGAATACACCTTGCATCTCCGTTGTGCCAAAATATTTTTCTCTCGCTCATTCTGTCTTCGATGCGTTCTGTTTGTTGATTGTCCTTAGTATTTAATTCTGTGTGCGCGAATGACTTCAGTTTCTCTTTTATCTTTTCCGTCCCACCTAACCATCCGAAATGCCATCCTGCGTGTTCGACAACTTTTCCTCTTGGCATCTTCACCCTTTCTTCGGAAAGATTTTTTTCTTTGAGATATTTCCACTTCCCTCCATACGCCCCGCTCCATCCCTGATATTCGGAAACAAAGTTAAGATAATAGTAGAAGTCATCCATCACAAAGTGAGTTATTTCTTCAACATTTATTTTTTCTAATCTTGGAATTTCATCTGCATCTGCGATGATAATCGTGTCTTCGTCTTGGGCTATGTCGTTTAATATTTTGCTGATATAATTTCTCTGAAATCTTTCGCGTCCCCATGCGTCAAGTCCTTTGGGGAAATCAACTATTTTGTGAATGATGTTATACTTGGCAAAATCTTTTTTGTTCTCTTGGAAGTATAATGGTTTTGGTAAACCCGAATGAGTCAGGTTGCTTTCGACAAGAATATGAATTACACCCTTTAGTTCTTCGCATCTGATTTCAAGTTGCGCGAACTCATTGAAAAATGGAAATGCGTCCCAAATCATAATAGCAGTAATGCGTGGTTATCGTTATTGTTCATCGCTTCAACAAAGTCTCCTTCTTTTATCTCTGCGGAAGCCTGTGCATTGAGAACTTTGTAAATCGGATAGATAGTGTCAGATATTTTTTCCATGTCGCTTTCGGACATATAAAGCGGGTGCATCGAAAGATAAATCTTGGGTTTGTACTTTTCAAGAAAATTTTTTGAAGAAGGTATAACAAACAATTCTGACCCTTCTATATCTGCCTTAATCAAACAAATTTCTTCGGGATTTATTTTGTGGCTTTCAACATATCCTTCAAGCGTATCTGTTGGTGTTGTCTGCCTTTTTGTTCCTGTCAGTAAACTGCTTTCTGAATTTCCGAAATCATTACTCAGTAAATTTGTCCATCCTTTTTTATCAGAGATAGCTACTTGGCTCGTTACAAAATCCATTTTATTGGCTTCTCTGTTTTCTACAAGTTCGCTCCATGCGGTGTCATCGGGTTCGATAGCGTAAACTTTTGCGCCAAGTAAATGAGCGTAAATTGACAAGACTCCATTCCAGCTTCCCAAATCTAAAAATACTTTTCCTTTTTCAATGTACTTGTCGAGTATATCAAAACTATAAGATTCCCATTTACCCGATTCAACCGTTTTCCAAAATGGGTCACGTTGGGAATACTTTATGGTATGACCTCTGAAATTTATCTCGCTCATTTTTCGGCTATAACTGCAAATGAATTATTCAAATCAACTCCTGTTGAAAATATATTTTTATACGCTCTGTCTTTTAGATAGTCAATAATAGTTTCTGCATTTAAATTGTGAATGTGCTTTCTGTTATTCCAACTTCGCCAGTACTGAGAATCGTAGTGCGGTAAATAAAGGAACAAAACTCCCTTGCTTTTTAACCGGCTTCCCCAATGCTCAAGTGCATCTACCCAGTTTGGAAGATGCTCTAAGCAATGTGAACTGAAAATAAAATCTACCATTAACTCAGGAAGTTTTAGCGCGTCTTGTCGTGGCTCTATACTTATATCCCATGCCATTGCATTTGGCAACTTCCATTCTTCTCTATTACATCCTAAATCGTACCCTACCCCTTTGCATACTTCAAGTGCGAATGGAATAATAAAACGAGAGGCATTGCCCGTAGCTTGCCACGCAGGGCAAGAGATTCCGTTGAATGAAATTAAGTCAATAGGCATCAGTGTTGATTGTAAAAGTAAAGTGTTTCAAGAATAAATGCGCATCGCTTTCCCTTCAATACTTCTGCCATTTTTTTCCACCAAACAACATCTTCGTCTTTAGTTATGTCAGGAAATTCAACACATAATTCTTTCAGAATAGGTTGAATGTGCGTTATAGGTTTAAAGATACAATCAGGGAAACTTATCGGAGTTGTCACCGCGCTTGTGCATATCATCGGGATAATATGTTTTCCGAATCTGAACTCTATGACAAAACCTACTGCCGCATTTTTGCCGTCAAGGTACTTGAAAATTTTATCGAAGTAATTATAACTTGGCTCGTCATCGTCATCGAATGAAACAATGTACTTTCCTTTTGCGGCTTTGATTAATTCATTCCTTTTGTACCCAGTAGTC
>Ga0247683_1000003_pt1 | contig 35439 bp, 55 predicted proteins | sample CNK24_metaG_FD_189025 | JGI IMG/M metagenome (GOLD analysis project Ga0247683, IMG submission 189025) | Soil microbial communities from Purdue University Martell Research Forest, Indiana, United States - CNK24 | ecosystem: Environmental > Terrestrial > Soil > Temperate forest > Bulk soil...
TAATCCTTTAAAATTTGCGTTTAGTAAGCCGATCCCTGGTTTACCAATAAGTGATTCAAGCTGATCTAAAGCTTTTGCTGCACCCTCAGTATTCGCAGCACCCTTTCCTAGCTTACCTTTAATAATCTCTTTCTGAATTCCAACATCTAGATTTGCTAAGGATGGCTCTAAACCTTGTTTTTGCAATGCCTCTTCAGTTTGCTTTTGCTTCATCTGTGAAACTTTGCCTTGAAGCAAGGAAACAGCCTGTTGTTGATTTTGTGGCGATACACTCCTCAAAATGGCGTGCATAGCATTATTTACAGCATTAGGATCTTGAGATTGCGATGCTTCCCCTAAAATCTTATCAATAGCGGATACATCAGCAGCCTCTCTAAACCCTGTACTTATATTTCCGCCTATTGCGCTTCCTAATTCAAATGGTGATGGCATACTCATTATTGCACCTCAAAGCCAGTAGGGCCGGATTGTGGTTTATTAGCTGTGGTATTGGGCTGTTTCTGGAATGCCTTTAGGATACTGGCTATGTCCCCACCAAATTTATCACCTGACAAGTATCCTGCTGCGCCTTGTGTTGCTGCGCTTCCAATACTCTGATTTTGCGTGCCTTGGTTCATACCAAGTACAGAGCTAAAAACATTCTGTTTATTCGCATTAGCCTGGTTCTGATAATTGAGGTATTGGCTATTTAGCATTTGATCTAAATCAACTCCTGCGCGTGATAAGGTGTCGTCTAATCCTGTTCCTCGCTGCTGACCTGAAGCGATATAGGATTGTTGTATCTGTGGAGCAATCTCATTTTTGAAGATTGCTTTTGCAGGATCGATATAGGATTTCTTAAAGGCTTCTTCTGAAGTATTGAACATGTCGCTATATGGCCCATTGCCTTTAACGGATGCTAAAAGATCATCGATTAGCTCACGCTTTCGCTTATCGGTTTTTGTTTCCTTAGATCTGCCAAAAATACCACCTGCTGCCGAGCCGCCAGCAGATATTCCCGCGCCTAAAAGTGCTAGTGTTAATGGATCCATAATTTCCTCCTATGAAAGCTGCGTCCAAGTGACCGTTGAGGCGGTTGGATGCGATGTAAGCATTTCCACTTTCAGCGTAGACGTATTAATGTTAATATCACCATTGCTCAAAAAAGTATCTGCAACAAGTCCATCTGATGCTCTTTGAATAATATCAGGCTTTTTGTTCAAGTTAACGGCTAAATCGATATACATCTTTTCAACGATTCTCAATAGCTCCTCGACGGTCATATCGGCGCGATTTCCGATGTTGAGGTATTCTAAAACTTTAGCCACTAGTATAACCTCCTCTTGAGCAATGGATTCTAACACTAGAAATCACGACTTGCGATCCTATGTTCTGTCCTTTCATCTCAATGGTTATGAAATTAGCCTCTTGGTTCACAATACATGTGATCCATTGCCTAGCTTTCCTATCAACATCAGGTTGGAGTAAAACATTGGCCTTAAAGGGTGTAGTTTCTTCATCGGCGTAGAGATTGACAAGCAAACTTCCAGCATTTGCATTAAGCAAAAATTCTATATGCGAGACATTGACTTTCAAACCTTCAGAGCGGAATGGGTTGAATGGTATCGTCTCTGCTTCAAAGAATATAATCTTACGAACTGATCCAGCGGAAGCATATGCAGTAAATAGTGTTGAATCAACATTTACAGTGATAGATGTAAGGCTTGCTGCCGTCACTGTCGCAATAAGGCCATTTATTTCCGTCATGCCATTGACATCTTGGAATGTAACGACATCACCCACTCTAAAAGCAGATTCTCCTATAGTCAGGACGGCAGATGAAGCTTGAGTAATGGCCGAAATAGCAACGAAATAATCGTCATAGTCAGCATCTAATTCATAAATAAATCCATCATTATCGCCAGCAAGAGTTTTTTGAACCGCTTTACCTATGCCTATTTGATTCCAAATTTCCTCAGTGGTGTCCATCTCTAACCAGGATGGCTGATTCCCTTCATAGATATCATCCCACGCAAGATTTATGCCTATGTCAGTTTGCCCAAATACGCTAAAGCGCATATCATTGAATGACCAAGTATGAAACTCATAGTTGAACGTTAAAACTTTATCCTGCGTTAGTTCGCTATCACTTGCTTCCTCGCTCCTATAGGCAAAAAGGAATTGAGCGTTATTCCTGTCAAATCCACCGTAAGTGTAATTGAAATTCACCTGATCCATTTCATCTTTTGTGAAGAAAGGAATTTTGTTATCTCTACGGAGGGATTCCCTGCCATCTGTGATTAGAATACCCGTTTTGCCAACGGACATCGTTTGATTATTCCATGAAACAGCAGAAAAGTTTGCATCTGTGCCTAAAACAGAGGGGATCTTTCTAATGAAGTAAGGATTAAACGCATCTCTAGTCTTTTCAAGGGTGTATGATGAGCGGTTGAATTCTAAGGCCATATAATCGCCTGCGATTACTGCGCCTGTCATGTAGTTGAAAGTGTCTGCTGAAAGGCTTCCAGAGCCAGGAACGTTGAATTTATCGCCATTCCCTGAGCTGTCACGGATGCCTGAGTAAAGAACCATCTGATTATTAGGCTGACCAGCGATGAAAGGACAAAAAAAGTTAAGTCGCTCACCAAACCAAGCCACATATTGAGCTTTAGATAAAACACCCGCTGCTGGTTGTTGGTAATCTGGATTATCGGCAAGATTAGTAAATACTTTGACATTGGTTCCGTCATAGAAATAAATGTCCGTCATTCCTGTGCTGGTAAAGATAAATCGCTGAGTGTTTGTTTTAGTCGGATAACTTGTGCCAGATACATAAAAATCATTCGCTGTGATCCCAAAACCTCCCGCTGGTGCTGCTCCTGCCATAGGGATTTGATCGAAATGATTAGTCACATCATTGTATTTAAAGAGGAAGTTTTTGCTTATGGCGATCAGATCTTTTGTGTCATCTGGCTTTATGTGCTCAAAGATTCCCATGACGCGTGTACCTACGCCAGGTGAATCTTCTAATCTGCTATTTGAAAATTGAACGAAACCTTTACGAGATTTTAGTTCTTGGCGGTAGATAAATCCGTTCTGGATATTTTGAAATGAGTCGCTAGGCTGTAAAAAATTTACACCCGCTCTTGAAACTCCCTCTACCCATCCTGCTATCTCGTAAATTTCCATTATACACCCCAATAAATGAGGCGATAGAAATAGGTTCCGCTTGATGCGTCTTGTGTTCTTGCTCGGATATTTAATCCGGAAGCTGAACCGCCGTTTCCAAATTTTAAATTTGTTCCTGCTGTTGAACTAGAGGAAAATTGCGTCGTACAAGCATAGGCTTGGCAGGTAGTTGTTCCCGCTTGAAAAAATGCCATAGCGACATTGTCACTATTGTCATTCTTAAACATCCAAATTTGACCATAGGAATTAGCTTCAACGGCTACAACATTCACATAGGAGCTTGTCAAATTTTTATCTCCCGATTTAAAGCATGGGATGAACTGATAGATGCCATTAACATTGCGGTAAAATCCTTGCACCTGAGAATTGCTAGCGGACACTTCTTTGTAATACATCCCTCCATCCATGCCAGCAGATAGCACAAGATCAGACGCTAATTTAGGGCATTGGACTTGTTTATGATGCCCATCTTCATCCACACCTATATTCCAGAAATGATCCGCATTAAGCGTTGTTTCTGTATACGTCGTGTTCTGCTGCATCGTAGGAGTATTCGCTTTAACGGACTTTGTGCCATCGGGCGACGTTGAATTCCAAGGCATATTTACTCCTTAAAAGCCGCTGCCTTTTTTCTTAGATTTAACAACTCTTGGTTTTTTGGAATACCCTTCAGAAGCACGGTTCATGGCATCAGCTATGCCTTTAGGTCTAGAATCATAATCTCCGATCTCACGGCTCATTTTTTTATCGTACTTTTCTTTGTCAGCAGCATATTTTCTCTGCTCTACTCTTGCTGCTGGCTTTTGCATCTTTTTAGAAGGAGCCATTTTTTCTTTTTTCATACGCCTCTATTTTTTGTGAAATGATTTTAAAGTTTCGGCCAAAACAGCTCTTTTTCTAAGAGTTGGGTTTTTAGAGTGTTCTGCCTTTTTAATCTTGCTTTCAGGGATCTTTTTCCCTTCAGGAACGTGTAATGACTTATGCAACGCGCCTTTTTTCATGTGCATTGCTTGAATGAATTTCTTAGCCACGTTTCACCTTTATTTTTTTAATGTCTTTTTTGATTTCAACATCATCTTTGATCTGAGATTTAAATTCTTTATCGTCTTTTGAGAGATGTTTCATCAACTTTTTCTTAAACTTTGCAATAACATTCTTCATGTTAAAACCTTGGTAAACTTCTAGACATCTTCACCTGATTATGAGTGCGAGTGAGCATTAATTTCTTCTCATGCTGAAAATTATTTATGAGTCCACGAAGAATGTCAGAATCAAAATTAAAATCTCTAGCATAGTTAGCCGCTGCTCCATAAGCCACATACCTAAGCCAGTACGCAAAGGGAAGATCGGGATCCCCATCTTCACTAAATGGCTGCACTTCCTTATAACCAAAAATCGTTACGGTATATGAAGTGTTAGGAATCGTTCTAAATGTCATCTGATTCCCGTAATAGAGCATCATCGTTGGATAACCCTTAATCAATACCGTCTCATTATTGATCCCCCACATCATAAAAAAAGATCCTGGATCTTGGTAGATTAGAAGCTGATTCCAGGATATAGATCCAGCAGGGGGATCGGTCAATTGAATGAATGCTTCTTGGGAGATGTTTGTAAAATTATCCGCTGCGCCTACATCATTAAATGTATAAACGCCATCGGCATGCGTTTCATCTATAGTGAATTTAAGTGAACCAAACTGTTCAAATAGCTTTACATCATCCGACATGGTTAGCTGAATGAAATCCTGAATGTATTGAAATAATATCGTATCGCTTGAATCAGGATCATTCTCATTAGGTCTTGAGAGTGCCCGACGCATGATCGCCATACAGTCAGAGAGCTTTCTTACAGTGGCTACCATACATTAATCCTTATAGATGGTTCTTAAATTAAACCTAGGGTCTTTGTGCGCAATCCTTGTCTCTTTAGAGCCATCAGGATTATTAAACCATTTCCAAACTGGAACACCCTTTTCAGCGATGTGATTTATAACACACCGAGGAAGGTCATAGGTTTGTCCTGGAATGAGCGTCATTTTAAAGTCGATCATATCATTGCTAAGATAGACTTTAAGAGGATTTGATGGCTGGTCATTGCGCCCAAATTGAATCCTATCGGTTGGATGCAACTCCACAGGACAAGGCTTGATCGGATAACGATTAAGTCTTAGCTTTTTATTCATCTTTCGCGCTGCTTCGTTATAGCGCATGTAATCCCCTAATGAATTTAGAGGCATCTCATCGATAGCAATGGGAGCCTGTGGCGTAACCATTGACTGAACTAATTCTTTTGCTTGAACATCTTCTTTGATTCTTGCCATATCATGTATCTCCGTTATAAAAAAAGTCTGTGGCTATCCTGTTGCAATACCCACCTTCCACATAGGGGGGATAAGGTCTTGAGTCGATAGGTTCGTATGTGATCGGATCTTGAAGAGTAAAAGTATCAAGTCCTGTCACGATAATTCTATATTTGTTGTCATTGAGTTGCGGAACACCTCTAGGAACTGGAATCATCCCATTGAGATTAGTTAGACGCACAAAATCAAGTGTTGAATATCCATGCTCTGCCGTTGTTTGAACTTCACAGGGAAGCGCATTTGTAATATTCAAAATATCTGATCTATGCGGCGTTTGTCCCGTCATTTTGCCTCAAAAATAGGGTCGATTGCTCGACCCCATAAAAATTAAACTAGCAAATCACCAAGGTCATAAACTTGGCCATATTTGATAACTTCTATCAGGAAAACATCACTGTCCGCTCCCATAACCGCCGTACCAGCTGTTAGCCTGTATTCAACAGGATCATACTGGAAAGGATTTGGGATGTAAGGAACAGTCGCGTAAGGAAACACCTGTGGGTTGTTCAAAGAAATAACCCGTGTTTCGATATCGCATCGTCCACCAGATACCCATGCTGGGAAGCTAGTAGAGTCGATAGGATCTCCACTAATCACATCGTAAAGCGAGAATGTCGTTGATGAAAGAACGATAATTCCGAAACGATTGTTATTAAGAGGATCCATACCTCGTGATGCAAGAGTCGGCCCAACATTACCTAAATCAGTAATGCGCACCAATTGGTTGGTTTGAAAGCCATGAGGAGCAGTTGTGGTAACAACGCAAGGATTAGCTTGTGTTACACCAGAAATCAACGCCCTAAATGCTGGCACTCCACCATCGGTATCTGCGACTGTAAAGCCGTTAGTTGTGGTATCCAAGAAGTTAAACGATTGCGCTGCTGCGGAATCGATTACTTGCTCTTGGAACGCATGGGCTGCGGTTGTTTGCCCACGGAACCAAACTGAAATAGGAAGTTTTCCAGCGGTTGCAGTCCATTGGGTAAGGTTATAAAACGTCACCTTGTCAGGCTGAAAATGAAACTGAAAAGTGTGAGCGGTACCTGCCGAAATGAACTTGTAGGCTTCTGTGCAGGTTTGACCTAAAAATAGATCTGACATAAATAGTCTCCTTAGGCTTTGGTTGATAAAAGTTGAACAATCCAACCATCATCGAGGATTGCAGCGTTAAACCACGCTGTAAAACCCATAGATTGAAAACGGTTCAAATAATCGTTGAAACCAAGAGGCTTCAGGATCATTTCAGTAGACACTTGGTCTAATCCAACATATCCATAGGCATTTCCTGCTATGAATGTGTTTGAATAGACTGGTGGATTATCATCAGATACGAATACGAGGGTTGAAGTAACCCAGCGCGATTCGTCGATTGCTCCGAACTCAGCTTGCAATACTGGCTCTTGTGAACCGTATTGAGAAATTGGCACGAAACCATCAAGAGATCTGATATCAGGTTTTAATTTTACATGCGCCGTCACCCAATAACTCGGTTCAATTGGGCCGGTGCCAAATTTCATTGTGCCTTCGACCGTAGGTGTCATTTTCTCGCCTTCATTTTCATCAAGGTAAGAAATAGCACGCTGAACATCGGTCATCGTCAATTCCGTGATCGCGTTACCATTTGTACCATTTAGGCATGAGATCTGCGGTACAGCCGACTGCCAAACGTCGCGTGTAACTTTGTCGAGCATCGTGTGCATCGTCTGAGAAAGGTTGTCGGCTGTCTCTGACGCTGTATCATCTTCTACTACAAGGATGACTTTGCGGGAGAGAAGCACAACTTTACCAAACTCTTGGATGGTCACGTTGATATCGAATTTGTTGACTTGCTCAGGTGCGGGATCTGCATCTTCAGAAAGCACAACAGGATCGGAGTTTAGGTTTTCCTGTCTACGGAAAGCCATGGTGGAAGTATTCTTTTGGGGAAGCGTAAACGCCTTTCCGAAAAGATTGTGAACACAGCGTGGTTTAGGACGCTGTAATAAAGCTCTATGTGCCCATCGATCGGACATCGAGCCATAATTACTGGTTGTAGTGACTGACATTTACGTCTCCATTTTAACGGTTACGCTTTTGTGCCGCTCTCCACGCCGAATACTCCTGGTCATTCATGGTCATAACATCAACAGCTTGGCTCATTGCTGCGCCTTTAGGGATGCTAGCTGGCGAACCAGGGGCTTCCTTTCTAGGTGGAGCAGATCTGAGTTTCTGCTGTTCTTTTGGTGATAATTTATCCATCAATTCCCAAGCTTCCTCATAACGATTGTTAGCGGCTGCAATAGCAGATGAAAGGTTCGGTCTTCTCTTTAAAAATTCTGGCAACAGCTCATTGACTTTTTCATAACGCTCTGGATTCTCTCGAATCCATCTGCGCTCTTCTGAATCTCTAAGCGTTTCCTCTTTAAACTTAGCTAAATCCTCTCTCGTCACAGATTCATATCTAGATTCATCATTTTCAGGAGGTGGAACAGGAGCTTTTGCTTGCTGTTCTTTCATCCATTTGATTTCTAGCTCTAATTCCTGACGCTTTTTTCTCTCTTTTTGAAGAGCAGATAGAGGAACTCTAGAGTTATCTTCTACCTGCTCTTCTACTGGCTCTTGAGTTTCTTCAACTTCAGGAGCTTCTACTTGAGGGTTTACGGTTTCCTCTTCCATTAACTATCTCCCGTTTTGTGTTGTGGCGACTGGTCGCCCGTGATTTTGCCCTTCACGAAGGTCTATAGCTTGTAGCCATCGCGCCCTTTGCTTGCAGGTAGGCGACACCTGATGTGTTAAATACTGGCTTTGGTTTTTCATGCAAAGCTTTAGGAGGAACCATCCATAAAATCTCACAGATCCCTTTGGCATTATTTACCCAAAAGACCATCTGATTCGATGTAAACGGAGGCAGTTCCAACGTTACCTGCGGAGGTGTAATATGGAACTCATCCGTTCCTTTTTGATCAAATTTCATATGAAGAACCAGGTAATAGGTATGTTTTAGGTGAGAGTTAGCATTAACAGCACTATCTACTAAATCATCTATTACTTTTTTCAAAGCTTGCTTTTGGTCAACGAATTGACGTGGAAGCATTAACCCTGAAACTGGATCTTTCATCAAATCTTTATCAAACATTACATCCCCGATTTTCCTCTAAGAGATTCTCTTTGCTCATATGCTTTTTTAGCGAGTCCATTGGCTTTGTTCTGATCTGCATTCAAACCAGGGCCAGTACCAGCCCTTTCCATACGGCTAGGTTGTTTCATAGGATTGTCTTTGTAAGAGCACATCCCTTTACCGTTATCCATGAACTTTCCGCCACCGGACATTTTACCTTTATCATATTCCATTGTTTTCTCCTCGTTGTTGCATTCCACTACTCAGCAAAGCTTCTAATTGCTGTGAAGCTTGCTGTTGCGTTTTGTTTTCAGCAGAACCTTGCGTATCTGCATTTATCGAGTGAGCTTGAGAACTCACTTGAGATTTTTGAACCTCGCGTCCTAAAGCTTCTTGATTCTCTAACTGGTTTACGAAATCAAGAACCTTCATAATCCTGTCTTCATTGAGCTTAGCAATCTCTGTGATGGCTCTAGCCCTATCTAATGCTGCCTGCGCGATGTTTTGTTGGGCTTCAGATTCCCTTTCGTCCTTGAGAGCAAGATCGGATATAACTCTAGCTTTACGTTCCTGAGCAAGCCCAAGATTCGCCTCTTTTCTCGAATCCACCTCTTCCATCTCAGCAATAACGCGTTTTTGTTCGATTGCACGAGCTTCAGCCATTTGTTCATCTTGTTTCTCCAATGCTTTTTCAAGATCAGATATCCCAGTCATGTTAAGGGCACGCAAGATCTCAGCTTGCGGAACATCAACTATGCCATCGCGTTTAAGATTGATAAGCTCATAATAGTAGGCATCTTTTTGGGATTTAGTGCGTATGCCTTCTTTGATAACAGCGTCATATTGTTCAAATTCTTTATTGTAAAACTGCTCTGTAGGCTCTTCACCTAGGATACGTTTAACTTTGTTGGGGGGAATGTTGTTTTGCATTGCCATCATAACAAGGCCACCAAGCAATTGCTGCGCCGTTTCAATGTAGTCAAATACCTTTCTATTGCCTCTAAGACCTTGAGCTAACCTTACCTCAGCAAGTTTACCTGACACCTGCGTATTACCCTTTTCATCCACTCCTAACATCGTTTCATTGATGTTAGCAAGCGTCATAGACATAGTATCGAGTACTGCTTGATATTCCATCAGAGCAGGATTACAGCCACCGCCATTCAATTGCTCAACAGCACCTAAACCAGCAGGATTATTTTCAGGATCAACACCGATGATTTTGCTTTGACCAGATTGGAGCATATCTTGAGGATCTGGAACAGTTCCAAGTAGGTATTTGAATCCAGTGGAGATGCTTGAGTCCATCATGTCGATGATCTTCATATGACGCTTGTTGAATTGACGTTGATTCCACCATTGCGTTGATGCTATACCCTGTATCCTTTGACTAGGCATCCAAATTGAAGGCTCGAAATAGCACACGATCGGCACGAACGGATATGTCTTGTTGATTCCTGTTTTGTCATCACCGCAATAAACTCGATGACCATTAAGCATGATATTAAGCTCAACAAAGTCACGCGCAACGGTTCTTATCTCTATCTCTGGAATATCTATAGTGTCTTGTCCTGATAGTGCTGCCTCTTCCCTTAACCTATCAAAACGTTTCATCCCGAATTTAAGTTTGCGCTTTTCATCTTCGGGCAAATCAGTAATATCTCGTGTAAAGCCAGAGCGCATATCTATGAGAAATGTTCGATCGCGGCTTACGCGTTTATAGTACTGATCGTAGGCGATGATGTTGCGATTTCTGGAAAAGTTAGTGAAGTTAGGGTGATATTGCAGGAATTTGTCATCGCGGAATGAATATTGCAGCGCGTCTATCTCTTTTGGATCAACGAATGGGATCAGCTGTTTGATGTGTTCTTTCGATAAAAGATCTCTAGTGATAGCAAACGCACAATCGCTCAAGTCTAACGATGTAAACATGGGATCAAGGAAGAATTGATTGTATGTTCGTTTAAAAAATGTTATATCGCCGTTGATAAAATCTTTGCTGTAGTCCATCTGCAAACCGCACATGGATAATCCAGATTTTAAACTCTCATCGCACGCATCTAAAAACGTTGGAAAACCTTGACCTTTTTCCCATATGTAGTCGCCTAACTTCGTAAACTGATCTGCTGTCTGTTGATCGCTTCCTTCTACAGGCGCATAGTTAATAGACTTAATGTTATCGCGGAGATAACCTGAATAGAATTGTAGCGGACGGCGCATAATGTTGAATTCAAGAGGCTCTCTACCCTCTTTCAATAGTTCTTTGCGCTCTTGATCTGACCATGTATAGCCAGAAGCACCCAAAGTGTAGACTTGAGCATTTTGTTGAAACGGAAGCCAAAAATCGTGTGCATAGAGGTAATTTTGCTGATATTCACCCCTAATTTCGCTATCCGTTAAAGCCATAGAATACCTAAATATTTAATTTAGAATTATATGATCCTACGACGATTGTCAACAACTTTCTTATGGAGCTGTAAAGCTGCGTTCTGATTAGCAAAAGATTCTAGATGTAAAGCTGCTTGACAAGCATAGCGGAAACTATCTCCATAATGGCTATGGATATCGTGCAAAGGCTCGTCTATATATTTTCCGTATTGCTCACTCCATTTCTTACGATATTTCAACAAATGATCCAAAAGATTTTTGCATTTAGGACGGTAAAAAACGCACCTATCAAATGCCATCATCGCTTGCCCAATGCCTAGATTTAGATCATTGCGTTTTAGAATAATGAACCGAGTGTTCGTATGCGAAAAATACTTCTTAAATTCCTTCTCGTAGGTATTTTCTACAACAATTCCATCCCTATGTCCTGAATCATGCGGTAAAAAGATCGTATGAATGAGATATGGTTTGTCTTGAAGTAGAAATTTAGCGTAGAAATCGACACCCTTATTAGTGTCCTCATAGAAGTCTATAAAACGCCTCTCTCCGTGTACTAACTGAAAGAACGTCATCACAGTCATATCCGTTGCGCCTATGTCCATGGCTATATAAACAGGCATCAAAGGATCATAAGGATTAGTATCTAGCACCCTATTGTCCTTATAAGCACGTTCTATCCCTTGAGCATAATAATAAGCATCTGAGTTAGATAGGAACGATTCATTAACGGTGGAAGGGAATTCCTGTTTAATCTTTTCACCAAGCAAACCCAATTGCTGCGCATACCAATTCTTCTGATGTTTAGTCAATGTAAAGCTGTTTGACATCTCTAGCTTTTTGAAATAATCCTCAAGATCGACAGGATAGCGTACATCCTGAGATAAGACATAAGACGGCTCCTTATACCAAGGATAGAAAAAAAGCTGATAATCCAATGGAGTTAGGTTTTCGTTTCCTCGCTGCAAGGCTGAATAGACCATCTCCGCAAAGAATCCCTCATTTCCCTCTCCTGTGCTTTCAATAATAACTCTTCCGTTTTGTGGAACCGCTTGTAGCGTTCCAGTAATAACCTCTTCTGCTTTGAGTGGAGAGCGCGCACATGTTTTGCCGAATTCCGAGAGCAAAAGCGACGGATAAGTACCTCCTCGTAACGTTGTGTCTACGCGAATGAAGCTACCGTTTGAGAACGTGATCTCACGGGCCGATCTGGAAGTAATTCCGATATTGTACCTAAGCGGTTCAAAGAAGGTGTCCAAGGCGTGCCCAATAATTCTCTTAAAAATATGTTGTGCATGTTCAAGAGAATAAGAAACGATCCCGCACGCGAGATTAGGTGTGAAAAGCGCATCATCAAGTATGTCGATGACGGCGTAAGTAGACATGCCCAATTGACGCGCCTTGAGGATAAGCTTTCGATTATGCGTGCTGTTGCAAACGTCTTGTTGAACAGCATTGAGACAGAATGGGATACTGTTACCATTGCGATCCACTATGTTATAGAGGTTATTGAGACGATCAGATTTATTCGATAGGTCAATATCTTCAGGATCGATCATTTACGCTTCTTGAGTTTGCCATCCGCTTGCGCTTTAGCTACCTGGTCTAAACTCAAAGCTTGTGATTCAGCATCAGCCTTAGATTTAGCCTTAATCATATCGATCTGATGATTTTTAACGTCTTTATCATAGACAGGCATAAGCATATTTAAAACAGAAGAATGCACGCCACCTTGTCCAGTTCTTTGTGCTAATCTATTTGAAACTATTGATCTACAAGTTTCATAACTGTCGGCGAATACGGCTGACTTTTCTTTTAAATATTCAACTGTTTGTAATGGAACAGAATTATAACCGCGCCATCCTGCCATTGTAATTGAATCATCTTTTTGTGACCATTCGTTAAGACTATCAATCAATTCTTGAATGCGCTCCACTGTCCAATATTCAGGCCTAGCACAATTTTTCAATCTCTCCATGTTGAAGCATTTATTACCTGGCTTGAATGAAGTACTACTTTTTGCCATGTCGATCACCTCAAATTTAATTTATCCTATCACCATGAGTATCATGCTGATCGCATACATCGCAAGCATTTTTTGGCATTCCGTGATAGCACCTAGTAGTAATGTAAGGGCGTAAATCTTCCCCACAGTAAGGACAAAAGCTTATCTTTTGGCTCTCATACAGACCGCTAAATTCCTGAACCCAATAGCAAATATTCTCTTCTATTAATAGCAATCCTGCATGTTTTGCATCGTGTGTATCGTGCATATAATTCCATGTATAAAAAACTAAATATACATAAAATTTACTTTCCCACTACTAAAAAGTCACTCCTCATAGTTTTAATTTTCTGTTGTGTGTCATCAATTGCTTTTGAATTTCTTGCCGAGTCAGCAAGCCATTGAGTCAATAAATATGGCTTTAAAAGCTTTCTTTCGATACTTCTTGCCAAAATGATGCAAAGATCTATATGAGGAATTGCTTTTTTTGGTTCAAGAAATTGTATACATGAGTTTGCAGCAGATAGAGCCGCTTGAATTTGGATGAGTTGTATTTCCATAGGAACATCTTGTTTTTGTTTGTTAGTGATCGGCCGAATGGCCTATTTCCATTTTTTTATCCTCCTTTTGTTTTGGCGCATCGCCCTTTTAATTTTAGGATTTACACGCTTACTAGTTTTTTTTGGTCTGCAAGTCTTCTGCCGGATCTGTGACGATTTCATCTTTAAACCATACTCGCATTCTTAGTCCAAGATAGCCATATTTACCATTTTCTGAAGCAGGTCTAAATACCATCATTCTATGTATGGGTTCACATTTAGGATTATCGTTGATGTATTTCTTGAGCCAATCTACCATATATTGCATCTGTTCATGGGCATCAATTCTTATCCAATGCTCAACCGTCCAGCTATCATGTGGAAACGATTCATTTAACGGCCACTCTCTACCATACTCTTTTAAATCAGGAAACAAATCTCACCTATGGTCTAATAATCAATGTTATGTTTCTAAAGTTAATTCTTTCATTATATCACAAGCTATTGAATGTGTGCACTTTAACTTTCTACGCAAATAAGGAGATGATAATTTTCCAAATTTTAGCAGTGCTTCTCGCGCAATTTTTAGCATTTTAGGACACAAATTAGAGTTGAGTGCTAATTTTTCACTTGTCATTCCAACAACACTCCATTCACTTTCACACACGGTTTAGATAACTTTTCCTTTTCCTTCACCGCATCATCGAGCTTTTTTATCAGTCCATAAAAACATAACCTTGAAGCGCACTCCAAACGCTGAAGTGCAACAATGATATCTTCGATTTCTTCCTCAGTGAGTGAAACGACAATATTCTTTTCAATCTTCATCATAACGACGATGATGTTTTTTCTTAGGTTCCATTTTTTTAGAAACAATGCCAATTTTACCACGAGGTGTCATAGTGCCGTGTCTCTCGTGCATTGATTCCATCTTTTCAGAACGAACTCTTCCGCGAGGAGTCATCATCCCATTTTTCTCGTGCATTTTTTCACGAACAAGAGCTTTAGCTTTACCTGGTAATGCCATCATGTGTTTGCCTAATTCTTTATGTCCAGTAGTAACACCCCCAACGAGAGCTTTAGTCATTTCCTTTAAATGATGAGCTTTACTTGCACCAGCTTTATGCAATTTTTTAAGAAGGTGTTCTTCGTGTTTTTCATTCTTTTCTTTCATTTTTGCCATAGGATCTCCCGAGCTACGTTGCTCTGTTAAAATATTCAATCCCAAAAATGACAATGAAAAAATTATTGCGCAATAGAAAAGTTAAAGTTTTTTGACTGACACAGCGTGCGGTCACTGTTCGTTGGATTTTGCGGTAGCAAAATGCGACAACCTAGATTGAGAAAGAGCGAAAATAGAATGGCAATTCTCTCTAAAAAAATCCTCTAATCGCTTTGGTAATCTGTCTAAAGGAAAATAAACATCTTCCTTGCCAACATGAAGAAATTTCCATACCAATTCATCCCCAGCTTGAACAAAACAAAAATCATTACTAATAGAAACAGGATTCAGAATGTGAAATTTATCTACCCAAAAATCAAGAATGGCACATTTTTCTGTGTACTCAATTTTTCCCTCAAATGGAGATGCCAAATCCGCGTAACGACAAATTTTAATCATTTTTCGATAAATTTAATCTTAAAGTTTCTCTCTAAAACTGCCATAAAAATCTCAACAAAATTATCAGGAGTAAAAGAAGAATAAAATTCCCTGTTAAATTTGATCCCATCTGTGCCTATTTTGATGGCCCAATCATTTCCATTAGGTGATAAAATAATTTCAGAGGAAATGGGTTCATCAAGCTTAATATTTTTCATTACTTTTTCTTCCTTGGCATCTTAGAACCTGACTTGCGCGCATTGCTCAAAGATGCAGCTATAGCCTGATCCCTTGGATGACCGCTTTTAATCATTTCAGATATATTTTCAGAAATTACGCGTTTACTTTTTCCTTTTTTCAATGGCATATTTCCTCTCCTCTTTTAATTTTTTCAATGGTTTCACCGAAGGATTGCAAAAGCAAATCCATTCGAGAAATTATCTCTAGGCCTTCATCTTTCTCAACTTTATCTAATTCTGACATAAGATGAACATAAAGAATTAATGTTGAAAAACACCTAGCCACTGTAGAGGGTTCTAAGGTTAGATGATACTCTGTCAATTTCTCTATTATTTCGTAGTTACTCATCTTGAATTTCCGCAGGTGGTTTAGGTAAAGGCATCCAATGAGTAACTCTTGCTAGAGTGTTATATGTAAGATAATCATCATCGTAAGGAATGGCTGGTTCCCAATTATAGTAACCGCTGTAGCTTAGAACTGAATATGTTCCATCTGCAAGCAAACATAGTCTAGGTATGTTGCGCTCGCTTGAATCTTTTACGGCTTTAGTCCAATTCATCATTCCCTCATAACAATTCTAAGCATCCCTGAAGTATTGGATTCCTCTAGCTGAACGTCATTGCAGTGCATACAACGCCATACTTTCATTTCTGGATAGGTTGGTGGATCTGTCATTTGCATAGTTCCCTCAATCCATGCTCCAAGATCTCCTTTTTCGCATTTACATTTAAGACTCTTATATTCTGCTGCCGACCATTTATCATATTCTTCTTGGTGCTAAGGACAAAAAATGATGTCTAAATTCTTAAAGAAAGCTTGTTGGCATTTAGGACAATAATTCATGTTTCATCCTCAGCAAGAGCACACACTTCATTAAGCGGTAGCCATTCATTAAGGATAGCAAGCATTTCATTGAAAGAGATTTTAGGACATGAGCAATCAAAATCACACTCACAATCGGAAATGAATGGAATATCTCTGTTAGAATTATTCTCCATTCGGCAAATCCTCTGGTGCAGCTTTTTTCATCTTTCCAGAGACAATGATGTAACCCCAATAAGTAATAGGAACCTCGCCTTTAGTCTTACAGTGCATTTTCCATGCCATTTCAGGCCGAGGTGTGACAGTACCAGCTTTCCATTTGAGAACGCTAGCTGGAGTTGTTTTTAAGGTTCTCGCAAACTCCGACATTGTGATATTTCTTTTCCTGAGATAATCGTCTAAAAGATTCCGCATTGAATAACCTTTTGTCTATGAATTTGAATGAAAACTTATCTGATATTGAAAAAAATGTCAAGCAGCAAAAAGTCTGATTTTCCTATACCCAAGCAGTCTGATAAGCAACAGTTATACTTTGATTTTTATAAGAATACCGAATCGTCTATGAAAAAGAAAAAAACAGTTTCCTAAAATAACAGAGATTGCTAAGATAAAAACATACCCGAAAATTGGGTCAAACCACAAAGGATTATGATGGCAAAATTCACATTCACATTCTCTAGAAATTGCATGTATGCAATGGAAATTTCAGCTAAAGATGAGGATGCAGCGGAAGAAAAATTCTGGAAAACTGTCGAGAAATTAAGCGAAAAAGAGCTACTTGAAATTGCAGATGATTTCGGAGACATAGAGATAGAATCTATTGAATAAAAAATACCCTCCTAATAGAAGGAGGGTACCACTAAACCAAAGGATTGCATATGAAGCACACTGAATCTATTCCAAGTATAGAAAAAAATCCAGATGAATTAATCGCCCTTCTAAACGGCATAGAAGAGGTGTTGATGATTTATATCATCGCTATACGCGAATATCGCAAGAAAAATGGTCTACCAGGAAAGGTGCATGGCGCAAAATAATATTTTTTGTACCTCGCCTTGGAACCAAGAAGATTTGCTAGCTATTTACAGAAATGAAGTTGTACCGACGATTTTGCGCCAAGGATGGGCAATTGACGAGATGAACTGCGACTATCCGCAAGAGACGCTGATAGATGAGATTTGGAGCGGTTATGAAAGATGGGCTGATGAGCTTATCCAAAAAGAAAAATTACAACAAATAGAGGCAACATGAGTCACGCAATTACTACACACGAAGATATCGACGATAAGAAAGAATTGATAAAAAGAATGTTCTGCAAAGGTTCAAGCGATGACGAGCTTGAGCTTTTTATGCACGCCTGCAAACGCAGCGGCCTAGATCCATTTATGAAACAAATTTACTGCATTAAGCGTGGCCCAACTATGACGATTCAAACGGGAATAGATGGCTTTAGACTGCTAGCCGATAGATCAGGCAATTACACACCAGGGAGGGAATCAACCTTCACTTACGATGACAAAAACAAGTTGGTATCAGCAACGGCTTATTTAAAGAAGCGCACGACTGCGGATAATATTTGGCATGAGGTAAGTGCGACGGCATACATGGATGAATATAGCTCAGGGCAAAACCTATGGACAAAGATGCCGAGGACGATGCTTGCAAAGTGCGCCGAGGCTTTAGCATTAAGGAAAGCATTCCCCGCTGAGCTAGCTGGACTTTATACTAAAGAGGAAATGGATCAAGCTGACGTTCATGTCAATACTTCCACAGGTGAACTTAAGAACGCAGAAGTATCAAAAATTGCTCAATCACCTATCGATAGTGAACAACTAGCTGTTTTACAAGCTTACGTATCTGAATTCCCCGATTCTTTGCCTTGGATGTTGGATAAATTCAAAGTTGATGAATTGAAAGATGTTCCAGCGAATATGTTTGACTTTCTTGTAAACGTTTTCACAAAGAGAAAAGCGAAAGGTAATGATGCAAAAAATTGAAATAGGTTCGCAAGAATGGCTTGATATGCGACGCAATTATATTACTGCTACAGATGCGTGCGCGATAATGGGAGTGGGTTTTGACACTCCCCTACAGCTTTACAACAATAAATTAAGCGGCAAGCAGAAGGAAAAGAACCATGTAATGCAGCGAGGAATTGATTTAGAACCTATGGCGCGTATTATCTTTGAAGAGCAGACTGGTTACATGGTTAGACCGGAATGGCGCGTACATCCCTCGATTAAATGGATGGGTGCTACTTATGACGGAATTAATGACGAGGGTGTCATCGTTGAAATCAAAGTACCAGGTGAAAAAGATCACATTTTGGCCTGCGAAGGTAAAGTTCCTGAGAAATACTACCCTCAATGTCAGCACCAGATGAAGGTTAACGAACATGAAATGACATTGTTCCAGCGTGATTATATGTACTATTTTAGCTATCGCCCTGAATATCATATCGCATGGGCGACGGTTAAAGTTCCCATCGATCATGATTTTTTAGAAAAGATGATGAAGGCTGAAATAGAATTTAGTTATTTTCTACAACATAGAATACCTCCAAAAGCAACTCCACGCGATGTTGTACTCCTTGAAAATCGATCCTGGCTAATGAATGAAGAGGCTCTGTATGCTATCCGTTTGAAAAAAAAGGCTTTAGACGAAGAGGAAGAGCGCATTAAATTGAACATGATTAGCATGTGTAATGGTCAAGCTAGTCGCGGATATAGGCTTAAAATCGCTCCTGTTGAAGTTGATGGACGTATTGACTATGAAGCTATACCAGAGCTTAAAGGCGTTAATCTCGATGCTTATAGAAAACCTAAAACGATTCAATGGAGGACGACAGAAATATGACAGAAATAAACTGTTGGGATTGTAAAATTGTCATTTCCTCTGATAGCTCATGTGTTCTTATAGGAATTCCAGAATTGCCTTTTGAGCAATTTGCCATCATGTGCCCTGATTGCGCTGATAAACGATCCAAAATATTTAAGGAAAAATATGAATCTAAAGTTAATTAAATGCAGTGACTTGCCAGATGACCTTTACGATCAATTTAGCGCAATCGTTGATGAGATAATGAAATATCTTAAACAGTTTAGACACCCTATGTCATTTTCTGTGTTGCAAGCTTGCCTAATGTTATATTTGAGCGACGCTGCAAAAGATGAGCGTTATGACATCGCTAAATGCACTTGCGAGGCTTTGCTTCGTAGCATTGAAGAGGGCATTAAATACCAGGAGGAACATGAAACTTAAAACGATATATTGGATAACGTTAATCTCTGCTAATTTATGTATTGTTATAGGAACATCAATATTGATTACAGAATCTTTGAAAATAGCGTTAGGAGTACTTTTACTGTCTCTAGGTATAGGTGTTTCTTTATGTATGCCAAATAGAGCACCAAGGGATTAAAGATGGTAAAATTTAACTGGCGATGCTTTTTTGGTTTACATGACTGGTTGTCTAATGAATCTTCTTACTCAGAAATATTATGCCGATGTTTTAGGTGCGGGAAACACAAGTGGGTAAAAAAATGATAAAATTAATTAAACTGATAGTGAACCCATTCAAAAATCGAGTGGGTAAGGTTTTAGTGAAATACTATGATGTGACGTTAGATTGCGAGCTGTGGCTTTGGCGATCGGATGCGCTTTTTCTAAAGATGCCTGAGATTAGAAAGGGTGAAAATGTCATACATCTTTTGCGATGGGACAACAAAGAAATCTCCGATGTTTTCCAGAAAGAGGTGCTTGCGCAACTTTTCGCCGATACCGACATGACATTGGAAAAGGCCGTTGAATTAAGGCAGAAGTGGTTTTTAGACGACAAAGCGAAAAAAGAATCGCAAAAAATTAAGGATGCTCAAACAGCGGCTAACCAAATCAATAAGGTTAAGCAACTCGCTGAAAATGAGAAGGCTAAAGAATCTAAAGTGCTCAACTCGATGAAGGGATTTACTGAGGTGAAGTTATCCAAACAACCAGAAAAGATTGCTAAGTTTGTTAGATAAGGTTTACTGTATGGGAATTTTTAACCGCCTTTAAAACAGAAACGCCCCTGCTATAAACAGAGGCAATCTATGCTAGATTCTAGATAAGATTCAATTTCTAGATCTAACCAAGCAGGTTCGGTCTAAGACCATAGCAAAGATTGTCGATTAAGCTAAAGTAAAATACAAGCTTTATGTTCAAGCAGGGATTTCCACTATGGAGACCCTATCATGTCACGTCCTAAATCTAATCAAGAATCAACTTTTGAATCATGCCCAAACGAAGAAGAAATAGCTTATTTCCTTGTGCCCCGAGCATTTATTAGAAATTCAAAAATATCTATGGAATGTAGAGGATTTTTGACATATCTAATGAGCCATTCTGAAAAATTCAAGATATCTATGCCATGGGTTCTAAAAACGCAAAAATTAACTAAGCATCTACTTTATAAAATGATTGATGAAGCTATTGAGCATGGCTACCTAAAGAGAGAAGTTTATTCCGAAAAAGGATGGAAAAGGTATAGGTATATTTTATCTCGAAATGGAGCTTTCAAAAATTATTTACACTGTCCGAAATTTCAGGATACTGAAAATCAGGATACTGAAATTTCGGATAGTAAGGATTCCCAATCTCCTACGGAGACTAAGGAAGAACAAAAGAGAGAGAAAAAGGAAGCTACGCTTCCCCTCTCGCGCCAATTCTGCTACAAAAGATTAAAAATGCAGAGAAGCCGTTACGAAAATTTGGTTTTCCAGCACGGACAGGAAAAAGTAAACCGTTTTATGGATGAGCTAGATGAATACGCCGATATCAAACCTAAGGCATTTAAAGAATACGGGGATCATGCGATAGTACTTGCCAGATGGATAAGACGTGAAGAGGAATATATGCCCTCAGGTAAAACAGAATATAGAGGCCATCAGGATGCGATACAATCGATTAAAAGGATCGAGGAGCTATGTCTACCTGCCTTTGCCAATGATATTCAAATAGGAGCCGATTATGTGCATTTTGTCAGAATTCCTGGGGCATTTTTTAAAGCAGATGATGGAAGATTTCCTTTAGCTGTAAAAATGCTCCTAACAAAAATTAAGGTTCCACAAGAAATTATAAAGAAAATATTTAAAGGAACATGATGAGAATGCGCGAAATTCCAAGATACGAATGGCCAGTAGATAATGACGATGACAACGTGATTAAAGTTTTTATTGGCCGTGGCTTCCTAGTGCAAATCAGGCAACATGGCGATTGTCTGCGCTTGAGCATCAATAAAATAAAGCATTGGTTCGATGAGGGTAAACCAGTTTGGGAAGATGGCATTACCTGGGATGATCTACAAGCTATCAAAAATGACTGTGGTTACGCTGATAGGTGGCTATGCGAATATTACCCAGCTGAGGATGAAGTCGTCAACGTAGCTAACATTAGACATCTTTGGCTGATGGACAAGCCGCCAGAAAATAGCCTGAATGTCAAAACTTAGCTTGATTAAAATAAATTTGAATATGGAAGAAACTCAAGAATCTCTAAAGCAAAACTGGCAAGAGTGCATCTTTTGTTTGCGCAAATGGAAGGTGGATTCTCTAGAACTTGAACTTTGCCCTGATTGCTTCCATGCTCTGCGTTGCAATGGTTACCGCGGATATGACACGGTAAAACTTGAGATGCTTCTAAAATATGGAGAATTTAAAGATCCTCTCGTTCAGCAAGTTTTGAACCTAATGTGGGAAGAGCTTCAAAAACGAGCCATGGCAACGGATGATTTTTAAATCTTACCTTTCAGCAAAAAATAAAGCGTAACGATGACACCCACAACGATTAAAATTGAAATACATCCTAGATAGATTGGCAGTGTCATAAATACCTCACTTGTCATAGTTTCTTTTTTTGCGGAATTTAAAGGTAGAGGAATGCTAAAAATTAACATTCTTCATCGAGGATGAATGACACAACTTTGTATATTCGAGCGTATGGAAATAGTGATTGTAGCAAGTGTAATTTTAGGAACGATCTTGTCTATCGTTATTATTAGGAGCGGTAAATGATGATCGATTGCATTATCGAAAAATGGCCTTATTTTGTAGCTCTTTGGTGTCTTATTATTGTCACATGGGTATTTGGATTTTGTGCGGGGAGAGGTAGAAAATGAAATTTTCTGACCCACTAGCTTCAATAATCAATATCAATCTAAACAAAGAAAATATTGATGTTATCAGAAATTTTTATCAAAATCTTCTGACAAAAAGCTCAAGCCAAATTGAAATGAATTATTACTTATTAAAGCTTGAATTTTTTGATAACCTATCGCTTGCGCTTCATGCGGTAGACGATATGGAATTTTTCTTAAAACATGCAGCATTCACAAAATCACAACCGGAGTAAACGAATATGTCACATATAGTAGTTGGAGAGAGAATAGCCGGAGCAGCACCACACATCATTGGTCACATCATAGCTGGAGCAGGGCACTTTGTTGAGTCGGCAGGCGGGTTGTTTCAGACCGGAGCTATGCACATGCCAGCAATCCCTATAATCGCTCAGAGCGCGGTTAATGACTTATCTACACCTATTGCCGCAGAAAGATGGCAATGGCAACGAATGAATGGTCAATATGGAAGTGGAGCATTAATAGCAGCGGCAGAAGTCGAAAGTGACGCTGCTAATAGAGCTTTAAGAGAAAGCGTTGACCGTTCTTTTGAAAACATGCTCGATGCTGCGCAAGATGCAGGTATGGCTATTCTTAGTGCTGCTGCGGGAGATCCTCAATCGGCAGTTGATTATGCAGCCAAAGCCGCAGAGAAATACGTGAATGGAGTTTTAAAAGATTTTGGTCTTAACGGCGGTTGGAATCAACAAGTCTACCAAGGCACGATGGGGCCACCAGATAACGGGAGATAATATGGGTTATTTATTTTGGTTTGGATGCACAATTTGCGCTATCGATTTGATAGTGCAATATAAGAGAAAGTATTAAAGGTATGTAATATGAAAGGTTTTGAACATGAAGTGGGGATATCAAGAGACGAACTTTATCAAAAAAATAAATTAAGTATGAAAGTTATTGATAAAATTGAATCTAATTTGCCTTTAACTTCGGAAGATATTGACAAAGCAGTCGAAAATTTATTTCTTCCACTGAACACCAAAAATGGTGAAAAATATATTGCTACTGAATCCTAGAATTTAATGATGTACATTTACACCACTAACATCTTGCAGTACTTGTTCACCAACTTTAATCTCCCCTTCAATGATGTCCTCAGCGACTTCCATTTCTAGGGGAGTGCAAGAGAACATAAACAATAAAAACGGCAGGTATTTCATGCGTCACCTCTTATGTATCTCTTTCCTTCTTATAGGCCTTCCATTAATTAATGCCAATGATTCAGGAGATTTTGAGGATGGAGTAAAGGCGTTCAGATCATCGGAACATTCTGTCTCAGGCGAGGAAAATGAAATATTTACAGTGAAATGTAGCCATCAGATGTTGGCATACATCATAAACACTTTATACAACCAAGGATTTAGAATAATAAGTGTGAGTTGCAATGAGCCTGTTGATCCAATATGGGTGATTAAATATGCTTACTAGTTTGATACTTTTAGACACTTCGTCGGATCGTCTGTCAATGCTTCTGTAAGCATTCCTATGACTCCATCATGGTCAAATTGTATGAATGGATCTACCCATATTTCTATCCCAGCTTCTCGAGCTTTGCGACAGAAATAATAATCCTCACCCCAAAACTCACCTTGCCAGACTTCAGTGTTGAAAAAACAATATCCTTTAGAGGCATTAGATTGAGCGTGTTTAGGCTCAAAATAAAGATGAGGATGAAATTCCCGCATCTTTTCGATTGCGGATCGTTTTATTAGCATGAATCCCGATGGGACATACTCCATTTTCAGGAGATTATTTTCTGATTTTACGACTGAATGGTCAGGATTGAAAACAGGACGAAATGTAAATTCCCTGTCTCGTCTAGATGGGTAGACACCAGCAATAAATTCTATATCTGCTTTAATCATCGCTAATACGGCTTCCGCTGGCCAACCTAGATCTGAATCGATGCACATCATATGCGTGCAATCAGTTTGCATGAAGGCTTCAGTTAGACGATTGCGCTCAGCTACTATTAGAGATCCGCTAGTGGAGAGTTTAAGTTGGACCTTTATCCCTTCAGATGCCAGGAGCATGATGGTTTCTGATAGAGAGATAGCATACTGGACATTGACTTTTCCATTATACGCCGGAGTACAGATGAATATTTTTGTCATTAAAGAGCTTTGATGAAAAGTTTCCTATTGAAGTTGTCAGTGCTCTCAACTGTTATAGCTAAACTATTATCCGTTGGCAATTGAAATGAAGTCGCTGAATTATAAGCGAATGATCCGCTAGCTGTCGCCAAAACCCCTCCAGCTCCTCCATAGACAAATAGAGATCCTATTGTCATTGAATTTATTGCACTTACTGTCCCTGACACACGAGACACCCAGGTAATAGCATCCGTCGATGATGCCACCACACCACCAGCCCCAGCATAGACATAATATCCATTGGAATAGGATAAGGCATTGATCGCGCTTGATGTTCCACTAGTCCTAGATGTCCAAGTAACCGCATCGGTGGAAGTGGATAGTGCACCACCATTCCCTGCGTAAACAAAGATCGTCCCAAATGTGAGTGCGTTTATTTGGCTTGACGTTCCGCTTGTTTGTAATGACCATGTGATTCCATCCGTTGAAGTTTCAACAAAACCACCCGTTCCAGCGATTACAAATTTAGAACTTGCAAATGTCATAGCGTTGATTGCGGATGCTGCTGTATTGGTATTTACTCCGGCATTCTGTACCCATGTCACGCCATCGGTAGAGGTCAAAGCAAAGTTATTGCCCTGTGCGTAATAAATATTGCTGTTGTATGCCAGGCCTAAAATATTAGATGTCACCCCACTAGTTTGCGCATTCCAGGTAACTGTATCCGTTGAGGTAGCTAAAACACCACCCGCTCCGGCATAGACATATTTTCCATTACCATAGGTAAGACAAAAAATATTGCTCGATGTCCCACTAGTTTGTGCTGTCCATGTCGTGCCATCTGTAGAAGATCCCAACGCCCCAATATTTCCACCATATACATACAAGGAATTTCCGAATGTTAGACATTCTATTACGCTCGTCGTATTACTTGTTCTGGCATTCCAAGTAATTCCATCAGTCGAGGAAGATACTACGCCACCAGCTCCTCCATAAACAAAGACAGTACCGAATGTGAGTGCATTGATGATGCTAGTTGTTCCGCTAGTTCTGGATGTCCAGGTAATCGCATCAGTACTTGATCTTAAAACGCCACCAGCTCCCGCATAGACAAATGTAGACACTCCAAAAGAGAGAGCGTTGATATTGCTTGAGGTCCCGCTAGTTCTGCTCGTCCAGGTAATCGCGTCCGTTGAAGTATGGATGTTGCCACCAGCAGTTCCATAAACATATGTACTCAACCCAAATGTTGAGGATAAAACTGAGCTTGTTGTTCCGCTTGTTCTACCTGTCCATGTAATGCCATCAGTAGAAGAATAAAGAACCCCTACCGCCCCTCCAGCTACAAATAATGAGCCTGAAAACGAAGTGTTATTCCCAGTGGAGAAACCACCAATTGAGGGTTTGCGGGTATTCCAAGTAACTCCATCCGATGAATAACCTAAAAGTTGGCCACCTGAAACATAAGTACTAGCTCCATAGGCTATCGAATTAAGTGCTGATTGTGTGAATTGCGCATTTACGGTATAGGCTACTGAATCAGTTGATGTAGCGGTTACACCGCCAGCTCCCGCATAGACAAATTTTGTTCCATATACTAAAGCATTGATATTACTAGTGGTGTTGGAGGTCTGGCTATTCCAAGTGATGCCGTCAGTTGAGCTATGGATATTACCACCGTTTGTCCCATAAACATAAGTGGCTGTTCCAAATGCTAGAGCACTTATAGTACTGACTGTTCCACTAGTTCTAGATGTCCATACTGTCCCAGGACCATTGATTAAGCCGACTCGTGTATAAAGAGTAGAATATGTCGATTGAGAGATAACTGATCCATCGCAAGCTAGCCAGTTAGGATTTGGGTATGTAGCTCCGCCACCTGTCGCAAAATAGGCAAGAGAACCAATAGGATTTCCAGCAGATCCGCCAGATATAAAAACACCGCTTGCATTGACGGCAAGTGAACCCGCATTGGCTAGATTAGTCTGATAAAAACTTCCGCCTGATGTTCCTACTGACATATTTAACCTATATTAGAGTTGCTAAAGCGGTTTCTGTTGTGACGTTATGGCCTGATGATGAACCTGAGAAGGCTATAAAGGCGTAATTGAGAGTCCCTGCTCCTGTAAGTACATTTGTATTGCTGCTTTCACATGTGCAATTTGTCATTGTAATGGCTGTGCCAGCACCTATTGAAACACATGAGGAAGTACCGCTATAAAAAGCACAGTTTATTAGCTTGTTATTCGTTGCCGTTCCAGCCGTCGTGATTAAAAGATCGTTAGCAGCAGATGGTAAAAAGCCAAATTGACTACCATATGCAAAAATAACGCCTGTTGAGGAAGTTGTGATAGGAAATGCCATTTGTGTATTAAATAAGCTAACTGTGCCTGCTGACGTTGTTGACGCAGAATAGCCCCCCCCTCCAGTCGCTTTAAATATACAATTTTGAAAAGTGATATTTCCATTTGTTGTAGTGAAAAGAGAGTTAGCTCCTGCTAAGGTAGAATAGCACCCATTTAAATTAACGTTTGTTGTTGAAGAACCCGTTATCGCTATACCTGTTCCATCTAATGCACCTATAGCACAATTATTAATCATAACATTTGTATTATTGCCAGTTACAGATAAACACGCTGAACCATTTGTAAACAAACCGAACCCTGTAAATCCGACTTTAATATCATTTGATGAAATTGATAAAGTCCCTGCAATTTGAGGTAACTGGTTAAATGAACTTGTTATCGTTTGAAATGAAAAAAATTGAAGACTTTTATTAATCGTAATATTTTCTACATAGTTGCCAGGTTTAACGAAAATCACATCCCCAGATGAAGCCGCAGCAATGGCTCCTGCTATCGTTTGATGTGTTCCGCGATTAGCTGTTGGATCTACTATCCATTTAGAACAATTGATCGATGTTATAGTGAGCGTAGATCCTGAACCGCTAGTGGTTGAAGCGTTCAATCCTGCTGAAAGATTCCCACCAAAGATATTCCAATTCCCTGCGGATGGTGGTAATGGGCCACCTGTGTCACCTGTAATCGTAAGTCCTACAGCTCCCGATAAGGACACAAAAGCATTAGGATCAACTGTAAAATGATTAGAATTGAAGTGCGATACTCCGTTATCTCCGATCGTTGAAGCAAGAACTGCTTGCGAACGTTGAACTTCTATGGTGTAAGTATTTGCTGCAAGCGAATCGGTTCTTATGACATTGGTCGTTGTGCCAGCTGCTACTTGACCGCCTGTGACAGTAATTTGCTTTGCGCCATTTGGAACCACGGGATTTGTTCCAGGAGCTGTATGCGCATCAACAATGAATTCTTCCGTGCCACCAACACCGCTACCATCAATCGTTACTGTATTTCCTGAACCGCTTGTAGTGATTCCTCCTGCGCCAAAAATATTTAGTGTATTAGCAATAGGAATCGCAAAACCAACATCTTCGACGAAAAGCGTTGGAATCTGAGGGTTGTTATCTATGACATCTAAGATCCCTGCCTGTGACATGATAGTTCCTCTATTTTTTTATTTGCATTTTCAGATCGTGTCCAGAGTGCTTCAAGTGTCTTTTCAATGACCATGTGCGAATTTTTTATCAGGCGCATCTCTCTTAAAATTCCTTGACCATCAATGCGGTTTGCTTCGATCTTACTTTCTATTTCTTGTTTTACTTCTGTGGCTTTACAAGGCTGTTCTGACAACTCTTTTTTGAATGCAGATAGATTTTCAGAAGATTTTCTTATAGCCATTCCGATGCGATCATGGACAGTGAGGATTTCATTTTCAGTTTTCTTGTAAAGCTGTTTTACATCCGTTTCAAGAGAATCTATACGCCATATGTTTTTTTCAAGATCATCGAGTTTAGATTTTAAGCGTAAAACCGCTGCTGAGAATTGTGTGCCGTTATCCCGAATTAGATTCTCTATATCATTAGCTCTTCGAGTGATAGATTCTTTGAAATGCTTGAAATCCTGAGAAATTTCGGAGCATTTTGTAGCCTGGTGAAAAACCTCTGTGACTGTGGAATTGCAATGGATCTCTAAACTTTTTCCAAATTCCACAAGATCTCTTTTCATTTTATCCAGTGCGACATGAGATGCTAAGATTTGATCGTTATGATTGACGATTTCTTGTTTTACAAGATCCTGAAACTGTTCGACCAAATCTTTTCTTTTTAACATCAATAGATGATCTCTATATAAACCGCCCCAGAAACAGGAGCGGTTAGTTGTCTTACCGAAAACTGCGTCTCAAGTGGAAGCACAAAACTGTCATCAAACTGAGGATTAATGTTGGATTGAATATCCCATAGCTTGAAAGATCCGGCTGCTACAAAGATCTTATCGGTCACCCCATCATCTGTGAATATGACATCACCCTGTGTATGGTTTGTAAAGCAGACAGCGCGTCCTCTAAAAAGGAGCGGGCCACCTACAGGCGCAAACGCTCCCGATATTCCCCCAAATGCTAAAGATCTCAATACATCAAAAAATGCTCTGGCTTGTGACATCTAAATACCTATTTTTATGATTCTTCGGACGAGCTTTTCTCTTTTATCATTTCTGTTGTCGCTACCTCTTCTTGGTGAATCTTTGTCATGCGATCAATCACCCAGCCTTTTTGCTGCATGAGCGCATCATGGATATCACCTAGAGCGCAATCATTTTCACAATAAAGATCTATGATTTTTCCGTCTTTTTGGTAGCGAATTCGTGATATTTGTTTTACTTCGATTGTCATGTTTAAACTCCTTTTTAGCCATCATAGGCAAATTTATACTATGATGGCTATATAACAAAGTCAAGCTTTGGAACACCATTAAAACTGACGAATGATGAAATATGCGTAGGTTGACACGTCGCCGGTCTGAACTGAACCAGGCGTGCCAATTATAACACTGTTCACCGTAAAGCTAGTCGCATTGATGATGGTATATGTCAGCTCTCCAAGCGTTGTTGACGCTGCAACACCTATTCTTGTCAGAAGGATAATATCCCCTGTCGCAATGTTGGTATTAGCAATAGTCTGAGTACCCGCAGTAAGAACACCTGTTCCGATGAAGTCAGTAACCGCTCCACCGTTAACGAGAAGTGTTTTAGCAACCGATGCAATGACCAAATGACCGCCAGTTGCATTGATATTTCCTGAACCAGCATTCAGAGTGAGAGTAGAGGTAGTATTTGTTGAACCGAGAGATACCGTTTTGGCTCCTGCCCCAGTTGCAATTTGCACCGTTTGTGCGCCAGTTCCATCAACGATACGTACAAGACCTGCTCCTGCGGCTGTCGATCCTATTGTCAGCGTTCCAGACGTTTGCGCATCGCCAATTGTGATGTTACCTGTTGTCATCGCATGGGCAATGGATACAGAACCGCCAGTTTGTGTATTTGCAATGGCGACAGTGTTTGCGCCGCTTCCACCTATTGTGATAGTGGAAACTGCGCTTCCTGTGGCGATGTTAACCGCTTGCGTTGTACCTGTGCTATTTCCAGTCAAAAGATTATAAGTGTAGGTTCCAGCAGTTCCAACGCCTGTCATCACATTCAATGTCATGCTAGCTGCTGGTGTTGCACCTGCTAGGATGTTTACGACATTAGTTCCTGCAATAGATGCGCCAGAATTGATAGAAACGGTCTGACCTGTGGCATTTGTTGCTTGGCCTATTGTGATCGTCCCTGTGCCTGCTGTGCCACCCAATGTTATTGTTCCACTGGTTAGCGCATTACCAAGAGCAATCGATCCAGTTGTCTGAGTATTACCGATCGTGATGACGTTAGCAGCAGTACCGCCAATTGCGATCGTTTTGACACCAGTTGCGCCTGTTCCGATATTAATCGCATAAGCTCCCGTTCCTGTGCAAAGATTCAACGTCTCTGTACCACCGCTTGAGTTTCCTGATAGAACGTTTACGGCATGTGTTCCCGCTGTCATCGCTCCGGCCATCAAATTGATGGTTGAGTTTTGCGCAGTAGCTCCATTATTAATACTTGTGACGTTAGCCGCTCCTGTTCCACCACCGATAAGGGTAGTAGAAGCACCTGCGCCACCTTGGATGGTCACGGTAGATGTCGCTGAAGAACTTCCCAAAGTGATAGTTGCCCCTGCTTGCGCTGTGCCCCCGATCACTATTGTTCCTGAAGTGGTGCTTGCGCCAATTGAGTAAGTTGATCCTGCAACACCATCGAGCACAAAGTTTCCAGAACCAACGCTAATAACAGTTCCAGAAACTCCCGTTGTATTTCCGATGGTGATGACTTTAGCGATTGTGTTTCCGATATCAATCGGCCCTGTTCCTGAATCGATTACGACAGCGGTTGCTCCGGTCTGATTTCCAATGGTGATATTTTGCGCAATCGCATTTGTTCCTATATCAATTCCAGCAGTTCCAGAATTGATAACAACATGAGTTGCCGATGTGCTATTACCTAAAGTAATTACTCGTTGAGCAGCTCCGGTACCGATATTTATATTTTGAGCATCCCCATCATTACCTATTCCAATTGTTCCGCCATCTGAGTTAATAGTGATGGCTGTCTGAGCGTCAACAACAACGCCATGGCCTGAAGTTAGAGTAATATCACCCGCACCTGTTGTATTGACCGCTAATCCATTTGTTCCAGTGTTTACAGTGACTCCGGTAGTCGATGTAACGTTACCTATTGTGATTGCGCGGGCTGCGGCTCCGGTTCCGACATTCACCGCGCCTGTCGAAGCATCAGCACCAAGATTAAGAGCTGTTGCGCCTGTGGCAATCGTTGCGCTTGCATCACCTGTGATTAATCCTGTGAAATGCCCTGTAGTTCCAACAACGGCGGTAAAGGTTCCTGCAGCAGGGGTTGTTGAACCAATTGCAGGAGGTGCAGCTAGGACATCGAAAACTTTTAGAGGTGTCATAGCAGTATTATCATTGACTCCGGCTACTGCTTCCGCTGCAGTTGATAGTTTACCTATGCCTGAGACTGTTTCAGACCATGCAGGAGCACCAGCAATCGCCAAAGCATCGGCATAAGCTTTTGTGGCTACTGGTTCACTATTGTCTGTAAGTGTAACCGTTCCAAATACTGCTGTAGTCGCATGAGGAGTTAATACCGAGGCTGCACCAGCAAGGGTAGCAGGAGAGATAATTAGATCTTCTGAGGTTCCCGCATCTGCTTCTGCTTGTGTTGCAAAACGGCCATCGCCAGTTTGTTGTTGTGTTCCTTGTCTACCTGTATAACTCGTCGGACGTGCAAATTTTGGCATATAGCCTCCCCTTTTTATTTCATCCTAAGAAATCCTTTTTATTATTTAAATTTTAATCGTTAGTAAATAACATTTTGGTATGTAATTGCCATACAATCCAGGAGGAAGATGCCTAAAATAAATCTGCATATTTCTGAGCACCTTATGATCGAAATTAAGATTATGGCTGTTTTGACAAAGAAATCGATGAGCGAATTTATAAGATTAGCTTTACAAGACAAAATTCGTCAGTTAAAGGAGAAAAAAGTGAATTGAACGTATAAAAATTCATTCATGTTTAGAATAATACAGTGGTCTGTTAATCTATTGTCATGATTGATATAAAAGGTAAAGGTTCTGTAGGTTTGGCTATCGCTTACTACTCTCTTAGAGGGAAAGTAAGCATACCATTAGAATCTTGCAGTTACAATTTATTATTTGATAATGATACTTCAATAAGTAGAATTAAGGTTATTTCTTGCTGCTACAAAACAAAATACGGAGTTTACACGGTTTCTATAAAAACTATGGGCGCATACACTAACAAGAATTTCGATGAAAATTCCTGTGATTTTGTTTTTATAGCAACTAAAGAGCTTGATTTATTTGAGATACCAGCAAAAGAAATTACTTCAAAGAGGGCAATTTCTTTACAATCTTATGCGAAATACAAAGTTTTTATGAACCATATTCCGAGTTAGCTCAGCGGTAGAGCAGCGCACTGTTAATGCGTTTGTCGTAGGTTCGATCCCTACACTCGGAGTTTTTAAAAATCAAAGGTGAGCACTATGAATCAAATACTATGTTATGCAGGTGGAGCAATAATCATTTGGATAATTACTAAATATTTTCAGGATATAGCTAAGAAAGCGGCAAAAGAACAAGTAAATGAAATGCTTCAGAAAGAGCGTGAACGCATTCGTTAAATTACTGAGGCTGTTCCTTTTCCTGTGCGTTGATCGCTTCCTTGTACACGTTCATATATGGTTTGAATTCCAAGGCTATCTTTTGCATTCTTGCAGGTGAATTCTGGCCAGTAGCTAATATTGCCTCTTCAACGAGACTAAGGAATTTAGGATCAGAGATAAGCTTGCTGAATGCTCTAGTTGCTAAAATACCGCCGCCAGTTTTTGCCAATGGCCAAAAGTTACCTGACATGATGTAACCTAAATCGGTTAAAAATTTTACTGCAATAGCCGTATCAACAGCAACGGTACCCGATTTTGAAGCATTGTAAAATTTGTCTGCGGAGCTAGCGAGCCTTCCAGCATTTTTCTGTAGCCTTTCTAATTTTGAAAACTGCTGATTTCCTAAAATTTCACGTATGATTTCTCTATTTTTTCCTTTCTCTAGCAATTTAGAGAATGTTCCAAGTTTAGCTTGTTGAGTGGTGCTATCGATCATGTTGTTCGTGATAACCTGATCCAATTTCGCACGCTTAATATTTTGAAAAGCTTCTCTACCTTCCGCTGTTCCTTTCAGGATTTTTTCAACTTCTCTTATCCCCTGCACCGTGTTCATTTTATTGATGATGTTGGAAGTATCTGAGGTTAAAAGAATCTGCTGTGCATTTTTGTTCCTAAACGTCTTAGCGTGTTGGCTAAATCTTTTATTTGCTTCTACGTAATTTTTTGCAAATTTAGGGTTGGCTCTGCCATATGAAATAATTGCTCGATCAAGATCACCGACGATACCCTTTAACAGTTGTTTGGTACCGCCTTGAACCTCATAATTTATAATGTCATTGAGAGCGATTTTGTTATTTATCAAGTCTTTAACGGAAGCCGCTTTTAAATTCCCTTCTGCATCAAAAATGTCTTTTTTTAGATCATTGATGCGATTCAATACTGTCTGTTGCTCTACGGATTTAATCTGACCAGGAGCTAGTTCTTTTTCGATTCTCTCTATTGATTTTGCCAAAGCTTGAGAATTTACCTTTGCATCTTCGGCTAAAGAACCCATCGCTGTTTTATAAAGCTCTCTCGTTGCCGATAAATCAATGTCTCTGTTTGCTTTAGCGACATCACGGACATATTCCCCTATCTCATGGGTAGAGTTGAATCTAGACTTGCCTAAAGTATCGGCAATGTTATGGTATTCAGTGGAAATTTGCTTTGTCAGGTTATTTCTAAAATCATCTAACGCTTTCCCAGTTAGACCAGAAGATGCAAGTCTCGCCTGTACCATTTTAAGTAGATTACTCTCAGTGATAGTACCGATATCGGCTTGAATACCCGCATTTCTAAAATCTTTGATGATCTGCTGTTGAAGCGCGATTTTATCCTTCGGAGTGAATGCAGCAGCGACTTTTGCAGCCGTTTCTTTGGGATTTTTTACTGCATTGATGACTTTAGGGCCGACATGCTTACCAAGTGACTTAACTCCCAATGTCCCTAGATCAGTCGCAACGACAGCGGCCATTGTACCCATAGGGCCGAATTCTCCATCTTCAGCTAATTCTAAAGCAGTTCCTACAGTCAATCCACGAGCTAATTCTGTCTTTGTAGGCGTAAGAGCTTTTGAAACATCGGCAACTTTGACACCGCTTTTCAAAACTTTAGGCAGTTGTTTCAATCCATTGATAAATCCTGTAAAAGATGCGCCTTTTTCTAAAATGCCTTCTGGTTTTGTTTCATAGCCAGTAAATGACTTTATCGCCCCTCTAACGCTCAAATCAATCGGCTTATATTTTTCTCTCAATTTTTCAGGATTTTTCAACAATTCTCTGATGTCTTGAGCTTTTTTTCGATCTTCCTCATTAACTTCCGTTTTTCCTGCATTTTTCTGAACAAGATCCATTAGCTCTTCTGTAGCTTTGACTTTTGGATCGAAGTTTTTGTTCAACCCATAATTGGCAACAGCACCAGCCACTTCAAACGGCCATAGAATATTTTCAATCGCTCCAATTGCAAATTGCATGGGAACGCGTAAAGCTTTTTCGACTAAACCTTTCTCTTCTTTTCTCTTAAATTGAGATAAATCGATCGTCTGCTGAGGTTGCGTCTTCCCAACATCCATTTGCGAATTAGGATTGTTTCCTTGCGGAGGACGTTTAAATTGAGATAGGTCTAGTGGTGCTGTCATTTTAACCCCTGTGCTTTTGCCTGTTCGACTAAATGAGAGGGAATATCATAAACTGTTCCTTCAGCATCGCGCATCTCAATCGGTTTATTGTTAGAGCCTATGCTTTGAGGAAATGGAACTTTAGCATTGGTTTGACCAGGAACCTGCCCCGATTGCAGCATTCCCCTTAAACCTTCGATCTTTCCCTTGATCTTAGCTTCACTGTCATTGTATTTGGGCATAAAATCTTCCATGACAATAAGAAATTCTTTCTCTGTCATACCACGAGGGAAAAGTTGTTTGAAGAGTGGAAGCACAGCCGCTTTAGTGCTTTCAAATTTACCTTTATTGCTCAAAGCCTCTTTGCTTAATCCTTTAAAATTTGCGTTTAGTAAGCCGATACCTGGTTTACCAATAAGTGATTCAAGCTGATCCAAAGCTTTTGCTGCACCCTCAGTATTCGCAGCACCCTTTCCTAGCTTACCTTTAATAATCTCTTTCTGAATGCCCACATCAAGATTAGCAAGTGAAGGTTCTAAACCTTGTTTTTGCAATGCCTCTTCAGTTTGCTTTTGCTTCATCTGTGAAACTTTGCCTTGAAGCAAGGAAACAGCCTGTTGTTGATTTTGTGGCGATACACTCCTCAAAATGGCGTACATAGCATTATTTACA
>Ga0247683_1000004_pt1 | contig 28194 bp, 18 predicted proteins | sample CNK24_metaG_FD_189025 | JGI IMG/M metagenome (GOLD analysis project Ga0247683, IMG submission 189025) | Soil microbial communities from Purdue University Martell Research Forest, Indiana, United States - CNK24 | ecosystem: Environmental > Terrestrial > Soil > Temperate forest > Bulk soil...
GGTTCTGCATCTGCACACCACGACCCGTGGTGCGCAGCGTCTGCCCAGCACCACAGTGCAGGTACTGGTCCAGCAGCCGGTACGTACCACGCTGCGAACCCCACGGCACCACGGTGTCGAGGATCACCTTCAGCTTCTTCAGGCTGGAACCACCCAGCACCTGCTTGGTCTCCAACAGATGCTGCACCTGCTGGTATCCCGAAGCCTTCAACGGATCCAACGCGATGCCAGCATTCAGCTTGTCGTTGATCTTGCCCAGCAGGGACGCGACATGCTTCTCGTCGAACGACGTAGCCTTCACGCCACGGTCAGCACACCACTCCTTCATCTGCTTCAGGCTGTTCAGGTTCAGGTCCGGTGCAGCACAGCTGACCCGGAACTCCTGCAGTGCCAGCTCCTGGTTCTCCAGGTACCGACGGTGCATCTCCTCCACCGAGGCGACGTCCACCGTCCAGCCGGCACGGTTCATGTCCATCGTGACATGCATGTACGCCTGCTCCGCATGTGTCAGCCGGACCAGATAGTGCTTCGCGATCTGGAACGACAGCTGAGCATCCAGCTCGCAGTACTCGATGAACTTCAACCACTCGTCCGGGTTGTCCTCGACCACCTGGTAGTCGAAGCCCGGATCCTCGTTCTCCTCCTGGTACTTGCCAGGTATGGAGAACAGCATGATCCCGGCCTTGCCGCTGACCAGCTTGTCCACGCCCAGCAGCTGAGGCGCTGCCGCCTCGAGACTGCCACCCGCACCAGCGGCACGGGCCACCACTGCGGAGTCGATGAACCTACTGGTCGGGTAGTCCAACCCCAGCCAGTCCAACACCGCATGCTCGAAGCCAGCGTTGTGTGCCACGATCTGCTTGTCACCGATCAGCGCACGCAGCTCCTGCGTGCTCCGCTTCCGGTTGTGCGTGAACTCGAGGGTCTCGCACTGGTTGATACCACGCGAGTCCTCGGTACACACGCTCCCGATCAGCGCCTGGAAGTGCGGGTCGGCCACGTACCTGGCCAGCCCGTGCTTCGGCAGGTTCACCGAACCGTACGTCTCGAAGTCGAGACCAATCAGTCCACTCATGATCTCTCCTTATAGGGCGAGGATCTCGTCCTCGTCCACTTGATGTGGGTACAGCAGCTGCAAGGTGACCGGACACATGGCGCTGCCCTTCAACCCGCGTGCATGCGGGAACGCAGGGCAGAACATGCAATGGTCACCAGGGTTGAACGACGTGTCGCCCTTGATGATCGCTGCCTCAGCAGCCTGCGCGTCAGCCATGTACTTGCCGAGCGCATTGGTGCTGGCGAACCACGACTCACAGTTGTCGGCCCACGGCTGCACGATGTGCAGCGTCACACCCTTCGCCTTCGGCGCCAGGTGTGCGAACGACACGGCGTAGTACAGGAGCTGGCTGTTGCCAGCCACCTCCACCCTGATCCGCCCTGTCTTCAGGTCGATCACATGGATCTCGTCCTGGGTGTATAGCACCAGGTCCACCGTGGTGTCCGGTGCGCCGGCCAGCCACGTCGCCTTGATCGACTGCTCGATCAGCACCTTGAACCTGCGGCTCTGCCGCAAGGTCAGGATGTACTGCTGCGCCTTGACCATCATCGCCAGATCGTGAGGCGAGTACGCCATGATCTTCGCGAAGTCCTCGTGCATGTTGCTGCCCCGGTTGGCCGCGGTGTCCGCAGTCCGGTCCTCGACCGGAGCGACATAGCCGGGGATCGCCAGTTCCAAGTTGGCACTGGCGTGACACGCCATCTGCTTGCCAGCAACGCTGGCACTGAAACGTTCAGGCATAGCCTGCTCCTCTCTCAACGCATGAAGATGCGGGGCACGGTGATCCACCGTGCCCCGCATCAGGATCAGTCGGCGAAGATCTCATCCTCGTCGAGGCTGACGCCACCGCCGAAGCGGTCACCGTCAGCCTTGAACACGGCGACGCTGGCCGAGGCACTGAACCCCGGCAGCTTGCCGCTGATGAACGCGTACAGGTTGAGCGTCGCTGCCACGTAGCAGCCCCCGTACATCTGGTGGACCGTCTGCCCGATGGGCAGGATGATCGGGTCCGTCCAGATCAGATCCGGGTCCGGCACGAGCAGCTCGTCCTCGCTGTTCACGATGGCCTTGAGCTCGATGTCGACACCCTTGTTGCCGTTGACCTTGACGTTGGCCACGCACTCAGGTGCGAGCACGGCAGTCTTGTCACCGATCTCCTTCACCGGGATGTAGGGCGGCTGCGCTGCCCAGTCCCCGGAGTCGATCACCTTCAAGATCCGCTTGACCTCCGCTGCAGTGAGAGCGTCACGCTTCTCACCCTTGGCGCTCTGCTCCGCGCAGTACGGCAGGAACAGGTCCTTCACATGGGTGAGGAACTTGTCCAGCTGTGCCTGCTCGACCAGCAGGTTGAAGTCCGGCGCCACATCGGCGGCGTCCTTCGGGTACTGCGACTTGCCGTTCTTCACCACTGCCTGCTGGTAGTTGAAGTTCGGATACGACAAGCGACCGTAGATCGTCACGGTCTTCGGGTTCTTACCGGTGGCCATGTGCCACCCCTTTCACTCGGGTTGATGGTGTGTTGCGGTAGCACCACACGCGCGAAAAATTTCTTCGCTGATGCAGCACCTTGGAAAACTGTGGAGGCACAGCCGCACCCGGTGCAAGGATGCGACTGTGCCCTACGGATCGCGCCATGACACCGGGATAGACACTCATCACGTTGCACCTGATGAGACCCCGAACATCACAACCACCCGCCTCTCGGCACCAGGGCCGAGTAGTCAGAGCCCGCTGAACCTGCGCTCGTAGTCAGACTCGAGCACGTACTGCGACCTGCCCACCAGTAGCGGACGAACCTCGCCGGCCATCCAGCCGATGCACTCCGACAGGTACGTCGGCCTGTTCACCAGGCTGATGTCCAGCACCACGTCGATGTGGTGACCACCGCACGCCTGACGCAGCTTCCTCTCAGCAGCAGGGCTGCTGTCGTAGTCGGCCACGCAGATCACCGTGCCCCAGTCACGGGTGAACACCTGAGCCAGCTGCTCGTAGTGCGTACCACCGTAGGTGGCGGCATCGAGGATGTCGTCCACGCTGTACGACCCCGGCTCCCAGTAGGTCACCGAGTCCGAGACGATGGCGAGGTGGGCGTTCGCGTTGTAGCTCATCGCCACCACGTCGGAGACGATGGTGCGCACCGTCCCCTCGGTCATCGAACCCGACACGTCAAGGATCACCAGGTTCTCCTTGATCGGCGGGTGATCGATCGCCGCCTTGTGGTTACCGATCGTCGGGCGCCTGGCGTTCAGCGTCGCCATCGACTTGAACACCATGCTGCCCTGCTTGCCGGGCAGCATCGAGACCACGGACTCCAGCTTGGCAGCCACGTCCTTCAACGCCTGCGCCACCTCCACCTCGAGCGACTTCCACACCTCGGGGAGGATCTCGCCCTTCGGCGGGGCCACACCGAACGTGACGTGACCAGCCTCCGGGGTGTTCAACAGCACACCGGGGAACCAGGCACAGCCACAGCTCCCGTCATCGGGGCAACCACAGTCCATGTCGTGGTTGTACCACCCGTCCAGCAGGTAGTCCTGCAGTTCGGTGCTGTGCTCGCCGTCGAACAGCGCGTCGCTCAGCGGCGTGCGGATCACCTTGAACATCAGGTCACTGAGCTGGACGTAGTCCAACTCGTAGACCTTGCTGAAGAACAGCAGGGTCTCGACGTCAGGCAGCAACGCCTGCAGCGTGGCCACGCTGAACTTGGTGCCCGGCTTGATCTCGAAGAGATCGAGGCTGGCAGTCAGCTCAGAACGGGTCATCGGGGACGAACTCATCTGCGTCATCGTCGTCAGTTCCTTCCTTCTCGAAACGAATCTTCTCCAACTCCAACAGCTGGAGGTTCAGGTCCAGGTTCTGCGCCTGCACTTCGGTCAGTCGGGCGTTGCCCTTCAGCTTCAGTGCCTTGGCTCCATACACAGGATCCGCCTTCTTGCCCGTAGTCAAGAAGACGTACTGGACCTTGCCCGCCTGCATCGCACGGGTGTTGTTCATGGCCAACAGCTCAGCCAGTGCAGTGGACTGCACCTCACGAAGCTTCGCCTGACCGATCAGGTTGCGCACGCTGCAGCCTTTCAGCGCAGCAGGAGACGACGACTTGTTCTTCAACGAGTCGAGCACCTCGTACATGGGCAGCACCTCGCTGTCCAGCAGAGACTGCATCTCCATCGAGTCGCGCATCTCGGGCAACAGCCCGAGCTGATCGACGATGATCTGCGCCAGCTTCTTCCGCTCACGCTTCAGCTTCCGCGGATCAGGCACCGGCAGGTGCAACAGCCGATCCTCCAACGCCTTGTCGTAGGACACAGTCGTGTTCGACGCAGCGATCATGAAGACCTTCGGCAGCACCATGCCTGCCACCTGCCGCGACGTGAAGATGTCGAGCAGGCCGTTGTACACCTCCGGGAAACCACGGAGGAACTCGTCGTAGAGGACGATGTCCCCCTCGACCAGGTCGGTCCACATCGTGGAGTGCAGCAGGCTCAGCCTGGTGTTCTCCTCGACCGGCATCATCACACCTTCCAACTCCAGCGGACTGATCCGACTGACGTTGACGATGTGCAGGTTGCAGCCGATCTGCTTCGCCGCCATCTCCATGATGGTCGACTTGCCACATCCCGGTGGACCGAAGACATGCGGCATCGGTGACCTCACGTCACCCGTCATTCCCATGACGTACAGCTTGAGCACGGTCTCAAGATCGAACCCGCTCATGTAGCATCAACTCCGTTCGCTGGTGGAAGCGACTGAACGAGGGCGGCACCCTGACACAGGTGCCGCCCTCGGCTTTGCTCAGTCCTCGTCGAGCGGGAGACCCGTCGCCTCGGCACCGACCTCGGCAGCCGTTGGCTGCGCCACCGTCACCGGCACCGCCACCTCGAGCACACCCAGCGTGGACTCGTCGAGCCACACCAGACGGTCGGTGTCACCGGACTCGACCAGACGCAGGATGATGCTGTCCGAGTTCAGCTTCACCAGGTCGCCCGGCTTCGCCGCCTTGCCCTCGGTCGCCTCCTCGAACACGACGAACCCGATCGGGTCCGTCGGCTTGTTCTGCAGCGCCTTCACGTTCTCCGCCGCCGCCACGAGCGGGGCGTAGAAGTCGTTGACCGCCTTCTCGAACACGTCGGTCGCCTGGCTGAACTCCTGCCGGTCCTTGATCTCGTCCCACTGGGACGAGTCGACCACGGTGCTACCCGTGGTACCCGCCAGGTCGGTGCCCTTCACGAGCACCTTGCTGTTGAGCATCCTGCTGGTGGTGAACGTCATCGTCTGTTCCTTTCAGGGTGATGACATGAAACTGGACGGAGCCGGCGGATGCTACTCGCCGTACTCCTTGCCAGCGGTGATGGCACCGCTGGCCTTGGCCGCCCGGAACAGGCTGGCCAGGTTGGGGGCCGACGCTGCCTCGATCGCAAGATCGAGCCTATCGTCGACCACCGACACAATGCCGTGCGTCGGGCACGGCCCGCCGTAGATCCGGCGGCAGGTCCGACAGAACATCAGCCCACCCTCAATCCAGATCGTCGATGAACTCGACGATCCGCTCGAGCTCGAGGATCTGCACGTCGAACGTGATGCCCTGATGCGTGGTCACCGAGATCACACCCTGCTCAGCCAGGACCGCGCATAGCTCGGTCACATCCAGCTCAGCGTGCTCGGTGTCCACATCGAGGATCGCAGAGATCATCATTCGAGAGCCTCCATGATCGTGTCGAGACTGTCCTTGTAGTCGATGGTCTTGCTCGCCTGGATCAGCTCGACGATGTTGTCCGCCTCGATGTGCAAGGCGATCGCCTCGTAGATCCTGCCGAGCATCTGCTTCTCCGCATCGAAGTGCGTGGAGAAGTAGCTGCTCGCCCCCCAGTAACCCTCGACCAGGTCCTCCTTGACCAGGCGCAGGTCGTAGCCATACCCGTGGTACTTGGCATAGCGACCCACCTCACGCAGCCCGTTGTACTGGCTGATGAAACCAGCACGCCAGTTCGTGCGCTTGCTCGGCATCATCGGCAGCGCCTGAGTTCTGCTGCAGGCGTTGACGAACTGTGGGAACAAGAAGCTCCGCATGTCCCTGAACATGTTCGACTCCAGATCCCAGCCCACACCCAGCAGACCGAAGTCGAACGACTCGATCACCTGCGCAAGCGAGGTGGTCGGGTGTCCATCGGCCAGCTTGTAGACCAGGTTGTGCTCGATGCCACCAGGTGACATCAGCTTCAACGAGTTGGTGTGCCACGTCTTGAAGCCGTAGCGCAGCCACCTCGCCCACACCCTGTCGAACCGGTCGACGAAGGTGTAGCCGTTGTCCAACATCTTCTGCCCGATGGCAACCAGAACGTTGCCGTTCGGGCAGAACAAGTCGACATCGGTGAACGCATTGCTCATGCCGTACGTGTCGGCTGCCACGAGTGAGCCGGCCAGGAAGACCGGCTCACCCGCTAGCAGCTGACGCACGTCGGCGATGACCGCCGACGTAGACACGTCAGACCTCGACGGTCTCGCCGGTGTCGGCCTGGTCGTCGTCGTAACCGAGCAGCTGGAGCTGCTCGTTCAAGTCGACGACCTTCGCCTCACGCTCACCGATCTGGTCGACCAGCTTGGTCCTCTTCTCGAGGAGCTTGTCGATCAGCTTCTGCTCCTGGTCATGCTGCGCCTGACGCGCCGCCTCCAGGTCCCGCTCGATCTTGGCGATCTTCTCCGCCGGCGAGAGAACCACGCGCGTACGCTTGGGCTTCTCCTCCGGCGCAGCAGCCGCCGCCTTCTTCGCAGCCATGAGCTGCTCCTTCCTTCGAGGGTTGCCATCCTGCCGCATAGGTACGACAAGAAAGCAGGGCCTGCCCACCCCCGACGGGCAAGCCCTGCTGCATGTGGGACACCACCTCACGGTGGTGTCAGACGACTACTCGTCGTCGTCGATACGCCCGAACCGACCGAAGCCCAGCTCCACCAGGATGAGATCCTTGTGGGCTCGGGCAAGCCGGTCGGCGCTGCGCACCTGAGCCGATGACGCTCGGCCTCGAGCGTGCTCCAACCTGACCACAGCCGCATGCGCAAAAGCGTCATGGCTGGCCGTGATCTTGTTGAGCAACCGCGCGTGCTCAACGAGTCGAGCCTCCGTGAACGGAGACTCATCGTTGGCAGTGAACGGGATGTAGCTCATCGGTTACCTCCGATGTAGGTGAGGGGCTGGTCCCCTCGATACGTGGGCAGCAGCCCGACTCCACCCCCCGCGGAGTCGGGCCGCTGCGCCTGCCTGCTCAGTCCCCCGATTGAGCAGGCCAGACACCGTGGATCACGGTGCCCGGATTCTCAGCCGCCAGCCGCGCAGCATCGAGAGCGTGGGCCTCGACCTGGTAGGGCAGCCGAGCTCTGCCTGCCGGATGACGACGCATCGCATCGCTCCGCAGGTAGTCATTCAGCAGCAACCGGTACTCGGTCGCATCAGTACTGGCCCGACCCCACTGCCGCCACGCCCATACCAAGGTGGACGTGACGGCAATCGAGTAGGCCGTCAGCAGCACGAGCACGGCGATCAGCCCGTCGTACATCAGCCGGACACCGGATGCAGCACCATGCCGACCGGGTCGCCGTACCGACCATCCTCGAGGTACCCGAGCAGGCCGTTGGCGGAGCCACCGTCCAGGCTCTGACCATCAAGGGTCGACAGGTGCCAGATGCACATGGCACAACCGTGCGACTGCGGCATCACGTCGTCACCGATGACGACGCCACGCCGCAGGATCTCAGCCACAGCCAGGGCCTCGGACCCCAGCTGGTCACGCAGTTGGTTCTCATTCATGGACTGCCTCGATCTTCCCGCTGCGCACGCAGCGATCGTAGGTGACGTAGGTGCGGTAGCACCGCAGATTCGGCAGATGCAGCAGGTGATGACGGGCACACCAGGCGAAGCCCGCCGTGCCCGGATAACCTGCCGCCTCCTTGCAGCCCCCATAGGGCTGACGCAGGCTGCTGCCCGGATGGAGGGCTGGCGCCGGCGACGTCTCGTTCTGAGACATCGCCAGCAACCCAGCCACCACCAGGCAGCAGACCACGATGAACGCAGCCGAGAGGGTGTTGAACACCCTCACGACCACACCGACTTCGCCTGAGTGGCGGCTGCCTTCTTCGCGGGATTACCGCTCCGCTTGGAACCGGCGAGCTCACGCTTGACCAGTTCGAGATGCAGCGTCTCCACGCTGGTCTCGAGATTGCTGATCGTGGACAGATGGTCCTCGATCTGCAAACACAGATCAAGACTGTTCGATCGCCACAGGTCACGCTCGAGCTCGACATCGGCAAAGGACTTCAACGTCCCTTCCATGTCCCTTTCCCACTCGCGGATCACCGCAGCCTGCCGGGCGGTCTCGTCGTGCAGACCGACGATGATCTTGTCCGCCTCGTGCAGATCACCGAGACGGATGTACAACAGCAGCGCGAGGGTGGCAATGACCGTAGCCAATGCCATCACTACCAGTGCAAACAGCATGAGATCTCCCAATCTCTCTCAGAGATATCTTCGATATCTCTTCTCCCTTTACCCCCAAACCAAAAAGGAAATACAAACCCAGCACTCACGCATGAGTGCGACTCACGCATGAGTCGTCGCTACGCATAGCGGCAAGCCCGAGCACGGGCAACAGGCTCAGCCAAAACTGATCCTCAAAGATGTCCGACAGATGAGATGCAGCTCGAGCCGGCGGATCCGGCCCGAGATGTAGACACCAATGTAGACACCAGGCAGCTGGGCGGCGACACGCCGCCTGACCTGCGACGATGCGAAATGTAGACACCGTAGACACCGTAGACAGGGGTAAGTTTCTTCACTGCACGTCTCAGCAACTTTGCCCTTTTCTGGTGTCTACGGTGTCTACACGAAATCCGAAGGTACGAAAACACGGCGTGTCGCAGCGACACGCCGACGACACGCCGTCTCAAAATGTAGACACGTATGTAGACACCTACGGAATCCGTGGTGTCTACAACACGGCGTGTCGCGCGCGACACGCCGAGATGTAGACACCAAGTGCGAATATCGCAGGTGGTGTCTACATCTGGACAACACACCTGAGGTGAGCTGTCAAGACATACGCGCTCCGCGCTCAGGAGAATCCCACATAGATGTGCGGATGCAGACAGCTACTCACGTAGCTGGATAATGAGTGTGCGTAATCCAGCATATGACTGTGTCATAAAATCCGGCATGCTCTAACAACCACATTGCGCATGCACACCTTGTCTTGTGACAATCCCTCGCCCAGTAGCCTGGGCGCAAACGTCACGAGACTAGGTGAAAGTATGTTGTGTCATGTTGTGTCAACTCATCAACGCATACGCATTGTGAAAAAAAGAGCATGCCTCCCAGCCATAAGGCTGGAAAGCACACCCAATCCCAACTACTTAGTGTAGTTGTCCAGCATCCGCTGATATGCGTCGATGACCTTCTGGTCCTCACCAGCAGTCTTCGCCTCAGCGATCGTCTTACGCAACCGGTCCATGTTATCCATGACCAGCTGCCCGACAACCACATCCTTCTCACGGATAGTGGACGCCATCAGCGAGCGCATCATCCCATTCATGGGATCCATGCCAGCGATAACGCTAGCCTTGAGCGCATCTCCGAAATCCATGCTGACCTCCAGGTCACATAGCGACATCAGTTACCACTGTGATAACCAACCAAAAATAGCCAAACAAAACGAAACACATGTTTCACTTATTACATTCCTAATGGATCCTAATACCCATATATATATATAATAAGGGGGAATATCATGTTTCTTTTGTTTATGTTGTTTATATTGGAACTTCCCACAAAGGTTTCAGCCTTTTCGGGTGCAGCACCGGACTGATCCGATTAGTGGGTTCGACGTTGACGACTTCGAGCTTCGTCGGTTGTGGCGACACCCAGGAGACGACTGGGGGCGTTGGGTCCTCATGAGGCTGATCGAGCGGGTGTGGCGGGCGCGGGGGGTGTGAGGATGGGGTCATGGCCACACCGGAGCGTCCGAGGTTGCGGGATCGGAGCACGGGTGACCTGTTGGTGCTGCTGATCGCGGGGACGGTGTGCTTCATGGTCTTCGCGGCGGCGGCGTCGATCGTGGTGGTGGAGATCGTGAACCCGAAGATCGACACGTCCAACGCCTCGAGGCAGATCGCGGATGTCATCAACACGCTGATCGGGTTGCTGGCGGGGTTCCTGGCTGGTCGTACGGACTACAACCTGTCTCAGGGTAAGCATCGTGACGAGGAGGGTCCGAAGTGATCTTCACGACGGCGCCGTTCGGCTATGTGGCTGCGACGGTGACGGCGGTGCTGGCTTTCGCGCTTGCGGTACAGCCGGATCCGGTTCCGGCTGCTGCGCCGTCTCCGCCGGTACCGACGGCCACGGTGCTGGTTCCGGGTCCGGCAGGTCCTGCCGGCCCTAGGGGGATTGCGGGCCGGCCAGGTCCTGCGGGTCCAAGGGGCGCCGCCGGTCAGCAGGGGGTTGCTGGTCCAAGCGGCTCGGACGGCATCGACGGTAGTACGGGTGCCTCTGGTGGTCGAGGCCCTCGGGGTGTACAAGGTGAGCGGGGGATCAGAGGTAGGCAGGGTCCGAGGGGTGTGCATGGGGTGAGAGGCCGACCGGGCAGGCAGGGTCCGCCCGGACCGGCGGGTCCGGTCTGCCCGAGCGGTTTCCATGTAGCGGTGGTGGCGTTGCATCAGCGTGAGCCGGTCGATACCGATGTGACGGTCAGTGTCTGTGTGGCGGACTGAGCGGTAGCCTGAGCGGAAACTTCCTCAGGTCCCCAGGAGTAGTCGTGGGCAGGTACGACTCCGGTGCGTTGCAGCCGTGGTTGGGGCAGTCTCAGAACCCGGCGGCGCCGGAGGGGCTGCAGCAGGCTGCGACAGCGGGTGGTGGTGTCGCGGCGGGTATCCCGAGGTACGACTCCTCCAAGCTGGGTCAGTGGGTGACGGACCCGGAGATCGGGTACACGGGTGCGGCGCAGTCCTGGTACACGGGTGCGAACTTCGACGGCACGAACAACGGGTATGACAACCAGTTCGTGAACGACTACATGACGCGGTGGAACACGGCGTTGGAGAACGGGACGGCGAACACCTACTTCGAGTCTCCGGATGCGACGGGGATCGTCACCTGGGACCACACCGGTACCGATGGGAAGCAGTACCGGTATGGCGACGTGTACCAGGACGGCAAGAAGGTCGCGAACCTGTACGACCAGAAGGATGGCGGGTTCGACAAGAACACCGCGAACCTGGCGATGTCCACCTGGACGCTGTCTGCGGACCAGAAGGCGCAGGCATTCTCGGCCTCTGACCCGTTGCAGCACCTGAACCGGGAGATCACCAGGCAGCGGGACAAGGACAACGTCGACATCCCGCAGCAGCTGAAGGCGATGGAGTTCAACGCCGATGTGAAGGACACGGCAGACCGGTTCGAGCAGGGCAACACCGACGAGGCGATCATCCTGGGTGGTGCCGCCGGCGGTGCGGGTGTCGGTGCTGGTGCGGGTGCCGCGGCTGGCTCGTTCTTCTTCGGTGTGGGTGCGGCGCCGGGTGCGCTGGTCGGTGGCGCGATCGGTGGTCTGGTGGGTGGCATCGGTGCTGCGTTGAACAAGGACTCGTTGACCGAGCAGGCGGCGCGGGCGTACGAGATCACGGCGCTCAGCACGGACCAGTACGGCGGCTGGGCTGGTGCGGCGACGGGTGTTCAGCAGTGGGGTGGCTTCGCGGGGAAGCTGATCTCCCCGTTGCAGAACGTGGACCAGGGGTTGGTCGACGTCGCCTACGGGAAGGTGGGCGACGGGACCTCGGAGTTCTACCGGACCGACAAGGCCGGCGACTCGACGGTGCCGTCCTGGGTGAAGCTGGCCGACATCGGGGCCGCGATCGGTGATGGTGCGCTGCAGTTCGCGTCCCCGGTGGGTGCCGGGTTGTACACCGCGCAGATGGGTTCGACGATCGGTGGTGAGACAGCGGAGCTGGCGTTGACCGGCGGCGCCCAGTTCGACTACAACCGGGGCGGGTTCGACAACGTCTTCACCGACGAGAAGGGGAACTTCTCCCCGACCCAGGCTGCGGCTGGGATCGGGAAGATCGGGATTGACGTGGCCCAGCTGGGACTGGCCAGGGGGCTGCTGTCCAAAGCCCAGGTGGGTCGGGCTGCTGCCGACATCCCGGAGGTGGGTGCGGCTGCGCCGGGGATCCTCGGTGACGTCGGGAAGGTGGCGTACGGGAAGCCGGTGCTGCGTGACGTGCTTCCGACGTGGGCCGGTGGCCGTACCGCCGAACAGGCTGCGGCGATCCGGGCCGGTGGCCGGGAGGAGATCGAGGCCGGGCACCGGTACTACACCGACGAGCTCGGCAACGTGGTGGGTCAGCGGTACCGGACGATCGGGCTGCTGGCTCCGTCCGAGGCGATCTCGAGCTTGAGCACACGGGTGATCGCGTTGCGGGCGAAGGAGGTCGGTCAGGGTGCGTTGAAGGCCGACGACTTCTACCGGGCGGCGCAGTCGATGGCCCAGGGTGAGCGGCGGTTCACCACGGCGCTGGTGAACGGGTTCGGTGAGGGCACCGAGGAGATCATCCAGTCGGCGTTGGAGAACTACTCCCACGGTCACGGTGTCGGCACCATGCAGGAGATGGTGAACTCGGGGATCTACGGCGCCGCCGGCGGTGTCGGGATGGGGCTCGGCATCAACTCGCGTGGCCCGACCGCCGAGGACAAGCTGGATGGTCAGGTGCGGATCGCGCACTACTTCCAGACCGGCGGCGAGGTGCTGTCCGATGAGGCGTTGAAGGCGATGACGCCGACCGAGAAGCGCGCGAAGGCGCAGATGGGGAAGCTGGAGCGGGAGACCGCGAAGGCGGCGTTCACCAAGTACGCCGACGACCGGGCTGCGGACTTCACAGCCGGGATCGCCGGGGTGAACAAGGTGGTCGACGCGATCTCCACGTCGCGGGCAGACGCGTTGAAGAAGGCTGCACCGCACACCGACCAGCCGTTCGTCATCACCCAGATCCAGGACGCCGGTCAGGTGGATGCGAACGGCGAGCTGCTGCCGGGCAGCATGCCGTCGGACGCGGTGGTGTCCTCCGGTGCCCAGCTGATGCGGAACTTCGGCAACCGGATGCGCGGTGTGGGCGAGCAGCTGGCGTTGCTGGAGCGGAACGAGACCGACGCGCAGGCGGCGTTGGACGCGGCTCCGGCTGATGAGGGGCTGCAGGCGGATCTCGCGAAGATCCAGGCCCACATCACCCAGGTCAACGAGATGATCCGGCTGGGTCAGGCGCTGGGTCGTGAGATCGACGACCGGGTCACTCGGATGTACGACCCGGCTGCGACCCCGGCGATGGTGCTGGCCGAGACCGAAGGGCTCAACCAGTTCCTCCGGGACGCGTTCAACCGGCGTGCCGACAACGTCGCCGGGACTCCGGTGGTCACCGACGAGGAGCGGATGGCGTTGGCGCGCACCGTCTCCCAGGTGGTGACCAGGGATCCGCAGGACCAGTCGGGGTCCTACCAGGTGCTGGTGCCGCAGGCGTCGCCGAAGCTGACGGTCTCCAGGTCGGACAACGTGTTGGAGGTCAGTCACGCGATCCTTCCGGCGATCCGCGGCGACTACGACGGCGACAAGGTCCGCACTCAGAACCAGCTGCTGCTCGATGAGGACAAGTTCGTCGCGGCCCGCGCCGGGATGCACTTCCTCGGGGCCGGGGTGAGCGTGAACGTGAAGGCCCCGAAGTACGAGAAGTGGGTAGTGCAGTACCTGTCGGAGGCTTACGACTCGACCGAGCCGGCGCTGGTGAACGCTGCCGCCGGTGCGACGACGTCGATCACCGAGGCGATCCGGCGCCGGTATGAGGACATCATCCCCGGCGAGACCTTGGATGAGGTCTTCGACAAGTTCTTCGCGGCGGTCCGCGACGGCAACGAGGACTCCCGCAGTGTGCTGCTCGACGGGCTGCTCGAGGTGGCCGACGGCCCGATCAACGCCTTCGCCCGAGGCAACCTGTCGAACGAGTGGCTGTGGATGGATCAGCTGGTGCGGGCCACGTTCCAGGCGTTCCAGGAGGACTACGCCTCCTACCGTCCGCTGCTGGGCCCGACGCCGGGAAGCCGGCGGGGCCGTCCGGTGAAGCGGGTCAGCGAGGCTCGGGAGCGTCGGGCGCAGCGCAGTGCCACGACCGGTCAGACGATCGGGAACTGGCTGGCCGGTGACGCGATGTTCCGCAAGTTCCAGAAGCTGCACTACACCAGCCTCACCGCCTCGGTGCTGTCCTCGGCCACGCCGACGCAGCGGGCGGAGCTGTATGCGCTGGCGGAGTCCTACGAGATGCTGTCGGCGGGTTCGACGCTCTCGGAGCTGGACCGGGTCCACGGGCTGGACGAGATCACCAGCCGGGTGATCGCCCAGCTGCGGACCCTGGCGAACAACGCCACCGACTTCGACCCGTCGCTGACCTCGACCCAGGCGATGGCGGTGATGGCGAACACCGCCGTCCTCGACTTCGACTACGACTCCGACGGCAACGTGACCACGACGGGCCGGGAGATCACGCTGGCGCAGATGCTGCTGAAGCAGGAGCTGCGCCGGGACCGGGTGAAGAAGGACGCGATCTTCGAGATCAGCCCGGAGCTGCAGGCCAAGCATGCTCGGCTGGGTCAGATGACGAAGCCGGACGGCCAGGGCACCAAGGGCTCCGGGGTGAACGCGCAGCGGGCGTTCGTCGAGGTGTTCGGCGCGTTCCAGCTGTTCACGCTGGTCGGTGACGCAGCCGGGCTGATGGGTCCGCACATCAGTGTGGAGCAGTACGTCCGGTTCTACACCGCCAAGGACGAGAAGGAGCGGAAGTCCGAGGACTACAAGCTGCGGAACGAGGCGGCGTACCTGGGTCGCGAGTCGTCGGCGAACATGCCGTACTCGGTGGCCGAGGTCGCCGCCGGCGACGTGTCCCCGTACCGCAGCGTGGTCGACGCGCTGCTGTCCGTGGGGCACCACCGGATCACGGTGGACACGAAGGTCGCCACCTCTGACGACTTCTCCACCGAGCACCTGAACGGTGAGTTCGCCGACGCCCACTACCGCACGTCGAAGGCGTTCAAGAAGGCACACGCCGACATCAGGGAGGCGCTGTTCAAGTTCTCCGAGCTCTCGGGGCGCCGCGCCGACGAGCTGACGTTGGACATGGTGCAGCGGATGCTGGACCAGAACCCGACGTTCGCGGAGAAGGTGATGGCGTTGATCCCGGACGCCGCCGCGAACGCGGTCTTCGAGCGCCGCGACGACGACCTGTACATCGCGAACTGGGTGTACAAGATGTTCACGATCCGTGACGCGAACAAGGCCGAGATGCACTACTGGCGCAACGTGCTGCTCGCCCAGTGGGAGGCTCTCGGGCTGAACGCGCGTACCGAGAAGGACGCCGACGGCCACCAGGGCAGGCGGTACTCCAAGCTGGACCGCCGGATGTTCCGGATCCTCTACGACCTGTCGCCGAACATGCAGGCCGACGGCGGGCTGCTGATGACGAAGTTCATGCAGACCCTGCAGAACGCCGAGAACCTGGAGCAGTTCCTGCGCTGGGTGAACACGACTCCAGGGATCCGCGGCAACCAGGCGCCGATCGTCGGCTGGTACGACGACACCGCAGCCTTCGACGCCGACAAGGCGAACGGCGGCTGGTCGACCGGCATGGAGGGCTCCACCCAGCGGGAGGCCATCGCCTCGCTGCAGGTCGGGGCCCAGTATCTGGTGAAGGACCTGGTCGAGGAGCAGAACATCCAGCGGTCCGACAACCAGGTGTACTCCGCCATCGAGCGGGTGCTGAAGGCTGACGCCGGCGCCCCGAACGTCACCGCCACGTCCGAGGATCGGCGTTACTACGACGCGTTCGTCAAGTCGATCTCCAACGCCCGCGAGATGAACGTCGGTCTCGGACCGCAGGCTCTGATGTACCAGGTGGTCGGAGCGGTCCGGGGGTTCTACCCGAAGGCGCACAACAAGGGTGAGAACCCGGACAACGTCGATCCGGCTGGCGCGTTCGACGCGATGCGCGACGCCTACGACTACACCACGAACTACGAGCGGTTCAAGGCGTCGATGACGGCTGTGAACCTCGACGCGCTCGGCGGGAACCTGTCCCAGCTCGCCAAGGACGGCGTCGTCTCGATGGACGACGAGGGCCGTCAGGTCGAGTGGGAGATGCCCGTGGACTCCGAGGGCAATCCGACCCCGGAGTCGGTGGCGCGTGCGCTGGCGCTGCTGTCGAACCCCGACACCAGGCCGCTGGCACGCGGCGTGCTGTTCCCGCAGGTGATGGAGCGCGGCCCAGAAGGTCGGCTCACCACCCAGATGCTGGTCGGCAAGGACCTGAAGTCGCTGCTCGAGGGTGACCACTACAAGTCGATGTTCGCTCGTGACGGATCCATCGACAACGACTCCGCGATGCGGTACTGCGCGATGCTGGAGGCCACCGCCCGCAACCACGACGGCCACTTCTCGGTGCAGCGGATCGTCAACGACATCGTGATCGCGGAGACCTCGGGCGCGAACCATGTGCTGTCGGTCACCGAGATCGAGCGGGCTGCGCAGCGGGCGTTCCGCACGGTGGCGAAGATCGTGCAGGACGCCGCATCGGTCGCCTCGGTCCCGGATCTGAGCGGGCCGGCCACCTTGAAGAAGGTGATGCGCGAGGTTCACGACGCACGCCGGATCCAGCGCACCGCAGGGCTGATGGGCTTCGGCGCCCGGCCCGGCGAGGACATCAAGGAGGCTGCCGAGCGGTTCGCCTACACCGATGTCGCCCTGGACCAGCTGGTGATGCAGCGCCGGATGGAGATGCTGGACGAGATCAGCCTGATCGAGGCGAAGATCGTTCCCGGCCTCGACATCCACGAGGTGGAGCGGATCGAGCGTGAGGTGCTGGGCGCCCGCGCCGACCTCGATGCGTTCATCGCCCGCGTCGAGCTGCTCCGTGCCGACGACCCGGCAGGCCAGGCCGTCGACATGTTCTCCTTCCACACCGACCCGTTGACCGAGACCGACCGGCAGCGGGAGATCATCGGCTACATCATGACCAGGCCGGACACGTTCCGGCGTAAGTCGCAGTCCAGCATCCAGATCATGATGAAGCTGACCGGCCAGCTCGAGGATCCGTCCCGCGCCGGGCAGGTGGACCTGACCAAGGCGGAGTGGGAGCACCTGTCACGGGCGACGGTGACCGTCTTCCTCGACGACCTGGTGTCCACCGGCTCCGGCGGCATCTCGGTCTCGCCGTACCCGGACGAGTCGCGGGCCGACAACCGCCGCTACTACGACACGTCGTACGCCTACCTGGCCGACACGCTGCTGAACCCGGACGGCCCGATCCTCAAGGCCGGTGTCGACATCCACCGGTGGGCCGGGCTGCAGGGTGACCTGGCACCCAGCCCGACCGAGCTGAAGCGGACCGTCGAGCTGAACCTGTACCCGGACTTCCGGTACGGCCCGTGGACCGGGGACATCCCGCGGGCCTCCATCGAGGCCAACCAGCGGCTCGACTCGGCTGCGTCCAAGCCGGTGATCGCGATGGTCGGGAACTCCCCGAAGCGGCAGGCCGCGAAGTCCGCAGCCACCCGCCGCACCTTCCGGGTTCCAGGCGAGGAGCTGCTGTCGCGGGTCAGCCTGCAGCCGATCGACCTGGTCCGGTCGCTGTTCGACGAGGTGAAGGTGACCCACCCCGGTGACGTGGAGGTCAGCCGGCCACTGGCCCAGCTGAACAACCGCTTCGCCAGACGGGTGATGCTGCGCTTCCGCGATCCGGCCAACCCGATCGACGAGGCGCCGCCGATCGACCTGCTGATCTCCGACACCAACCTGGGTCACGTCTTCCACACCGACGATGTGGCATCCGGGTCCGGGTACAAGGAGATCCACCTGGACCGGCTGCGCACCGCGATCGAGGCGTCCGGCGTCGACCCGGCCAACATCATCAGCGTCGACGTCGACTTCTTCCACCCCGACTCACAGCCTGTGGACAGCGATGAGGACAAGCGCACCGGGCGCACCTGGTACAACAACCTGTTCTTCGAGGGCACCTCGTTCAAGCGTGACGCCGACCGGGCCCAGTCGCTGAACGAGACACTGTGGTTCACCGAGGGCGGCATCAACCCGGTGATGCAGGCGTGGGGCCTGGACGCCTCGAAGCTCGGACGCTCCGCCATCGAGGTCATCAAGACCAAGACCCACGCCGAGCGCAAGCTGCTGGAGACCGACTGGGCCACCGACTTCGCCGGGATGCTGCGGCTCAAGACCAAGGAGATGCTGAGCGTCGGCCTCGGTCTCGGTGACCCCGACAAGGGCTCGAAGGGGATGCTCGAGCCGGAGTACTACAACGCCGTCTACAAGGACATGAAGCTGCAGCACTTCGTGGTCGGCAACGCGCCCGGCACCAACGACAAGCTGATCTGGACCGCCGAGCAGGTTCTCGCCCACCAGCACGCCAACCCCGGCGATGCGCTGCCCATCGACAACGCGAAGCTGTGGATGCCGTCGGACTCGGTGCTGAACACGATGCTCGGTGAGCAGGGCACCCAGGGCGTCACCCGTGTCGTCGACGACCTGCTGACCGCCGACCTGTCGCAGGTTCCCGCCTACCGTGGTGTCTCCGAGCGGATGCTTGACATCTTCTCCAACGGGATGAGCACCGAGACCGTGGCGCTGCCTCAGACCCGGATCGCCAACCGGTCCCGACAGCAGACGCTGCAGACCCGCGCCTACCTCGACGAGAAGACCCGCAACGCCTACGAGGCGAAGATCCGCTACCTCGCTGAGAAGCGCGAGGAGATCTGGGACGACCGCGCCAACTACACCGGTCAGACCGGTGAGGGCGGCTGGAACCCGCGCACCAACCTGGCGAACGCGTTGGCGGTCGCAGACCTGATGCTGCGCGCCGAGAACATCTCGATGGACTGGACCGCCGGCGGGCTGCCGTTCTTCGGTGCCCGCAAGCAGCACGACATGGAGCTGTCGAAGATGCTGCTGCACGAGCTCGAAGCGGCACTCGAGGTCAAGGGCAGCCGGTCCGGCTGGGTGTTCCGCGAGGACCAGGCCGGAGACGCCAACGCCGGACTGATCTCCGGTGTCACGCTGTCCACGTCCTCCGGTGCTAAGCGGATCGCACCCGGTGACCTGGTGGTCGTCGAGCTCGACTCGTTCCGCGGCAACACCAAGAAGATGAGGGAGCGTCTCGACTGGATCGCGGACCAGGGCGCCACCATCGTGCTCGGCGCCACCGACGGTGACGCCGACTCACGGGTGGCGGCGCAGCAGTTCCTCGAAGCCATCGACTACGAGCGGCTGGCCGGGTCGGTCCATGTCTACCAGCCGGCGATCACCACACCGCGCTACCAGAACCAGCGGGCCCTGGTCTCCTCGTTGACCGCCACCCGAGGCGTCTCCCCGCGTTCGCACCTGGCGATCCTGAACGTCCAGGGGCTGTCGATCCACGAGTCGTCGATGTGGGTCGACTTCAAGAACCCGCGTCTGCACTCGATCGCTGAGTCCCTGAACCTGGTGCCGACCAACTACCTGGCCGGGTTCAACGTCCCGGTCGACGAGATGGTCGACGACCGGGTCTCCCGTGCGCAGGTGGCACGGGTCCGCAACCAGGTACTCGGCTTCAAGGACGATGCCGAGGGACGGCAGATGCTGCGGGACCTCTCGCACGGACCCGACTCGCCCGGCGGCAAGAAGCTGACACCGAAGCAGCGTGCCGACCTCGACATCGAGTTCGACTTCTACTTCGACCGGATGGTCGACCGGCTCGAGCAGAACCCCGGATCGGTGCTGCCGAAGGCCGGGGACGAGTTCGGCACAGGTGACATGATCCCGCTGGTCGGTCCCGGCGACACCGTGCTGCTCTACCGGCACGGACACGAGGCGCCCGACCGGAACGCGGTGATGACGCAGAAGCTGGTGCGACGCCCCAGCAAGCTCGAGCCGGCGAACATGGCGGTGTTCTCCGCGACTCGCAACCCCAACGCCACATCCCACGTCGGACGCGTCGTGGAGTTCAACCCGCGCTCCAACTACGGGCTGTCCGTCCGGCTCGAGATCGACCTCCAGACCCTCGGTGACAAGAAGGTTCTGGAGTGGAACGGGATGAAGTACGAGTTGACCGCACGCTCTGACGCCATCCGGTTCCCCACCTACCAGGGTGCCGAACACGGCTTCTTCCGCAACTGGATGATCGATGGAGTCGCCAGCCTCGACGACGCGATGAGCAAGGAGTCCACCGAGGGGATGATCGTCGACCACCGTTCGGCGTTCACCTACCTCGGCATCGACTTCACCGACGACGTCGCCACCTTCCTCGGTGTCGACGCCACCACCGCCATCGACTTCCTGAAGCTGGTTGCAGCCCAGGCTCCACGGATCAAGGTCGAGGCAGCCGACGAGATCCTGAACTCCGAGCGGATCACAGCCGCTCTCCGCGAGCAGCTGAGCACCTTCGCCTCCTCACACTCCGATGCCGTCGACCCCGCCTGGGTCGACAACATGGCAGACCCGCAGTCGGTCGAGGCGAAGATCGCCACCTCGATGATCGTGTACCTGATGACGCCGGGCGCCAAGGTGTCCGACGTGCTGAAGTCCGGCGGCTTCAACGACGTGTCCAGCAGCGTCGACTCTCAGTCGGTCGAGATGCCGTCGCTGTTCACCCAGGTCTTCGACAACTCCGGCCTGGACTCCGAGCTCCGCAACGAGATCAACGAGCGGCTCAACGCCCAGCTCTACAACCCCAACGGCGACGGCACCGGCTACTCGCTGTCGAAGTCATGGATCTTCGAGTCACGTCACGCCGACCCGAAGAAGCGGCTGCGCGGGATCCTGCAGTTCGCCGAGGCGCACTCCGCCGGCGACAACCCGGTCATCAACGGACTGTCGTTCGACGAGGCGGCCAAGCAGACCGTCAGCCAGCACTCGGCTGCCATCGCCTACCAGGCCACCGGCGCGCAGACCGCGCACACCTACGACGTGGCGAAGGCCCAGCTGTTCGCCAGCACCACCATCGAGCCGCACGCCCGAGACGCCGAGGACGGCGGACTCTGGCGGATGCTGACCGGCATCCCAGCCGAGGACCGGATCGCCGGATCCTTCTGGAAGGCGGTCTCGCCTGCCGAGTCCGAGCGCCGCGACCTCGCCGGTGACGCCGTCCTCATGGACCGCGTCGAGATCAAGCAGCTCGACGAGAACGGCTGGACCAAGTCGCAGCGCACCGCGTACACCGCTGCCACCGTCTCCGTCGTCCAGACCCTCGGACTCGACCCGACCCAGACCAAGCTCGTCGACTTCTGGGTCCGGCAGACCCTCGGGATGCCGCACGGCCTGGACGCCGACGGCAACGACCTGGGCAAGATCAGCGGCGACGCCGCGATCGAAGCGGTCAAGGACATCGCCTGGAACGTGAACCACGGCTACCTCCCCGTCGTCGGAGCCGAGGTGCCGCTGCTCCACGTCCACGACCTGCAGGCCATCTTCCGCGCCAACCAGAACCGCTCACCGAAGTGGGCACCCCGGTCCAGCCTCGAGGACAATGGCGTCAAGGCCGGGACCTGGGACGAGTGGGTCAAGGTCTCGCTCGGCGGGGCGTTCACCTCCGACCACCTGTTCGACCCGCTGTACCTGCTCTCCCTCGACGGCTACATGCACACCTACCAGTCGGCCACCCGCGATCTCCTCGACCTACCGGTGTCGATGGACGTGCTGCTCTCCCAGCAGCTGATGGACGAGAACACGAACCGGCTGTTCGTCTCGGTCTCCGACGAGCAGCAGCTGATCGCCACCGACCCGGTGACCCTCGACCTGCAGCGCGCCTCCCTCGACCAGCTGATCGGCGGCAACCGGGTCGCCGGGAAGCTGGTAGGCAAGGCGGCGCCCGCCTCCGAGATCGCCAAGCGACGCGAGGCCAGGCGCAAGTGGCGCAAGGAGAACGGCATACCGCTGCCCGTCGACGTCTCGATGAAGGACTTCCTGAAGAACGGCGGCACGTTCGTCGACCGGGGCACCACCGTCAACGGCCTGTACCGGGGCCTCATCAACCTCCGCGTCGGCACCGCGCTGCTCAACCCTCAGCTCTACATCTCGATGGGCCCGGAGCAGTTCGTGCGCGGTGTGCTCGACCGGACCGCGAACCTGCTGACCATGCAGTCCACCGCGGTCGGTGTCTCCCGCAAGGGCAGGGTCAAGGGGCTCGCCGGTCGGCAGGCCCGGCTCACCGAGCGACTGGCCGACACCACGCTCGGCGCCGGCTTGGCGCGGCTCGGGCTCGAGACCGCGTACACGCCGGACCAGCTGGTGAAGCTGAACAAGCTCTACACGGTGATGGGCCAGCGCAACGACTTCAAGTCGATGGTCTACAAGGAGCTGTTCTTCCTGCGCCCGCATGAGCCGGGCGTCGGTCGGGCCGAGCGGTGGCTGGAGAACTACGCGAAGCTCGGCACCAAGATGCAGGACCCGACGTGGGGGACACGCGCGAACACGCTGTCGCGCCGCTACATGGAGGCGGCACTCTCCCACATCATGTCGACCCCGACGCTGAACCAGCTGAGCGTCGACCGGTTGATCGCGGAGATGGCGACCAACCCGCAGTTCCTGAAAGGCCACTTCCCGCAGGCGCACGAGGCCGGGATGAACTCCATCGCCCAGCTCCGCTCGCTCAAGCCGACACCGATCTCGCTCGCGCTGCGCGGGATCTACGAGCCGATGTCGGAGTCCCCGAACATGGCGTACGCGTTCCTCGGGAACGTGGTGCTGAAGATGCCGATGCTGTTCAGCGGCTACGCCGTGAACGTGGCGACCACGATCCTCGGACTGCAGGGCCTCTCGGACATGGCGGCCATGTTCCTCGAGGGCCGCAAGAAGGGGCCGGACTCGTTGTTCGGTCGGGTCTCGGCCAAGATCCGGGGCGTCGAGTTCGACCCGGAGCAGGATGCCACCTTCGACATGTCGAGCGTGCTGGAAGGCGTCGACCTGTCCCGGTCGTTCATCCGGGGCAGCCTGACTCACACCGGGCTGTTCGCCTTCGGCATGATGGCCGGCGGGCTCGGGCTGTCCGGTGAGGACGACGAGACCAAGAAGCGCCGCAAGCTCGCCGCACTGCAGGGCGCCCCGGTCATCTACGACCCGCGTCGCATCGAGAACGACTTCCGCAACGCCGACGCCATGTTCGTCGACTGGCTGCCAGCCGGACTGGCCTCGATGTTCCGGGTCACCACCGACGCCGCACCCGGCGGCGCCCGGTCGATGGTCCAGCTGAACTGGGTCCTCAAGCAGTTCATCTCCCCAATCATGGGGATGGAGAAGTTCTACGAGACCGGCGACTTCCGCAACGTCACCTGGGGCTTCGAGGACGCACTCGGCTCGTTCCCGCTCCTCAACTCCTACATGTGGGACGACGCGGTGCAGACCGCTGCGGAGTTCGCCAAGATGGCCGACGATCAGGCGAAGCTCGGTGGCGACCACAACATGCCGATCGCCGCCTCGTTCCTCACCAACGCCGTCGGCATCTACGAGAAGATGCTGTTCGAGAACGCGTTCGTCAACCAGATCTACATTGCCCGCGACCGCTACGACCGTGACCCGTACTCGCTGCCCCTGCGCAACAGCAGCGGCGCGCTGCAGCGTGACATCGAAGGCAACCCGCGTCCGCAGAACTTGTCGATGGAGTCCTACATTGACCCCGAGACCGGCAACGTACTGCAGGGCTACCAGTCCCGAGACGAGGACTCGGCCACCTTGCACGCGCTCACCGAGAACAGGTTCTCGCTCGCGGTGATGTCGTCGTTGTTCTCCAAGGTGACCGGCGGTACTCCCGACTACTTCCGGCAGCAGATGCCCGAGAAGCTGCGCACCATCCAGAAGGAGCCGATGACCAAGGACAAGGCCGAGGCCATCGTCCGCTCCCTGTCGCAGGCCGCCGGCGGGCAGGAGGCGCTGTCGCTGGACGAGCTGGTCTACAAGATCAAGGGCGACGCGATGGCGTCGAAGAACTGGAACGTCTACAACAACGCCGACGCTATCGCCCGCGCCAACTACCACCCCGAGATGCTCGACCCGCTCTCGGTGATGGACGCCCACGGACGCGAGGTGCTGACCAAGGCAGGCGCCCGCGGCGTCTACCAAGGGCTGGCCAAGGGCACCGTGCGGATCGGGGACGACAGCCTGCAGGGCATCTTCATCCCGTTCGAGATGCGCAATCAGATCCAGACCGAGTGGACCAAGGAGCTGATCCAGGAAGGTGTCGACATGGGCCTGGACCAGACCCGTGCCACCGCCAGGATGAAGCGGCTCTGGTACGGCCCGCTGTCCAACCCCGACGCCAAGGGTCTCGGCGACATCCTGTGGGACAAGAACATCTCCTACGACGACTCGATCGTCTTCAAGCAGCTGAACACCACCTACGTGATGGGTCCGGACGCACGGCCCTGGGCCACCGGCTTCAAGCGTGGCGGCGTCCTCGGTGCGCTCGGGCTCAAGCCGATCCAACAGGCGTACGTCTCCGAGCAGTCCGCCACTGGCAACGACTTCCTGCTCAACACCACTGACCTGGTGAACGGGATCAACACCGGGCTCCGCGCGCTCGAGCTCGTCGACAAGTCCTCCTACGTCCCGACCGATGTGGAGATCGGGAAGTCCATCGAGAAGGCCATCGCGGATGCGGCGAAGCAGACGTACACCCCGCAGCAGGCGTACGCCAACAAGGGCAGCAGCTACAGCCGCTTCCCGTACCACCGTTACTCCGGCTACGGCCACCGCAGCTACGGTGGCGGCGGATACAGCGGCACCAGCTACAGCCAGTACAACAAGATGTACGCGTTGCCTGGTGCGCGGGCCCCGTTCGGGGACGACATCCCGTTCATCAACACCACGAGTCCTTTCATCCGCCGAGAGGACATCCACCGTGAGCGGGTCTGGTCTGAACGAGGAAGGCTGAAGCAGTGGCAGTGACAATGGCTGGGTACCAGCCCATCACGGACTTCTCAGAGTGGTACGTCGACTACGACCCCACCGGGGGACGCGACGACACTCTGGAGTACCGCGGGTTCGCGCCCTGCGCCGACGAGGTCTGGTCCATGTGGCAGTACTTCAAGCGCGAGATGGACCTGCGGGTGGCGAACTACGACATCCTCGAGCGACTGGTCGATGCCGAGGTCATCAGCCCCAAGGCCGATCTGCCCAACATCAGCAGCGGCGAGACCGCCGGGCTGGTTCGTCGGATCGCCCGCAACCTGGTGCAGAACACCCCCAACGTCGAGGTCATCAGCCGCTTCGACGACGACGACCTGAAGGGGATCTTCAGCCGTCACATCCTCACGTCCAAGATCATCGGCTCGGACGAGTACTCCAACGACATGCAGCAGAACCTGTTCGCCTCCACCAAGACCGCACTCACTCTCGGCTTCGGCTGCGTCATCCCGGTGCTGCTGCAGGACGCAGCCGGCGGCTGGTACATGAAGTACGACACCATCCACTACCGCGACGTGTTCCCCGAGCCGGGCTGCAAGGACATCCGCAACGCCACCGTCGTGTTCGTTCGCCGCTACCTCACCAGAGGTGAGGCGATCCAGCTCATCATGGACCAGGCTCCCGGCTGGGACGTCGACGCCCTCAAGCGGATGGTGAAGAACCGGCCACAGTCCAAGGAGTGGCAGAGCGTCGACCAGCAGACCAAGAAGCATCACCAGATCCCGGTCGGCTACGAGCTCATCACGCTCTACACCAGCAGCGGCGAGCCGTTCCTCACCTTCGAGGGCGCGACCAAGATGCTGCTCCGCATCGAGAAGAACAAGCATCCGCTCAAGCAGCACCCCGTCCACTTCCTGGTCCTGGAGAAGGACGACAACCAGCCGCTCGGCAAGTCCCAGGTCGAGCTGCTGATCGGGCGCCAGGACTTCCAGGACCTGATGCTGAACGGTGCGATGAAGCTGTGGTACCGCAACATCAACCCGTCGATCATCGGCTACGGCACCGTCAATGCGGTGCCGAACCTGAGCCCCGGCAAGTACACGCAGATCTCCAACCCGAACGCGAAGATCGAGCCGTTCGAGGTGAACACGCAGACGCTGATGCAGTACGGCTCGATCAGCCAGCAGAACCTGGCGAGCATGGTGTCGATGATCGGGTCTGCCGACCAGCAGATGGCGATGGCCGCCGGCGGCAACGGCCAGGGCATGAGCGCCACGCCTCAGGGTGTGCAAGCCCAGCAGACGATGGTCGACATCACCACGAACAACTACCAGAAGGCGATCGAAGCCTTCTTCAGCCACTACTGCTCTTACGCCCTGACCATCTACTTCCAGGAGCTGAAGGCCGTCAAGAAGGTCCACCCGACCGCGGAGGCCCGGATCCGGCTCCTCGAGGCCGGGCTCGACACCGCCTACATCAACGACGACGGGACCATCGACGTCGACTTCGAGGACATGAGCGTCGAGTTCTTCGTCCGCTGCGTGCCCGGCAGCCTGGTCGAGATGGAGGACGAGAAGCAGCTGAGGATCCTGAACCAGCTGTTCATCCCGTTGAGCCAGTCGATGCCTGCGATCGTCGCGACACAGAACCCGACGCTCATCAACCAGGCCACCACCGCGATGAAGTACATCGTCGGCAAGCAGATCGAGCTGTCCGGCGCGGCCAGTGCCAAGGAGCTCGGACTGCTCTGGAACCGTGGCGACGTGAAGGAGGTCGACGAGCGCGACCAGCGCATCGCCAGTCTTGAGGATGCGATGTCCGGGTTCCACGGTGGGCACGACGACGAGCTCGAGTTCAACAGTCTCGCCATCCGCCAGCTGCAGGACCAGATGTCTCAGATGACCGAGAACCAGCAGATACTCCTCGAGAAACTAGGTGTGGTCGGGAGTGGATCTGGAACTGGTTCTCCTACACCTCCACCTGCTTCTCCTCCAGCTGAAGCCGAGCCGCCGCGCGAGCCGTACATTCAGCCTGCCAGCGCCTGATCGCAGGCCAACAACTAGAGGAGGGGCGACATGGTCGCACCAGTCCAGAAGGACAGCCTGACCGACTACCAGGTCGCTCTGGCCACGTACCTTCGGATCACGTCTCCGGTGGCAGGGATGTTCACCGGATCCGAGATCAAGCCGAACCCGAACGCGCGAAGCATCCGTGTTCCCGACATCCGGGTCGACGACTACATCGTCGACGCAGAGATCGGGCGCATCGGCTCCGAGCACTACTCCGGGTCCGAGTTCACCGGGGAGTGGAAGAACGGCGTGCCGCCCATCGAGTGGCGCACCTACTCCATGAGCCGTCACCGCTCGTTCGGCTTCACCGTCTTCGACGAGCAGCTCCGGTACTCCCCGATCAAGAACATCGTCCAGGAGTACACCGGTCGCAAGATGCAGACCACGGTCCTGCGTGACCACGACAAGTACTGCCTGCTCGCCGCGTGCATGGGTCACATGACCGGCAAGATGGTTCCCCGCACCGCAGCCGACACGCCCGGACCGGGCTACGTCGACGCGGTCAAGGTGTCGAACACCGGCGACGCGCAGGACTACAAGTGGATCGCGGAGCCCGGCGAGGACACCGACAACCAGATCCAGCCGTCGTTCGCCACCGTCAAGGGCATGTACCTCAACGACGTCGACCCGCTCGCCACGCTCGACGCCCTGACGCTGCTGTTCAGCGACAACTGGTTCGACTCCAACTTCGGCAACAACGAGCGGTTCCTGCTCGTCACCAGCGCCCTCGAGCTCGTGTTCATCAACGCGCTCATCGACGCCGGCGCCGGGACCGAGGCCGCGTTCAAGCTGCTGAAGGACGGCGACATCTCCGGCGCCAACGCCAACGGCTACCTCGGAACCCTCAAGGGGTCCTGGAAGCTGCAGAAGATCCACCCGGAGTTCCTGCCGAAGGTCTACACCGACACCAACCTGGTCGTCGACCCGATCGCCAACTCGGGCACCGCGTCTCGTACCAAGCGCCAGGTGGTCGCACTCGCGGCCTACAAGAACACGGTGCAGACCTACGAGCACTTCTCCGAGCGTCGCCAGCAGGACGGCGGCACCCGGTTCAAGGGCACCGAGTACGTGCAGGACTTCTCCTACGACTGCTGGGTCATCGACCAGCTGAGTGAAGGAC
>Ga0247683_1000006_pt1 | contig 26809 bp, 36 predicted proteins | sample CNK24_metaG_FD_189025 | JGI IMG/M metagenome (GOLD analysis project Ga0247683, IMG submission 189025) | Soil microbial communities from Purdue University Martell Research Forest, Indiana, United States - CNK24 | ecosystem: Environmental > Terrestrial > Soil > Temperate forest > Bulk soil...
GCGGCATCGCCGGCCACCACCGTATAGGTGTTGACGTTGGTGCCGACATTGGTCACCCCGCGCTTCCACTGGTAGGCATACGATGTCGGCACACCAAACCAGTTACCCATCGTGCAGTTGAGGACACTGCCAACGACAGCCGGCGGCGAGAGCGTATAAATCGCCGGGGTGTCGACGTATTGCGGCGAGATGCGGCCGGCAGCGACGCGGACCTGTTCTCGTAACATGCCATAATCGGACATATCACTTTCCTTTCCGAGTGGGTTTGGCCTTACCGCCCTTGGTGGGTCGCGGCGGCTTCGGCTTTGACGGCTTCATACCCGGGCCGCCGAACGTGCCGTGCATATTCCCTCTCCTTATTTTGCCTCCAAGGCCTGGATGCGCGCCGTCAGTTCCTTGATACAATTGACCAAGATCGGCACCAGCATTCCCGGCGCCAGGGTTGCGATCTGTTGCTCGTCGATTTCGATGCGCCCGACCATCTCGGGGATGACCGGCTCGACATCTTGCGCGACAAAACCGTAACGGGTTGTCCCGGCCTCCCGGAAAGGCCCGCCGGCGTATTCAAACGAGACCGGGGCGAGCTGCAACACCGCCTCCAGCCCTCGCTCATAGGGGGCGACATTGGTCTTGTAATCGGCATCGCTGATGGTCGACCAGGAGCCGCTGTTGTTGTAAGTGCCGGCGCCGTTAAAAATCGCGTAAGTCGCGCTGGCGCCACGGCTGCGGAAAATGTGCTGTTGGTTGTCGTAGTAATTTTCTCCCGTCGTGTACATCGCGATGTTCGACGTACCGCCAGTATCGTAGATAGTGCGCAGCGCGCCGCTCTGGGTACAAAAGGCAATACCGCCGACCTGATACTGCGCGGCGTTTACCACGCTGGTGCCGGTAATCGTCGGCGCGGCAACAGAGCCTCCGGTGATGGCGCCGCCGATCGCTGCCGTCGCCGCGCTGATCGCGCCGCTTGCCGCCACGGTACTGGCGTTGATCGCGTTGGCCGTGACCGCGCCGTTAAGCGAGCTGGTGCCTGTCACCGCGAGCGTCGGCACCGTCAACCCGCCGGTCATCGAGCCGCCGGTAATCGGCAAGTAGGTTGCCGACAGCGCCTGTAAGCCGGGGTTGAGAAGCTGAAACTGGGTGCCGTCCCAAACTACGTCGAGAACAGCGTATTGCTGCATCTCGCCGCCGACCAGAGGCAGGGTGTCAGTCAGCACCGGGTAGGCGCCCAGCCCCTGGATGTTGAGCGTTACTGGGCCGGTATTGTCGGCCACCAGCGGGAAGAAAGTGAAACGGTCGCCGACCACGAGCGCGGTCGGAGCCCCGGACGTATAAGTCAGGGTTTGCGCGTTGGGCGTGCCCAGCGAGCCGATCAGCGGCAGGCTTGAAACTGTCGGGCCACCGGCCGGGGGGCCGAGATACCAATTGCCGTCGCCGCCATAAACAAACAGGGTTGGAACAGACGGCTGCAGCTCGCCGCCGCGCAATAGCGCTTCACCTCGGAACCGGATCGGCATTGCGCCGGTCCCCACGTCCAGGGTCGCGGGTCCCGTGTTCTGAGAAGTCGGGGAGATCAGAAAAGTATCACCGGCAATCGGGTCCACAGCGCTATAGGGCACGATCAGCGCGTTTTCGGTGCCGAGCGCACCCAGATGAGCATTCGCCCGCTCGTACCAGCGGCGAAGGCCGCCCATCATCGCGCGAGCGCTGTTATTCACGCCGGAGGGCATCATCCCTTCCGGCCAGCCATCAGGCGACGATTGATTATTGCTGTCGTCAATCGGCGACCATGTGTTCGGGTCCGTCACTGTTCCACCCACCGCATTGCTACCCGCCGGCTAATCGCAGCAGCAGGAGACATGATGACCAACCGGCCGCGGGCCGGGACGTGTTCCTGTATCGCCGCGCAGGCCGGGAGAAACCCGACAGGGCTGGCGAAAACCTCGGTGACGACGTGCCCGATAGCATCACGCGCCTGCACCGCACGGGCGTAGACTGCCGGCTTGCCGCGACAGCGCGCGACAGCGGTGGCCTTGTCTTCGGGATAACCCAGGATCTCCGCCATCACTCGATCGAAGGCATCAGTCTCGGCCGGCGCGGCATCGAACAATTCTGCGATCCCGAGATCGGTCGTAACCAACGTGCCCTCGGTGCGCTGCACGGCATAAACACCCTGAGGCAACGCCTCGAGGTCGAGCCGCTCGGCGTCTTCCGGCACCATGTAGCAGGCACGCTTTGGGTGGTTGCGGTCGAGCGTTGCGGCAATCTGCGCGCGGATATCGCCGGCCGGCTCGGGAACCGGGGTCACTTGAGGTAGGCGTCCGCTAAGGCCGCTACCGTCGTGATCAATATGCCATCAGGCTTCGCGACGATGTGCGCGTTGATAACATATGGCACGAGGTGCGCGTCTTCCGGTGAGAGAAAACACGCGAGCATCGACCGTTCCATCACTGCGATAATCTGTTGCGCCGCACTCATGCTCGAACCTCATCTCGATAAATCGATTGCCAATCCTGTTCGCCTGCCAGCACGCCAAGCACCAGGCACGGCAATGCCAGGGCGGCGGTAACGCTCCGGCCGCGCCACAGTTTGCGGGCGCCCTTGACGCCACTTCTCGCAGCGATGTCCTCTGCCCGCCAGCGGAAGACCGTACCAAGCAGCCTCGAATAGAGACTGTCTGGCTTCCTGCGGAGATGGCGCACGCTGGGGATTGCCCAAACGTAGTAGCCGCGGCGGGCGATCTCGGGGTAGGCAGCGAACACCGGCAACCCGGCCGCCCAGTGACGCTTTGGCAATTTGCCCTGGCGTTTCAGCTCGGTGCAGATGATCCAGGCCGCTGGTGCCGCCATTGCCGCCAAAGGCAGACCTTCCAGTCCCGCTGTGGTTGCCAGCCCCGCCGCTAAGGGCGGCCCACCCGCGGCGATCGAGGCATCTGCCAACGAACCGAACAGCGCGCCCTGGCTCCCCAAAAGCCCACCAGTTCCGCCCAGCCCTCCGAGCCCGCCTACTCCCCCGAGGTTCTTCAAAATCCCGGTCGCGCCCAGCCCGGCGCCGAGCAAGTTTGCCACCTGGTTCTGGAAGTAAGGCGTCGAGGTCTGTCCGCTGCCAGCTTGCGGCTGCCCGATGTTTTTGAGATAGGCGCTGAGCGTGTCGTACGGCGCTTGCTGATTGCCGTAAAACCGCTTGGCCTGGTCCTCCAAGGCCGCCTGCTCGAAGCTGCGGTACTGCTGGTCGATGCTGCTGAGCCCCTGCCCGGCCTGCACGGTGGCATTCGGCCCAGCGAGCTGCGCCGCAGCGATTTGCGGGAATAGCCGCAATGCGTCGAGCATCTGCTGATTGCCGCTGGTGTTGGCGGCGTTGAGCCCAGAGATACCGTATTGCTGCGCAAGCTGATCGGCTTGAGTGGCGCTGAGACCGAGACGCAGCGCCTGGTCGTAGATACCCGCGGCAGCCTGGTTGCCGCTGATGCCGGTCTGCAAACCCTGGTTATAGAGCTGCCCGTATTGGCTCGCAGCGACGTCCTGCGCCTGTCTTTCGCGCGCGTAGTTCTGCCCGTAGATGTTGGTCGAGAGATTGGTCAGGCTGTTGAGATAGTTCTGCTGCCCTTGGCTGGCAGCAAGCTGTGCCGCGCCGGAACCGGTGCGACCCGAGCCGGCAAACGACCCGGTGATCCCCGGTGCAGTCGTAGTCTGATAATTCTGGGTGATCGGCGCCATCGCCTGCGCCGCCATCTGGTCGATGTACGGATTAGCGTTGAGGTAGTACCCCGACGCCGTCTGACCGAGCTGGCTGAGCCCGAGGTTGTTATTGGCGGCGGCCCGGTTGGCATACTGGGCGACCTGCGGCGCGTACTGGTTACCGGCATTGGTCGCCAGGTCGGCGACGCTGCGGTAATACTGGCTCGGGCCGGATTGCCCGGCGGCATATTGCTGATAATACGGGTCGGCCGGGTTGGCCTGCGGCGCGAGGGCACTCGAATACGCCGCATTGTATTGCGGCAGCATCGCATTGATGTTCTGCCCGGCATTATACGTCTCGTTATAGCCCTGCCCGACAAACGGGTTGGGGGCGCGAAAATCGGCGAGTGTCTGGCCCGGGTAATATTGCAGCGGGAAATTGTTGAAGAGATTGAGCGCACTATTCCAGCCACCCTGCAGGAAGGGCGCCTGCATCATCTGCGTCGGATTGGTCGTCTGTGCCGTCGTCATGCCGGCAGGGGCAGAGCCTTTGGACATCTAGAGATCCTTGGCGATGATGACGTCGCCGGTTAAATGCGCGCCGGTCCACGCCCGCGCCCAGCCTGGGCGCCCGACACAGGCGATCTGCGTACAGCCGAGTTGCCGAGCGTGTGCTTCGATGGTCTCGATCGCCGGCTTTAGCCAGGCGCGCATATTGCTGCCGCCGCCAAACATGACCTCCAGAACCCGGCGGCGCGGATAGGGCTGCAAGGTCGTCACCAACACCGCCTCGATACCGTTCACGCTCTCGGCGAGCCAGATCGCAGCAGTGCCGGTCATCGCCATCCGCAGAAGGTCGATCGGCTCGTAACAGCCGGTGCGTTTGGTAGCTTTTGCCAGATGGGCCTCGATCTGCGGCCAGTGGCTGACCACTTCGTCGAGTGGCGGCAGACGCACAACCGCCCGCATCGGCTGGGCCATTATCGGCTCGGCCGGAGCATCCCACACAGTCAATGTCATGTCAGATGACGACCCAATCCGTGCCGTTGTACCAGGCAAGCACCGAGTTGGTGCCACCGCCGGTCACCGGACCCGTGGTGACCGAACTATCGATGATGTAGGCCAAGGTGCCGGCAACTGGTTGCGTCGGCAGTGCGCCGAACGGGGTGGGGGCGAGGGAGGGCAGATTGCTCCAGCTCACCAGCGCATTGATGGCGCGGGCCAGGTCGCGGAACCACGCCGCCCAACCGGTGAGCGGCTGGTCCGGCGGGACCGGCGTGATTGCCATCAGCGCGACAACATGCTGTTGAGCCCCAGTTGCTGCGGCTGCACCTGAGTCATCGTCCACCACTCCATCATTTGCTTGAGCAGCTCGGGCGACGGCGGCTGTTGCCCGAATGGCGAGCCTGGGCCGTAATTGTCCGGATCAGCAGGGTCCATCACCGGGGCTTTGTCCGTCCATTCGACCGCTGGTGGCACGGGTCTGGCTATGGTCGGGAATGGCGCGTTATGAAGAAGCCATTCATTGCCGCGCCCCCACAACTGCTGTTGCAGCATGCTGAGAGCATTCTGCTGCGCCATTACCGCAGCCTACCTTCCGGCGCATAAAGCGCGTCGATGCCCTGCAGGTGGCGAAATCCCTGCCCTGCCGGCATCTGCATGCGGAACCGCAGATAACGCCCGGTGCAGCGCTGCGGGCACTCGCCGATCCCGTTGACCGCAACCGCCGGCTCCCAGGTCACCGGATCAGTCAGCCGCTCGCGGTGCCCGACAGCGACCGTTGCGGCGCCGCCATCGATCAGCGGCCGCGTCATCTGCACCCACGAGCGGCGGCCTTCGGTCGGTTGCATCTCGCCGGTCTCCAGCGTCGGCGCCAGAGCCGGGCCGCCGCCAAAAGCCAGGGTGTGGGTGGAGTCGAAAAACGTCAAACGAGAGCCCGATTGCCCAACCCAGTACGGATCATCAAAGCTCGGCAATATCGTATCGAGATCGCCAAACGGGTCGAGCTGGTCGAGATTATATGTGTTGGCGGCGTACATCGCCGTGGTGAGCCACTCGATCGTCTGCGTCGGCTCCAGCTCCACGATCGAGGCGCGTCCCAGTTCCCAATTATAGATCAAGAGCCGGTTGTAAAGCCCGTTGCCGCCAACCGCGCTGAAAGCCCACAGAACGGCACGGGAGCGCGGATCAACGGCGCCCTGCACCAGTTTGACGTATTGCGGATCGAGGAGCCTGAAGAACTGGCGGTCCCATTTCTGCGCCCCGATCGGCGCGGAGGTGGCGCCGTCGAAAGCGTAGAAACCATCCTCACCCAGGGCGTAGATCACTGGACGCACCGCGCCGCCAGCGTCGCGCGCGTGTGATTGCACGATCGAGAACGGGCTGATGGTGCCGCTACTGCCCGCCGCCACCCGGAAGGAGAACAAGGTGGGCGGACCGGCGTATTGGCCAACAACAACGCCGCGTTCCAGAAAAATCACGACATCGGCCGCCTGGGCAAACCCGCTGACCAAGCCCGTGATGTTGCCGAGATCGGTCTGGTTTAGATCCTGGTAGTCACTTTGAAGTTGCTGCGCCTCGACCGAACCCGGAAGGGGCCAACTGGTCGGGTCGCCCAGCGCGCTCCACCACACCCGATAAGGGACGTGGCCGCTGATATCGTCGGTGGTGTCGCCGAGGAAGATAAAGTCTTTGACCGTGGCGACGAACCGAGCCAGCGGTGCGGCCGGCACCACCGGAGGCCCGGTCGGATCGCCGGGCTGCAGATCCTCGAAAGCAGGATCGCCGATCATGATGGTTTGCACCGGGTCCACCCCGTTGGTGGCGATCACCCGGCTGCCGAACGATGTCATATCCCAAAAGCCGCCGCTGAGCGGCGGCAAGGTCGCGTAAGGTGCGCTCGGACCGCTGACATCGCCCAGCGTCGGCGGCGCTGTCGGCGGCATGACGTAGAGCTTGGTGCGGTCGCCGGCATAGACCCACACGCTGCCGTCCGCATCCTTGACGCTATACGAGCCCTGACACGCCTCGGTCAGACTGTTGGAACTGGCGGCGACGGCTGACAGGATCGGACCGTAGCTGCGCGGCGTCAACGGGATGCAGTTCTTGATGGTCGGGCTGCCGGGACTGCCGAAATCGGCCTGATCGGGCAGCCATTCAGGCCACGACGCGATGGTCATTTCTTATTTCCAATATCGCCAGGCGTTATCGATAAACCGGAATTGCAGCCCGGCGCCCGGGCCGTAAGCGCTCGTCGGGCCATCCACCACCGCTGCCCCGCCGCTATCCTGCACGGCAAGCGATGTGACGGGGTTTTGCAACGATATCTCCACCAGCATGTCGGTGGCGGGCTGTGGCGGCAGGCGGATCGTCAACACGGCCAAGGGACCGCCCTCGATATAAAGCCCCGGCTCGCCGGGCAGCATAACGACAGTGGTGCCGGACGCCGGCGTGACAGCACGAAAGGCGGTGCCCGAGGGGGCTGGTGTCGGTGTGGGTGTGGGCGCCAGCGCACTCCCGCCGGAGCCGCCGCCAACCGGCTGCACAATCGTAATACCGTCCACCCGGACCTGCAGCGCGCCCGGCCAGCGAGCCTTGCGGTCGGCCTGTTCGATCGAGGCAAAAATCGCCTCGCGGCGTTGCAGCCAGAGCGGCGCGCGTTCGTCGTGGCCGATAAACAGCTCGGCCTCGGCGAGGCTCCCAAACAGGTACGCGTCGGGATGCACGCGCAGCAGTATGTTGGTCGGGTTTTGCGCCGACAGAGCCGGCCAGGCGGCGTAATAGTTCACCGTCAGCTCGTACTCGGCGTCCGGCTGCGGGTCGAGGCGGGCAATACGGATACCTGGTTCTCCAGTGCCGACACCGAGAATGCTATAATAGCGCGGCGTGCCGGTGGTCTGCGGTATCGGTCCCGGCGGCAGATACTGCAACGGCAACGTGCCGATCGACATCTGGCGTATTTCAGTACACCCGTCCGGCAGATATACGGCGGAGGTGCCGGGCGTCGTCAGTAAGAAAGCCTGGTATTCGTCGCCGCCGATCCGCAACCGCCGCCGCGCCTCGGCCTCGAACAGCCGGATCATATCGGGCACCGCCGGCTGCACCAGTGGATCGGCCGGGCGCGCCAGCCACGACAAGATACTGGCCTGTAATGCCGAATAACTGTTGAGAGCCATCGATTTACAGCCGCCGCGTGCTCGTGCGCAGATAACGCCAATCGGGGTCGTTCAGAAGACGGCGCACGGCCGGCCAGTGCTCCCGCCGATACACGTCGACGCCGTAGCGCTGCATCCACAAGAGCGCCACGTCGACCGGGATGCGGGCTTCCAGGCGCATAGTCTTGTCCCGGGTGACCCAACCGTCACTGTACAAATGCTGCGACTTGTTGATGTCGATCACCGGCTGCACGTCACACGACCGTTTGACAATCGCCAGATCGTCGCCCTCGTCGTAGTCGAAGGTCTCGACCGCACCCGAATACGGATCGACATCGAGGATGATAGGTTTCATGCGTTATCTCTAAATAAAACGGGCGGCCCGAAAGACCGCCCGTGAATGAAAGCACCCAGCCTTTACAGGCGTGGGATCCTAGCCGAACAACGATTACGGTGATGTGAGATCATATATCGCCCCCGAACTCTTCTCATTCTTAGCCGTCAAGGTATACTCGGCGAGGATCATCCGCTTTTCGGCGTCGCCGGTCTTGGCGAGCGGCACTTGCGTGAACGGCCGCAAGTAATCCACCGACCAGTACGACCAGTTCAGGATCAGCGCGTCCCTGGTGCGCATAAAGCGGTTGGCGATGACATTCACCGTGTGGAAGTCGCCGACATACACGTCAACCGTGTTCACCAGCTTCTTCTCCATTACGTCGACTTGCTTTGTCGCGTTGCCGGTGAAAGCGCTGAACGCCTGCTTGTTGCCAGGGCCGAGCATGATGACGTCAACGTCTTCGCTAGAGTTGGTGAAGATCGACTTCAGCACCGTTTGGAACATCGCCTCGGTTATCGCGCGAGGCGTCCCGTCGACCCGGGCGTCGGTGCCGTCCCCCGTTGGATTAGTGCCGACGTGACTGACGTTGGTGATGATCCACGACAGCACCGACGCAAGCTTGGGAGCGGTAGCCGCCGCGCCGGTGACTTTCGCCTGGTTGGAAAGCAGGATGCTCTCCATGTCGATCTTCAACTCCCGCCCGCGTTTCTGCATCTGGTAGGCCAGCTCGGTGCGTCGACCCGCCTTGCTGACCGCATCGAGCGTGCCAGAGATGATCACCTCTTTGCGGCTGATCTGGGTGCGGTTACCCAGGCGAGAGGTGACGCTCGCGGCGCTGAAGGTGGCAACATCATCGCCCTGGAACTGGGCGTTTGCGGTGTTGGCCGCTGCCAGGGAGTCAACTTGCCACTCGTGCAAGACCGCGTCGGCAGTGCCGCGCCCGGCATTGGTCATAAACGGCGTGGAAGAAGGTGACACTAAGTAGATCACGTCGGCAAGATCTTCTCTGAGACCTTGCATGCCAGGCGAGCCGGAAAAGGTGGTCGCCGTACCAGTAATGATAGCCATGATGAGGGCTCCATCTGAGGGATGCCGGCGTCGTCCGACGCTGGCGAGTGCCGCTGCCCAGGCGGCGTTTTACTAAGGCGTTGCTAGAGCAGGTCCATCAGGAGAGACACCGCGTCCTTTTCGGACCCGGTTCGCCGGAGTGTCGCCATCTTCTGCTGCCGCCGCTGGGCCGCAGCACTGTCACTCCGCTGCCGTGGGGCACCGGGTGGCTGTACTGGGGCTGCGGGTGGTGGCGTGCGCTTGGTTTCGGCCGCGCGGCGGGCTTCGGCAGCCCGATCGGCCAACATGGCTTTGTGCGCCACGAGAATGACCCGGTGGTCGATCACCTGGCCGATCTCCTGTTCGCTAAAGCCATGCTTCTGCAACCATTGCCGCATGTCACTGGCAAGCCGCGGCCCTTTTTCGGCGTGCCCAAACTCGGGCATCACCTCGATCAGCCGAGCCTCTTCAACCTGCCGCACCTCGTTCCAGTGCTGGAGTTGCTGCTGCTGGGCCTGCTGCGTGACACGCTGGATCTCGGCCTGAATACCAGCCACCCGACCACGCAGCGCATCGCGCTCCGCGGACAGGCGAACATACTCGGCCGGCTGCTCTGCCGCTAATTGTTGCCAATTTATATCGGCAAATTTCTGGGCCTCGGGGGCCGCGACAAAGAGCAGTTGTTGCAGATTTTGCGCGTAGCTTTGACGCTCCTGCTGTATTTCGCCGATCGTCGCTTGAATAGCTTTGCGATGCTCGGCGATCTCCTCGGTCTTCTGATGAAAAGCCTTGTCTCGCTCGCTCTCCCGCCGGGCAATGACTGCCTGGGCTTCGGGTGGGAGCTGCTGGAACACTGCCTTGTCGTCAAGAGACCAACTCGTGGGCGGCTCAACCCTCTGATGATCGGTCTCGGCGTCCTCATCGCCGCTGACCGGTTCGGTGGTTTGGTCGTCCTCATCATCGCTGGGGACCGGCTCTTCCTCCGGTCCAGCATCCGGAGCCTGTTCGGGCTCGGGCTCGGGGGCCGCGGGCGAGCCCGGCGGCGGTGTCTGTTGCGCGCGGCGCGGGCGCGGATCGAGCAAGCCCTCGATCGCTGCCACTGCCTGGCTTTCGGATAGCTCGGTGGGCGCGTCTGCGCCATTGCTCAGCGGCGCGCCGCCTGCATCACTCATCTGTCCATCTCAGGGCTGGGCCGGCGTCGTCCGACGCTGGCGGGTTACGGTGTTGCCTGCTTACGCGGTCGCTTGGTGACGGCGAGCGCGTACTGCGCGCGCTCCAGGGTCCGCTGTTGCACCAGACCGCTCTCGACCTCGCGCACCAGATCCGCAAGCGCGGTTCGGATCAGTTCCTTGTTCGACAGGCCGCTGGTGTTGCCGAGGACGGCGTCGAGTTCAGGCAGCATCCTGTCTCAAGGCTCGCTCACGCGCCTCGATGGCGCGGGCGTCCCCCAGCATCAACCTGAGTTCGTCGCGGAACAGCTCGCTAGCCCAATAGAGCCGGTACGCCGCCTCTCTGGCCTCGCCCTCACCGGGCGCGGTGTTGCGCCAGCTTTCGATCAATTTCTGTTGCACCCGGTCGAGCGCGGCGTGCAGTACCGGGTCGTCGAGCAACCGGCGGGCATTCTCGCCAAGCTGCATCTTGTCCTCGGGCGCCGGTTGGGTCGATCGCCAGCGCGGTGGCGGCATGTCCCAGTACTCGCCAAGCGTCTTGGCAAAAGCGCGAAATTTCACGAGGCGCTCATCTGTGCTAAAAATCTCCCCAGAGGAGAGCGTTAGTCATGGTCGAAGCAGAGCTAGAGCGCGTCATCGCCGCGCTGGTCGACGATCGATACGCTGCCGCGGAAGGTTCGGCGCGGCGCCGTATGATCGAGCGCCAACTGCAGGGGTTGCGCTACACTTACGAGGGGGCTGGCGGCATCATCGAGGACACCGACCCGGAGTGGGGGTATTCGATCAAGATCAGTCAGTAGCTGCGCCCAACCCAGCCGCGCCCAGAAGCCCGTACAACGGGATCTCGCCATTAATAATACCGCGTCGCACGATCTCCTCGCGCGGCATGCCGGTCAAGGATTGAACTCTCCCGTCTGCGGGTTCTGGGTCGCCATCGGCGCCCCCTCATCCCTGGCGCCGCCCAGCGGTTGCTGCAGCCAGTCGAGCACCGCCATCAGATCAGAACGGCACCCGGTAGCGCGCCATAAAGTTCCCCGACCCCGATCCCCTACCCATCGGCATCGCGTACCCGCCCGACAGGTCGATCGGCAGTCCCGGTACGCTGTATTGCAGTTGCAGGTTTAGCGGCTCGCTGGTTTTCCCGGCTCGTCCGCCCATCGAGTAGCCGCCGCCCGTCAACTCGAGCGGCCAGTCGGCCGGAGACGGCACAGGCATCAAGTTCAGCGGCGTATTCGGCTGGTTAAGCCGTCCCGATGACCCCCCGGCAAGGTCAAACAAATTAGCCGGAGGAGCCCCTCGCGCACCAGGTTCCGTCCCCGCCAGATACCGCCGCAGATAGTCACCTTGGTCTTCCGGCCGGTAGGCCGGCTGGCCCGCCAATAGTTGCTGCAACAAAGACAGCGCGTCAGCCATCAGGCGCTGCCGCCGCCGTTCGGCTCCAGCGGTCGGATGCCCTGCCCGGCGGCATAGGCCCCGGCAGCGTATTTGAGCCGCACCTCCTGCAGCCGCACCTCGTTCTGTGCCTCCATCTGCGCCCGCGCGATCAAGATGTCGTTGGCACTTTTCTGCCGCTCCAGTTCCATCTCGTGGGCTAAGCGGCGCTCCTCCAGCATCAATTCGTGCTGCAGTTTCTGCTGCGCCAGCCCCGCCTCCGCTTGGGCCTGCTGCTGCTGTAATTGGGCCTCCAATTGGGCCTTCTGTTGGCTCTGCTGAGCTTCGGCCTGGGCTTTGAGCTGAAGGGCTTGGATGGCGGCCTGCGCTTTGATCATCGCCGGGTCAGGCTTTTGTGGGCCTCCCGGCGGCGGCGAACCCGGCGGCGGCGGCATGCTCGGGTCGCTGAAGAAGCTGGTCTTGAACCCGGCATTGGTCGTCAGCTCGTGCAGTGCCGCGTAAACATCCTTGGCGTAGACCAAGGGGCCGGTCACGCCGCCCTGCTGCTGCACGATCGTCCCCTGGATCTGGATCACCTGCATCAGGTGGGCGAGCACCTGATCGCGATTGCCGGTGCCGAGCCCGACACTGACCGTCACCGGCATCTCGTCACGCCACTCGCGCGGGTCGACCGTTAGATAGCCGCCGGTGACCCGGATGATCCGCTCCTGCTGCTGGTTTTTGCGCACCAACTCCATGACACCGCGCATCAATTTTTCGACGCCGTGCGCGAAGATCCGGGCAAACAATTCGATACGCTGACCGGCGGCCTGTTGCAGCATCGCGATCGAGCTGGCCGCCGTATTGTTCAGCGCGTCGGCGGTGATCATGCTGCCCTCGCGCGCCACGCCGGTGCGCAGTTCGGCCGTCGTGTCGAGGTACTGCACCAGCGGAAACGTCTTGTCCGCGGTGTAGGGGATCATCATCGGCGAGATACCGCCGAGCCGCTTTGTCCTGACGATGCCGCCGGGGCGCAGGGTTAAGAGATCGTCGTAAGTGTTTTCGTTGACGCTGTCGTCGCCGACTTCGATACGCGGCCAGTTGGAGAGGTACGCATTATCGAGCATCTGCCGCATGATGACCGATTTGACGTACTGCAGATCCATCACCAGGTCCGCCAGGCTCATCCCGACCAACCGGTGGCTCATCGGGATCGGCGTGACGCTGACAAACGGCGCCTCGTCAACGCAGTCGATACACGGCTCGCCATCGCGGGTCAGGATGACCCGACCGTTGCCGGCCGTCATCACCTTGTAGAGCTCGGTGGTCCGGCCAGCCTTGCCGTCGCGGCTGAGCTGGACGTAATTCTCTTCGATCCAGAGATGCTCGCCGGCGTCGGTGCGCTCGTATTGCGGCGTATCGTCGTCGAGCCGGTGGCGCTCTACCCGCTCCTGGTTCCAGTCCAGGCTCTCGTTGGCCGGGATATCCTCCAAAGAGGCCTCGTCGTAGCCCTGCTGGATCAAATCGCTGCGGGTCCAGCGGCGGCGGTGGCACAGGTAGGGAATATCGTCGCGCTTTGCCCGCCGACTGAACAGGATCTCTTCCGGCGGCACGTTTTCGATAACCGCCCGGCCGTGTTCGCGAGTAATCCTGAGAGTAACATCGATCAGCTCGACCGGAGGAGGCGATGGCGGCGACATTGACAGCGGAACAGCGCCTGGAGGCGGCGGAAGGGGCATTCCACGCGGCGGCGATGATGCTGCTGAACCTGGAAAGCGTGCCGCAGAAATGGCGGAACCGTTTATACCCGGCGCAGTTGGAGTTAGCCCATAATTCGCTAACGGCGGCACGGGAGGCCCTAGAGGCGGCATGGGAGGAAGTAGAGGCGGAGGAGGCGGCACCTGCGGCCGATCCATGTTGAACTCGTCAGCGTCCTGGGCGTAACGCCGGATTTTCACCACCTCGACATCCGCGTCCTGGCCCAACAGCGCGTCGTATTGCTCCTGGGTCAGCCCGGTATAAGTCTTGCTTTCGACAGTTTTCTGGGTGTTCCACCAATACTTTACCCAGCCTACCTTTTCCAGGAGCGCATCGAACAGCCAGTCATGGAGGATCATAAAGCCGGGGTTGTCGCGGTGAAAAATATGATTGAGGTACTCGCTTGCCTGGGCGGCGCGCGCCTCCAGCCCCGGCCGCGGCGGATCGACGATGCAAATCTGATCCGAGGCGGTAAAAATCCGCAAGAGTGCCGGCAAGGCCCACTCGACAGCCTCCAGGACCGTCTTGAAGACAAGCTGACTGCGGCCCTCGACCTCGTTGCCTAAGGGCTCTCCGGCAAAGTATTTCTGCGCCTGCAGCCGCTCCTGCGCTAGGCTCCCGCCATCCTGCCCGAGCGCCGCTTGCAATTCCTGCTGGACGACCTGTTTTACTTCGTCTTCGTCCAGCCCGTCAGGCAGGTCGAGCCCTTGCGCGACGGGCTGCTGGTAGTCGGTGCCGAAATTGCCGATCATCAACGAGCCTTCTTGCCCGGCTTCCGCTTGGTTGCCGTCACTTCGGCCAAATCGTACTTTTTAGCCAGCGCAACCAAACCCTTCTCCAATGCCGTCTTAGGCGGGTGGCCTTTTGGCTTCGCTTTCATCGGGTTGTCGCCTTCTTGCCAGGCTTCCGTTTGGCGGCGTCGGCCTTGTTAAACTCACGCGCGACGGATTGTGGGATACCGAGCTTTTTAGCAAATGCCGGGTTATGCGCCGCCGCCGCCATCGTGCGGCGCTGGGCCGGCGATTTTGACGGCACTATGACACCACCCGCCGCCCGGTGCCGCGCCCGTACAATTGGTTCTTCTCCTTGCGGGCTGCGGCGTGATCCGGCGATGGCCCGAGCAATTCTTCAAGGCTCTCCTCGTGACCGTGAACGAGGCCCGCCAGCTCGGTGCAGCGCTCGCGCAGATTGTCGACGAGCACCTCCAGACGCGCCACGCGCTCCTGCAGCTCAGTGAACATCACACTGTCACTCTGTGTCATTGATTTTCCTGTGTTTTATACGATACCAAGTTGCGGATAGCGGATCGCCTTCGGCCGCCCGGCCGGGGTCTCGTACGCCACCGCCATGAGCCCCGCAGCGTCGGCCGAATGAGACGCCCAATCATGCTCGGGTCCCAGTCCAACGTCCCGCACGTCTTCGCTGCGGCGTTCGTGATACCAACCCAAAGCATCGCGCCCCGCCTCGGTCGTGTCGGCATTAAACCAGAGGCTCGGAAACAACCGCCGCAGCGCTTCGATACGCGCCCGCGCTGCGCCGCGACCCTGGTTGGGGATCACCTCCACATTGAACCCGGCCGCCCGAAAAGCACTCTCAAACGACACGTCATAGACCCGGTCATGGGTCGCGCCGTCATGGGGGAGAAAAATCTGCGCCTTGCCCCAACCGCGCTCGCGCAGCCAATCGACATGCACGCCAAGGCTCTGCCCGACCGCCTCGTAGTAATCGAGCACCCGCACCTCGCGACCGACAAACTGGCAAACCCACATCGCGAACGCATCGCTGCGGGCGCCCGTGCCGCCCAAATCGCAATACGCTCGCACCGCCAGCAGCGGGTCCTTTGTGACCCGGCCGATGCGGCCCTCTTGGCTCGCATCCGACAGAAATTTGGCGTAGTAGGCGCCGGCGTGGGCGATTGCATACTCGCCCTCCCAGATGTGCGGGTACTGCTCCGGCCGCTTCGCCTCGTCCTCGCGGCGGATCTGATCGAGGGTCGACGGGAACCAGGCGTTGTCGCGCCAGTTCAGTTCGACAATCTTGCTGTTTTCCGGCGGGTTGACGCGAAATCGCTGGTTGGTGGCGCTGGCGCGCCGCTCGGGGTTCCAGGTCACCCAGATTTCCGCATTCTCCTCGCGGACCGTGGGTATCGCCTTCTGCCACGCCATCTCCGATACCGGCTCGGCCTCGTCGACCCACAGAAGGCGTATCCTGGCGGTCGATTTGACGCTCTCGATGTTTCTTCTAAGGCCGACAAAAGAGAAATCGATCCGCCCGTCGCGGGTCCGAATGAATTTCTCGCCGATCTCGTAGTTAGCGGCCAGCCACGGCTCGGTCTCGATCGCCTGCTTGACCTCCGCCATGCTGCTTTCGTCGAGGCTGTTCTGGAACTCGCGGCCGCAGACAATAACCCCGCTTTCCTTCGCCAGGGCACAGCGCAACCCGTGCACCGCCGCCATCTTGGCAAAGGATCTGCTCTTTGCGCTACCGCGACCGCCGTATGCCCCACGATACAACGCCTCGCCACTGAACACCGGGATCAGTTTCTCCGGCAGTTCGATCCGCCCCGCGGTCATATTACGCTCACGGACAGACATTCACCACGCCGGCGTTATTCCACAGCGTGCCGGGCGCCGCCCCGGAACAAGACCCCAGCATTACCGGCAGGACAATCCCGGCCGCCTTCACCGTGCCATCACGCGACACCGCGAAATACTCCGGCGATCCCGGTGTCCCCACCCAAATCGCCCGGTCGTTCGGCGCCGTCCCGATCGCCGCCGCCTTGATGCACAGCCCGCAGTGCAACCGCGCTGCCGAACCGGCCGCCTCGCCAAAATAAATGCCTCCCGTCACGTTCTGCGTGCCGGCCGGCATCAAGTGCATGATGTATTTCGATGTCGTCGTGTCGTGGTTGGGCTGATCCAACGCTGCAAAGTTCTCCAGTGACATCTCGGCCGCCAGCGCGTACCCGTCCGACCCAGCGTCCACCCGGCCGCTGGAAAATAACCCCCAGGCCCGACCCTGCATGTTCGGCGTCATGACCCTGCCCCGCGTGTCCAACCCTACCATGTCAAGGTTCCGCGCCCCGGACGAGGGATCGCGCGTGTATGTCTGGATCAACAGCCCAGCCCGCTCATACCCCGGCCCCGTCGTCGTCGTCGTCTCCGCACCACCCTGGATGTTTAGGATAAACCGATTGCCGCCAGCCCCTGTCGGGTCTTCCAGATTGGCATTGTACCCGCTGTAACTACTGCCCCAGGCGCCCGGATCCGGCAGGATAGAGCCCGGCGGTATCGACTTGATGCCCGACACTACCGGGTTCGTCACATTCGACATATTCTGGTACATGTCAGCCACAGCGATAGTGCTGACCAGCGCCAGCACCGTCGCAGCAGGAAAAACCCGGCGCATCAAAACCCCCAGTACTGGCGCTGATTGCTGGTGAGTGCCGCGCGCTCAGCCGGGGTCAGTGCGTAATTGTCCCAGATGATCAACTCAGCCTCGCGGATACTCCCCACACTCGGCCCGATATTGCCGTAAACCCCCGCCGCCGCGCTGCCAGTCAATGTCCCCGTCGTCGCCGTCCCGTCGAGAAAAGCATAGCTCGACGCACCGTTCAGCGTGCCCTGAAAGGCGTGCCATGCCGCATCCGCCGCCGCCACCGCCAGGCTGCCACCCCCGCCAGTCGCAGCGTCCCAGACCCACGTGTTCGCCGCGCCGCCGGTATACAGCCGGTTGACATCGCCATTCAGCAACGCAATCCGCCCCACACCCGTCGTCCCGGCGTTGCGGTTCGCCACCGCCGACAGAGACTGCACACCCGTCGCCGGCGTCACGCTGGCCGACTGCAACGTCATGCCGCTGTTACTAAGCTGCAGGCACGGCTGGCCGCCGAGGCAATTCGCCACAAAATCCGGCTGCCCAGGCCCAAAGCCCTGCGCAATGTGGCGCGCGTTGCCGCTCTGATCATACCAGGTGTCCATCGTGCAGGTGGTGGCACTGCAGAACGCACTCGCCGCCGCCACATCCAACGGCGCCCCGGTAAAGCCGGTGAAGCCCAGAAAATTGATGTTCTGGGTGGCGTTGTCGCTGGCCCGCCGCAATTTGATGCCGGGGCCAGCGTAGCCGCTCTTCAGCTTGCGAAAACTGTACGCACCCGCCGGGCTCGCAAAAGACCCACCGCCATCCAACGGCGCAATCGCCCCCGCCAGCCGGTGCCCAGCACGCAGCACGTTTGGCCCGGCGTGCATCCGCGCCACCACCGGCGATGCCGCCAGCAGCAGCACCGCCGCAGTTAGGCCAGCAACCCTCATAACCCGTCGCCCGGCGTTATATAAAGCGTCGCCGCCGTGCCGCCGGTGATCCCCGCAATGTACTGCTGCGCACAGCCCAACACTTCAACCGTGCCCGGCGCAATCGGCAGGCTCGCGGTCGTCGCGACAGCCGTGACATCGCCGCAAACGATGAACACCGCCACCGTGCCGCTATTATAAAGACGCATAGCCTTGCTGTTCGGCCCCGTCTGCACCTGCACCCGCGAGGTCGTCCCGGTCGCCGCCAGGCTCACCGTCGCACCCCCCGCCAGAAAAGGAACCTGCGCGCGTGCGCACATATATATAGATGACAAGATTAAAACGAGCGCGGCGGGCGCTAGAACACGCAAAGGTTGTGGCGATCTCATGCCGGGCCTCAAAAAAAAATATTCGGGAGGGTGCGGCTGACACGGATGCGGTGCGCCCCCAACACGGATGCGGTGCGCCCCCAACACGGATGCGGTGTGACCAGACGGCTACAGCGCATGAAGCGAGAGACGAGATGGGGGGCCGTCAGCCAGCCGGATGGAACCATCGTCTTCGGGGGTGGCCCCAGGGGGCCTAGTCCAGGTGAGCCGCGCTGGCTGCTGATTGTCCGGGAGGTAGGCTCCTAACCAGACCAGACGGCTACAGCGCATGAAGCGAGAGACGAGATGTCTCGTTAGGATCTAGACCCGCGCCGCACTGCGTCTCTTAACCATCGTTTCGACCCTGATGAGACGCAAATAACGTCTCATCGTCTCGTATGTCTGGGGTTCACCCAAGCGAGACTGGGGCGAGTTCTAGCTGCAAAACAAACAGCGCGTGATCGGTGCGTGAGAAAGCCAGACAACCCCTCAGTTTCCGGCTTTGGCAACAAACCCAAGCTAGAACTCGCCCCAGAGGTTACTCGGTTTCCGGCTTTGGCAAACGACGCGTGATCGGTGCGACCGGAATCAACTCGATGCGCGTCACGATCGGCGCGTCGGGGTTGCCGACTAGCTCTTGAGTGACTTTGTCGCCGTACTGTTTCGGCAGCAGCTTGGAAAGCATCCACTTGCGGCTGTCGACCTGTAGCCGCTGTTTCTGAACTAAAGCATTGTCCGCTTCACCATTAAGACCAATACACGACGCATCACTAATGGCGATTACTTCATCCGCCAAGCGTTCAAGGCCGATAGCTTTCGCGCGCGCGTATCTTTCCGCAAACGGTGTCGCGCCATTTCTAACCGGTTCTCTCTCAATAGCCCACGATCGCACTGTACTCGCAGGTGGCAGATGCACCTCGCGACAGATATCTTCGAGCCGTTCGCCGGCAGCCAGCCTGTCGAGTATTTCCCCGGCTATTTCTTCCGAGAACGTCCACTGCCGGCCGCGACTGCGTTTGGGTGGCGGGTCGATCGCGTCGGCGATACGACGAAGTTCACGCTGCAAGGTCAGCGTCCCGCTCCCCCTCGCCCGCGCGCGCGAGCGCGCACAATTCCTTTAGCAGCGCGATAATGGCATCGAGCTTGGCGAGCATGGCCTCGACGTCACCGTCGCGCATCAGGGCGCCCGCACATAAATCGACATAGCGTAGCTTTTTACCCTTGCAACTCGACGTGGCGTCAACTATCTTCTGTCTTGTCAGACAGACACACCCCGAACCCGGAGCACATCAAAATGACCACGTACACACTCGTCATTGCAACATCACCCGGCACAACCCTGCTGATCGGCTCCCCGGTAGACGGCGACCAGGCCGGCGTTAACCAGGCGATCGCCGGGCACCGCGAGATGGAACGCGAAGATCACATGGGCTACGACGATGACGACGAGCATCGCGACACCGCAGGCGCCGATATTGAATTGATCCCCGGCTGCACCCTGACCGATGACGAGCCGGAAGACGAAGACCGCATCGTGTGGCAGGGCCACGAGTACGGCTGGCTGATCGACGAAGACGGCAACCCCTACAAATACGCAATTCGATGACCGGCCCCGAACTCCGCACCGCCCTCAAATCCCTCAGCCTCCGTCAGACTACACTGGCGGAGGTTTTGGGCGTGTCGCCGAACACCGTTCACCGCTGGGTGAAAGGCGATATGGCAGTGCCACGATACGCGAGCGCATATGTGGCGCTGCTGCAACTGTTAGCTACCCGCAATCCCGGTGAATAAACACATCCGGAACTACCGGATCTGGTGTCGGACCGCACCAGCAATCCGGTGAAGAAATGTGTTCCCGACCGTGCAAATCGTCACCTTGCGCGGAGCTCTCGTGCGCCAGCGCGAGCACCGCAGCATTGATGTCCGCGACATAGCCCTCGCAACAATAGCCGAACCCGACCCCGCCGCAGGCTGGGCACGGCTGGGGCGGCTTGGCATCCGCCAGATACCCGGTGCCGTGGCAAGCCTCGCAGATCATATTCCCGCCTTTGCCCTCAAAATCCCCTAGGAAGCAGAATGTCCACCAATTACAACGCCAATCGGCGCAGTCAACGCGAACGCCGGGCGGTCCTTGAAACTTTGCGCAAACAGCTTGGCGACAAGCTATTTGCCGATTTCATGATCGACCGCTACGCCGAAAGTGGCCCTACAATCTCAGTCGCGGACCTTCCTTGCCTCGTCGGGGTATGGCTCATAAATCGCCCTGGAAGCCCGCCAGATGGGGTAAAGGTTTTGACGGGCAAAACCACCAGCGAAACGCTTTAGCCCCACTGGCGGCCACGACATGCGATTTCTGAGGCCATCCTTGCTCGGTAGACGGGTCGGGCTTGAGGGATGGGCTGATAACGGGGGATCATCGAACCCGCCCCACCCGCCGCCGGCATGGTCGCAACATGCACCTAACCCCCTATCTGGTGGGTACCTGGCGTGTCAAGCCGAAATGTAGCGCCAGCACTGGCAATGTGGCCATCAGCACGCCCTTGGCGGCTCCGCCCCGGCCACCGATCCAGTTTTGCCGCTGAGCCCAGGCGGACAGGCTTTCGTCCCGCCCCAGGACATCCCAGGCGAGACTGCCCATCGGACTGCCGAGACCACCGAGCGCATCGAGCGCCAGGCCGAGCTGCCGCCGGGCGCGTTCGCTGCCGCTGCCATCGCGAAGCTGCCCGCCGCTGCGCACCCGCAACAGGTCGGCTGCCTGCAATGTCGGCACGGCGGCTCTGCGGGCGATCTCGCCGAACTGCAGGCCGGCGGCATGCTCGCTGGGGCCGATCTCGCGGCGGGCCAGCAGATTGTCCAGGACGCTGCGGCAGTGCCAGGGGTGACCGATCGCGCCGGAGCTGTCGGCGATAACCGGGCTGCGGGCGATGTTGCCGTGCTGCCAGCGCTCCGGGGTGGGTGCGAGGTTGGCGCTAATCCGGTTCACTCTCGTCCTCGGGTCTTGATAAAACGTGACATCACCATATCCCTACGCCGGTTTCTGTCTTGACATAAAAGTTCTTATCCCCCCGGGGGCACTCCTCGCGCAACATGACCGCACCGCGCTTCACGGAAGCCTCCTCGGTGCCGAACACCTCGACCGAGTGCCCGCAGCGGCTGCCGGTCACGATCAATCCAGGGACACAGACGCCGTAATCACCGTCCAACTCCTCCTCTTCGATTGTAAACAATACGCGTGACATCTTGTGGTGCCTCCTCTGGGACCTAGAACGAAACTAAGAGCAGGACTAGAGCGCACTAGAACTGACTAGAACTGACTAGTTCAGTGTTACAAAGCGTCGATAATGGTCGATACATATACAAGGGGGGGTTTTTATCCCTTTTTATATCTATCTATATACCCCCCCCTGCGTATCGCTTTCATCGACAAATTTTCTATCGATAGCGCCCGAGCTGGTTCATCGCTTGTTTCACCGCGGCAACGCGGGCGGTCTCTTCGGCTAGTCGCTCCGGAAAAATCTGCTGGAGCCTCGGGTTCACAAACCATACACGATTTGTGTTGGGATACGGCTCGGCCGGTTTGGCCCAGCCACCGTTGACGAGCGGCTCCATCGCGATGTTGAGTTCCTTGGTGGTCATGTTGCGGCAGACGGCGACATTCCGCATCAGATCGCGAGCGCTGACTTGGCGCGGCAACAACCGCAACAGATAACTTCCGATCGCCTGGGTGCTCGCGCGTTTTTCCGCTTGCATATACAGCTGCGCGCTGTGCGCCATCTCGTAGTTCACGAACTTCTTGGCGCGACGGACGGTATCCGGACCAATTACGTCCTGAGCCGGCGTCTCCAGAAGATGCAGGATCAACGCAACACGGGCGTGCAGCCCGTGCATTTTGTGCGCTTCTGCGGCAAAAGCCTGTCCCAAGTCGGTGGTTCTGGCGAGCGTGCGGCCCTCGGCTTGCGTCTGCCGTATTAACGCCTCACCTTCCGATGACAACGTGTATTCATCAAAAGGACTTACCAACAGTAGACGCTCTATCGCCGCATCAAGCGTCGGTATTCCAGTATAAGTCACGCCCGTTACGACCCCTGTCTCGGGACCGTTTTTGAGCTTTATCTTGATAAATCGCTGCATCAACCCATCCCCTGTAATTTTGAGGTGATCCAACACTCGAAACAAATGAGTGCCCCCGCCGATCATTAGCCCGGTATTATCCAGGTGAAGCGCACCGCGCTTTACCCGGATCAGCGTGAAGGGCTTGGCTTCATAGCTTTCCAGATAGAAAGCCCGAGACGACTGCCCGCCTCCGGGGGTTTGTGCGTACCGGTCGAAATCCAGAACCACCGACAACTCGTCCCGCACATAAGCCAGCCCCCGCGGCGTATGGCTAAGCGCGATCTGCACACTCTCTACCGTGACATCGTTCACCAGCACCGGCCGGATCTGCGGCGGCAGGTTCTGCTGCCGATACGCGGCCGGCTGCGCCCGATACTGGGTTTGCGCCGTCTTCCACTGCGCCATCGCCGCGTTATGGGCCTTCTGCACCGGCTCCATCGCGGTCTCCCAGATCGGCGACTTCATGCTGCCGCTGTCGCCGATCAGCATCACCCAGATGATCGGTGGCGTGGTCCATTTGGCGCCATTGTACGGGCGCAGCCGGAGCCGCTTGTCTGCCGCGGCGGATACGGCTGCCAGGACTGCCGTCGCAAGCCCACCGTGATCGAACTCGTTTTGCCGGGCGCAGGCGGCAATCTCGCTCTCGACCTGGTCTTTGAAAACACCCCCAGGCCAACTCGGCGGTATCGGCTCGTCCCATAAGTCGAGAGCCTCGCTAGGGACTGCCGCGATAAGCGGGGCTATTCCCGGGCCGATGCGCTCGACATCGTCGAACTCCAGCCGGGCCAGGCTCTCCAGGCCGCCGCTGTCCTCCCGGATCGAGGCATCGGCCCAGGCCCGGACATCCGCCATACTTCGGTCTTCGCAGTGCCCGTGATGACATTTGAAGCGCTCCTTGACCGGGACGTAGCTGGCGGCCGACCGGGGATCGGTGTGTTCACCGGCCCACGGGCAGATCACCTCGAAGCCCCACCCAAACGGCATACTCCGGCCGTGGTCGAGGACCATGCCGCGGTCCCGAAACACCTTCAGGACCAGGTCCGCCTCGATCTCGGCCGGGTCGGGCATCCCGGTGAGCAAGCTCACCCTCGGAAGGGTCGGTGTGATCGTGCCCAGGCGCTTCTCGATCGCCGGCCAGTCCAGGCGATCGATGCGGGTGTCGGGCTTCCAGTACACCAGCTTGACCGGGAACCCGGCTGCGCCGTTCTTTGCTTTACCGTTGGTCCCAACCGGTAATCTTACCAGGGTAGTCGGCTTGACCAGGTTGTCCCCGGTGCGCCCCAGCGCCTCGTACAAGGCCCGCAGCATGCCGGTGACCCAGGCGTGGTCGGTGAGTGGCTCGATAAACCAGCCCGCGTGGAAGTTTTGTCGTGAAGTCTCGATGATGTAGCTCGGAGGCCCCAGGATGGTCCGGGCTCGGTCGGCCACCACCTTGACCCCGTAATCATCCAGGACGATCGCGTAGAGCGCGCCGAAATCCTGCCCCTGACGGCTGCCGCCCGGGACCGGCAGGCTGACATCCCAGTAATTGTTCATACTAGGCGTCATCACCCGCAGGACATCGGCCGCGGGGTAGACCCGCCAGTCGGCAGACTTTTCCGGGTCGCCCAGGAAATACGCCACCAGGGCTTCGCCCCAGCGGTCGCCAAAGACCGCCTGCAAGAACTGCTCGTTGGATACCGGAAAAGGCACAACTCGGGTGTCGACGGCGGACATGGGGCCGCATCCTCTCAGCATCGGTGGGATGTGTGGGGTCGTCGTGTAGGCAGGGACCGTGCGGGTGTACGCACTTGCCGCATACACAGCCTGCGCCCGCGCACCAGCGCCTGGCAATGGGTTTTCGCCCCAATCTTGCCAAAAAACCCGAGGCGCGCTATATCGGGCGCGGCAACTTAGGTTATCCTCTCGGCCGGGAGTGGTGTCCCGCGTCTGGGTTGTGTGTGGGGCTTGGTGATGTCGTGTCGCCAAACAAAAAGAGGGCGGCGATCCCCCTGTCGGGATCGCCGCCCTCGCCGCGTTTGGAAGGTCAATCCAGGAGACAGACTTCGAAGCTGCCATCCGGTTGGGTGATTGAGGCGTAGCCGTACTTGTAGACCCGGACGATCTCGCGCCGCAGGTCGAACAGGGCGAGCGGCAGCATGGGTGGGTCGCCAGGGTAGAGCAGCGCACCGTCCGTCCGCATTGAGAAGCCCGGTTGCGGGCGCCAGCCGCTGATGTAATGCGCGTCGATCTGCTCGGCGGCGCTGCGCGGGTCGGTCTCAGACAGGAAAGACGGGATCAGCCCAAGGACCGCGGGCGTCCCGTTATTCAGCAGAAACCAAATCATGACCTCCTCGCGACCAAGCCTCACTCAAGGAGGGAACCACACACGCAATATACCGGACAAACAGCCTTGGTATTGGTCCGGCAGTATACCACACAACTCCCGGGCGTTGTTGAAGACCGCTACTGCCCCCGACTTCAGGGGCAGCAGCTGGATCACATCGTCACTGTAGAGGCGGGAAAGCGCCTCTTGTTCGTCGGGGGTCATTTGATCTCCTCACGTGAGGCGGCCCCTGTCGGGACCGCCGCCCTCGCCGCGTCGGGCCTAGGGGGCTAGGCGGGGGGCTAGGCGGGGGGCTAGGCGTTTAACAGCCCGGCGCAGATGGTCGGGTCCGCCGACGCGACCGTGCAGATTTTCGCCACTCAAGAAGTTCTGCCGTGGACGTGTGGTAGCGACGGCACGCTTCTTCGATGCTGATGTCTCTGCAGTCGATGGCCAAGAGGACTTCCGTTTTTCGTTTCTGCGTCCAGCGTTTGATGTCGGCCGGTGGGGTGGGTCTTTGGATCATGCGTTGACGGCCCGGCGCAGATGATCGGGCGACAGGTGCAGATAGTTCGCCTCGATCGTCGCCATCGTGTCACCCATGACCTGCGCGATGTCGTACAAGGGCACCCCCCGCATCGCCTTGAGCGAGCCCCAGGTGTGCCGCAAGACATGCGGCGTCACCCACGGCGTCGAGGTCGTGCGGGCAAACCGGGCGAAGGCATCGCCGATATGGTTGACCCCGATGACCCGGCCCCAAGGATGCCCTGCGGCGTCCTTGGGAGCCCGTAGCCACGCCTCTTTCAAGATGGGCATCAATCTATCGCTGATCGGCAAACCCTGCACCCTGCGCTTCTTGGTGAGCCTCCTGCCCGGTACCTGGTAGTTGATGGTCCCGCGGCCCAAATCCACCCGGTCCCAGGTGAGGTCGAGGATCGCCTGCCGTCGCGCCGCGGTCTCCAGCCCCAAACACGCGAACAGCATCACCCGGTGAGCGGCTTCGCGGTCCGCTCGCCGCGTCCAGCGGCCGGCCTCGCCCCAGGCCACGGCGGCGTCCCAAAAGGTTTTCTCCTGTGCCTCGTCGAGGAACTTTGCGCGCGGCGGTCCCGACGGCGGCAAGATCCGCTTAAAGCTTGGCACCTCGTCGCGGCTGATCTGACGTGTGTCGGCGGCCCATATGAGTACCGTCCGCAACGCCCCCAACTCGCGCCGGATGGTCCCGGCACTGCGCTGTCGCACCCTCGCATAGTCCTGCAGGACGATGCCGTCGATCTGCCTCGCGGTGTAGTGCCCCAGCTCGGTCCTGACCGCGGCCAGCACATACCGGCCTACCCGGGCCTTGCCCTGCACCTCGACAAACTGCAGCCAGCCGCGGGCCAACTCGTCGACCGTTGGCGCCCGTGCCACCGCTACGGTAGCTTGCCCCCGGGCGTCGGCGCAGAAGCTGTCGAGATAAGCCTCAGCCTGCGCGCGGTCCTTTGTCTTCGTGCTCTCGCGCCGGGTGAGGTAGCCATTGCCGGTGGCGTCGGTCCACCAGACTTCCCAATAGCCTTGTTTGTTGGTCCTAAGCCGGATCTTACGGTAGGTGCCGATGTCCGGACGGTTTGGGTTCGCAACCATCTGTGAAAATCATCCTCCGGTATGAGAACAGGGCGGCCTGCTATCCACGGCAGTCCGGCCTGGCGCCGCAGCCGCGCGATCTTGTGAACGGAACACCGCAACAAGAGGGCTGCCTCGTGCTGCGTCAGGTACTTCATTGACTGGCTAGACCGCCCTGGATGAGGTCGCCCGGCTGCAGGCCGTCGTCTTCGACACTCTCGTCGGTCGCGGCTTTCTCGCCGGTCTCGGCTTCCTTGAGCATCGCATGGATGCTGGCAGCGAGTTTCCAGTGGATCACCCGGTCGACCTGGATGCGGATCTTGGTCGGCTGCGCCGGCAGCGATGTCAGGATCAGGTCGCCGCTGGCGCCAGCAACCGCGGGATGCTTGGCGCTCGACCCTTGAGGGCGAGAGCGCGCCGGGTCTGCCGCCGGCTCGCCAGCAAGCTCTTCCACCGAGAGACCCACCGCCGCAGCCAGCCGGGCCATGATTTCCGGGCTGGGGTAGCTGACGCCGTTGAGATAGTGCCCGATGCGGTCTCGGCTGCGGGCGACATTGTGGCCGCGTTTGTCCCGGGCGGTGCCCCAGACCCGTCGGGCTACCTCGGAGGAATGCAAACCGCCCCG
>Ga0247683_1000007_pt1 | contig 20901 bp, 54 predicted proteins | sample CNK24_metaG_FD_189025 | JGI IMG/M metagenome (GOLD analysis project Ga0247683, IMG submission 189025) | Soil microbial communities from Purdue University Martell Research Forest, Indiana, United States - CNK24 | ecosystem: Environmental > Terrestrial > Soil > Temperate forest > Bulk soil...
TGGTAAAATTAAATTTTGCCTGGCAAAATTCCGCCTAATGGATACGCTGTTACGATATCGCGCAACATATCTGCTTCCCTTGATGCTGAATTCTCAAATGCCCAGAATTTTTCAGGGATAACCCTAGATGCCGTACTCGACAAACTACTCCTAATCACACAGCAAAATAAAACTTTTGCCCTCGAACGCAATATATCATACATAGTTAACACCTATTTTCCGGATGATACGCTTGATGCAAATGTAAATATCCCAATTTTACAGCCAGGTGAGGTATGGCTTGGAGCGGTTGGAGGTGTTATTGCAGCGGTTCTTGAAGAATCAGCAGATACATCAACGTTGCGTTCTGAATTAGCCAATAATCAACCAGTCACAAATGGTGCTGCTATTGTTGGGTATTACGATCCGGTCAACCTAAATGCGACAGATGTTGCTGCACAATTAACTTTATTAACTGAAGCCGTGGTAGCGCCTTTCCCAACGGGAATTATTGTTGACTTCGGTGGCACAGTGGCACCAGCAGGGTTTTTATTATGTAACGGTAGTGCGGTTTCACGGGTAACTTATGCTGATTTATTTAGTGTGATAGGCGTTATATGGGGTGCGGGCGATGGTTCAACAACATTTAATGTTCCTGATTTTAGAGGTAAAACAACAGCAGGTGCAGATGGGTCACTATTTGCTGGAAGTAATGTTATTGGCGTAACAGGTGGAACAAATACGCATACGATGGCGATCGACGAATTAATCGAACATTCACATCCACTTGTAGGTCGATCAGGAACTCCCCTACCAATTGTTCAAGTTGGTGGTTCTTCAACATTTTTAACTAACTCACCGGGAGCAGCATCTACTTTACCCACTGGCTCGCCTACACCAACACCATTTAGTATTGTTCAGCCCACAACATTAACAAATAAAATTATTAGGATTTAACAAATTGGGTATATTGCAAGAGGCAAAAGCCTTACGGGATAAGGCTTTGACCACATATCACAAGCAATGTTTAAGTGACTATGAATTAACACGCGACGATTTAAACAATTTACATGTCGCCTGGGCTGATGGATATAAAGTAAGAATTCCAACGATAAATTTTAGACCTTATCAACGTGAATCTCGGGATATTTTGCTTAATAAAGTATCTAAAAGAATACTTGTTGAGTGGCCTAGACGGGCTGGTAAGGAGGTTACAACTTGGAACCTAGTGCTAGATTTTGCCATATCAGAGCCTGGTATGTACATGATGGTTTATCCAACAAACGTACGTGCTCGCAAAATTTTGTGGGAAGGTGCAATGTTAGAAATAAGCACAGGGCAAAGCATTAAGTTCTTGGACATGATACCTAAAAGGCTCTTAGCCAGAAAGCCCAATGATGCTGACATGACCATACATTTAACTAATGGCAGTTTAATATGGGTTGTAGGTTGTGATATAGACCCCGAAAAACTTCGAGGTACAAACCCCCGCGGCATTGTTTATTGCGAGCTAGCATTTTCAGACCCCAAAGTACTTTATTCTATGATGCCAGTTTTACGACAAAATGGAGGTTGGTTATTCGGGCAATCAACGTATAACGGGATGAACCACTTTTATTGGATGCTTAAAAAGAATCAAGATGATCCATTATGGTTTTGTCGTGAAGAAAGTATTAATACCTTGGTAGATGAAGAAGGTAATGCATATATAACCGATGAAGATGTTGATGAAGATAGGCGTGCAGGAATGCCCGAGTACCTTATTCAGCAAGAGTACTATGGAAATGTGCAGATAAATGAAGAAACCAAGTATTTTGCTATCGCTATTAATGCCGTTCATGATTCGGAACGCATTATCAAAGGCTATTATCTGCCCAATAGACCAGTTTATGCGTTTTATGATATCGGCATATCGGATTGTACGGCCATATGTTTAGTGCAATTTGAGCCACGTGGTGGAAAGCTATGGCCTACAATTGTTGGATATATTGAGAATAATAACCGTGCTCTTGCTTTTTACGTTGGTGAGATCAAAGCATTTTGCAATGCTAGGAACCTGGTATTGAAAGCTCATTATCTACCACACGATGGAGCAAATAGAAATTTTGGTGATGGATTAAAAACATCACAAGATTATTTGCATGAAATGGGTGAAATAGCATTTATTGTTAAAAGGCCAAGTACGCATAAAACAGCCATTGAATGTATTCGCCAGAAACTTTACATGACAACATTTAACGAAGAAAATACACAAAGATTAATAGACTGTTTGTCTAACTATGAGAAAGAATTTGATGTTAAAATGGGTAAATTTAAAGACCATCCAAAACATGATTGGTCAAGTCATGGCGTGAAAAGTTACCAAACGTTAGCGCTGGCATTAGACAGTGAATTGATAAACGAAATATCGTATGATGTTATTTATTACGATCAAATAAATTAAGGGATCGCTATGATAAGTTGGGGTTTTGCGTTTGGATATTCAGATTTAGCTACGGTTGGCGTTAATTTTACCAAGCCAAGTTGTTATTTATATGTTTCTGGTGCAACTGGCGATATTGTTTACATGAATACGGCAGGAATACCACAGTTTTTCCCAAATGCGCAGGCAAATAATATTTATCCTATTGCCGCTGTACGCATTTTAGCGTCTGCAACCGTTAACGGAACACCCAGAACCACAACGGCGACTAACATAGTTTATTGCTCAACTAATATTCCGTAGGTGATATATGCACTTTTATATGCAATTAATAACTGTCCTGTTTCCGTTTGCCGTGTTAGGCAATCAAAATGAGCGTCAGCCGCCGCCCGGGTTTGAAAATGTCATAGATTATCTCGGGAATAATGTGGTTACCTATACTAACGATTTTGTTATAGCAAAAGAGGTTTGATAACATGTCTATCCAGTTAAAATCGTTTGCAGCTAAAGCAACACCTATTCCCACTGATATTATGTATTTGGGAAATTCAGCTAGTAATTTTGATGAAGTTAAAAGCACAATTGCCGAGGTTGTAGGGGCATACCCTGCATTATCATCAATCGCTGGATTGACGACAGTTGCAAATGAATATATTTATACCACGGGTGTAAATACTTATGCGGTTCATGCAATTACCTCAACACCGGGTGCTGGTATATTGGCAGCTTGGGATGCGAATTTAAATTTATTAGCAAATAATTTTCTGAAAGGATTTACAACAATAGCAACCGCAGCTACAACCACTACATTAACAGTAAGTAGTGCAGAAATTCAGCAATTTACAGGCGTTACAACACAGACGATTGTAATGCCCTTAGTTTCGACATTAAAAATAGGGCAAGGTTTCATTATTATTAATAGTTCAAGCGGTGCATTAACCATCAATTCATCGGGCGGAAATTTAATACAAACAGTGGAGGCCGGAACGGCTTTATATTTAAATTGTATTTTAATAACTGGGACAACAGCGGCATCATGGTATGCTTCAATCTTGCCCGGCTATCCTCTTGCAACAATTTATGGTGGAACTGGTCTTGCTGCGTTAGGTACTGGGGTTGCGGCTGCATTGGCCGCTAATGTATTAGGATCGGGTGGTATGGTGCTCGCAAGCTCTGTGACTGTTGCAAGGGCTTGGGTGAAGTATGATGGAAGTAGTGGAGCAATATCGGCGAGCTTTAATGTTTCCTCAGTAATAGATAATGGGACTGGGGATCAAACGATTGCTTACGCGACTACGTTTACGGGAAACTATGCGGCAGTAGCAAATATAATTCCTTCGTCATTCATAGGAGTTGCACAGATTTTTACAGTAGCGGGAAGCGGATCGCAAGTTAAAATATATAACACTTTGACGCAAGCAGTTGGGGACGCAGGCTCAGTACTTTTCACAGCACATGGGAATCCATAATGATAAACAAACGCATAGCATATACGCACCCTGTTACCGGCAATTTATGCCTGGTATCACCTTCACCTGAATGGTTAGCATCAAATGGCAATGATTTACATGCATTAGCTGCCAAAGATGTACCGTCTGGTGTAAGTTACGAAATTATAGATGTTTCAGATTATCCGCGGGATGAAAATAATGAAATTGATAGATATTTTCGTGATGCCTGGAAAATAACAAGCGGTAAGATTGATTTTGATATCGATAATGCCTGTAAAATTAAAATGGATAAATTAAGATTACAGCGTAATGAGATACTTAAAGAACTAGATATCACGTTTATGAAAGCCATGGAATCTCAAGACAATGTTGCAATTAAATCAATTTCAGATAAGAAAAAATTATTACGGGACATGCCACAAGATGTAGACTTAAGTAAATTGAATGATATTAAGTTGCTACGAAATTATGTGCCTGATTGTTTTAAAATATAAGGAAAAATAGAATTGAGTATCAATATAAATAAACAAGATGAACTAGAATCATTTATAAAAATATTTGCTGAGAATTGTAAATTATTGGAAGTTTGTGCAAATGAAATAAAGTGCTTGATTGCAGAAATAAATAAAGAGGAAGTAAAAAACAAAAAATTAGTTATGAGCGAAGATTGTTAACAGTTATTTATTTGATAAACTAGATGCCTTCAGTAATGAAGACATCTAGTTTAGTTTTAAAAAGGTACGTCATTTTCAAGTTCTTGTGATTGTTCCACTTGAAAACTAGGTGGTGGTTGTGAATGATTCAAAGCATGACCATCAGCAGTAACAACAAAATCTTTAACATCATTCCTGTCCGGCCACATCTCGCCAGAACCGTCAGTTTTATAAGTGCCTTTTTTAATTACGAGATCTGCATTACCTGACTTTCCTACAGTTTGTGATATCTGAAAAATACCATCTTCATATTGTTGAATCATACCAATGGTTTTAGCAAAATGTCTGAGCTTATAAGCAAAGTTACCATCACCAGAAATATAAGTATAAAGGTGACGTTCACGATTTTCTCTATCCCATATAAGCAATTTAAGCTTAGCCAAATCAACACCGTTTTTGTCCCGCAATTGATTACCATATTGGTCGGCAGTAATAACCTCTAAAACCTGGAACCTGTAAATTCCAGGCTCCATCACGTTTAAACTTTGTATTTGTTCTTCTGTATATGGTGTATATCTCATAAGTTATCTCACTTAATTTCTAGTTTAATTTTGCGTTGGATAGACGCACCAGGGACTTCAACACCGCAATTTAAGACCTCTTTTAGTCTTATCTTATCCACGGTAGTTACTACTTTTTCACGCCAGTATTCAGCGGGTATTGCATCCTCGTCAAATACATCAACCGAGGCAGGACATTGTTTAAGTCGAATTTTAAAATACGGGCAGCTCTTTATTTCTGTTATTGATAATCTTTGTAAGTTAAATTGTAAATAATCGGACATAGACTCAACTTGCTTTGATAGCCTTAGTTTTCTTGTTTTCATATCATCCATAGCCTGGGATATCGCTGCTTCCTCAGCTTCAAGATTTTTTATGTATGTTGCCACACATACAGCTTTGTTTTCAAAGTCTAGTTGTAAAGAGTCTAACGTATCAATCATATCTTGTGTCATCTCACCGTTTTCATCTATTTGATTAAATACATTCTCGTACTCATTTGTTATTTTATACAGTTGCATGTTGCACCTCATGTATGGACAAAGATATATCAGTTATTTGTTTTGATTTTAGATACGAAATAATGCAATCCATGGCTTCTCTAGGCATCTCATCCCAATCTGTAGCATCAGCTTTTTTAAACCATTTATTTATCAAATTTTGATTAAAGCTTATCATCTTAATTAAGGATTTTACTTCAAATATTTGATCTTGAGTTGCCAATAATTCTTGACTGTCTTTTTCTAAAATTTCAATACCATAACGCTTGGCAATTTCATCATAACTAAACGAAAACCTGTCGCTTTCTGGAAAAGTTGTTAGTCTGCTTTTTTTTACTAACGCCTCACGAAATTTACCCTGTTTATGTATCTCAAACACTAAGTCAAAGAGATAATCTAATTTTTTATAGCAATCAAAAGTTTGTCCCAATACTGCCATATTATGTCCATAAAGATTCTTGGAATGACTGGTTATAATGACATTCATATCTAATTTAAGAAGCAAATTAATAAGTTTTTTCATTTTAAAATCCGTGGCAATGTAATGACCGCCATGGGCTGTACCATCAGGATTTTGTGGTGACTTCCTGTCGCTAGCGCTCTTTTCAACAAGGTTATTATAAATAACTGTTAGTGGATCAATTATTAATGTTTTGTAGGGATGTTTTTCAGTAGCTAGATCTTTAATTTCAATTAATAAATCATCAAAATCCGTTGTATGAAATACACAACCGCCATTTTCTTTAATTTTGTCTACATACTGTTCGTGTTCATATCCTTTTTCAGTATCAATCAAGTAAGGGCGCGGGAAACTAATTGCAGCCATTGTTTTGCCAGATCCGGCCACACCATACATTAAACATTTTAATCTTTTTTTAACCAATTCTGGTTGTATTCCTCTTAAAGCCATGATGATAACCCCCATATAAGAAATACAACTACAACGGCAGTCATCAACTGATATCTGTTGTATTTATGAGTCCCATTGACTCTTTGTTTAGAACTAATAAAATCTTTTAAATCATTATTCATAGTCCCAGCCCCCAAAAATGTCAGATTCAGCGCAAAGCCTGTTTGAGCAAGCATCATCTAAGTACTCTTGCATAATGATATCTAGATTATTATTGAGACTTAAAATCTTAGATACAAACTCTAGCTTATCTTCTGCGTTTAGTTCTCTAATATCAAGTTTATATTCATTATCAATGAGTTTGGCTTTTTTGAATACGAGATTATCTGAAATTTCTATGAGCGGACGCTCGAAAGATTTAATGGTCATGTTTTCCCCGTTACATTTTGTTATGTTTCGTTAAGTTACTCATGCATAGTAGCAGTGACGGTTTATAGTGTCAAGTAAAATTTTACATTATGTAATGTTGTATTTTACCTATTGTTGATTAATACATTACGTCATGATATAACGTACTTAAAAACAAGGGGGATTAAATGGTTTCACCGATTAAAAAGATACGTTTAGCTTTATTTCTTACACAATTAGAATTTGCACAAATGCTTGAAGTTAGTCGCGCAACTTTTAATGGATATGAAAGAGGTAGGTTTCATCCGCCGCACAAAATGTTACAGAAAATAATTGCCGTGGCTGAAAAAAATAAAATCAAAATTAATGTAGCGGATTTCTTTATTGAGAAGAAATAATTATCCACATTAACCGTGGATAACGTTGTGGGTTAATTGCTATAGGTTTGATAGCCATTAACTTTTTTTAGATTGTTAATAATTGTGCATAAGGATCATTAAGTAATGGAATCTCGTGCTTGTATATTTGTAGGTGAATTGCCCTGTGGTTATGAATATAAAATTCTAAAGGTTTTTGATAAGTTTAATAAAGAGCGGCTTCATATTGTAGGCATAGCAATTGATAAAGAGCCTATAGGGTTTTCATTATCGAACGATGGTATTTGGACAAGAATGGCGATAGAGCCAGATTTTGGGGGTAAAAATGATTAATTGGAATTACTTTGCTATAGGTGCATTTGCTGTATATTTTATCGATAACTGTTTATTGCGTAAAAAAATTTATTCATTAAAAAAGGCATTGGAAACAGAGGAAATAAAATTTAAATTTTGGCGTAAATTATATGCTTCTCATAATCATAAACAGGAAGCTGATTTAATACATCAAGAAACATGCGAATCTGTTAGAGAATTTCAAGAGCCAGTTAAATCACCATCGAAAAAAATTAAGGCTAAAAAAAAGGGGGCATAAAATGAATGAATTCACGAAAGAAGAGTTAGAGATATTATATCTTTCGCTAACTGGCAACAGGAATTATAAAGGCGAACAAATGTTTCCAAGCTTGAATTCTAAAATCCAATCCATGATCGATAACTATTGTGATCACACATTAAGGATCAGCATCGACATGGTACAGGGGGTTAATGTTGAATGTCCTGAATGTAAAAAGGTGTTTGCGTAATAAGGGGAGTATTGATAATGAATGATGAAGAAAGAAAAAACCATTGTTATTTGGGTGATGCTGTTTATGCTGAATATGATGGCGAGTGTATTATTTTGAGAAATGGCGATCATAGACAATCACATTGTGAAGATACGATTTATCTTGAAAATTTTGTAATCGATGCATTGTTTAGATTTGTTGAAGACTTAAAAAAGAGGAAAACTAATGCTTTGCTATAAAGACAAAACGTTTTGTGCGTCACCGAATTGCGAAAATGAATGTGGGCGTAAAATGAAAGATGAAGAACATTACCAGGCCGATAGCTTAGAAATTCCTATTGCTTGGGGATATTTTTGTGGATTACCGGATGATGCCTATCAATCGATTAAAAATAATGAGGCTCCAGAATGAATAAATATCAAATAGGACAACAGTTGTACTGGATAAAATATGTTGGAAATGTGCCTGAGTTGCAGCGCCTTGTAGCGCAGGTTATCAAACAATCTTTTGATGGATATAAATACAGTGAAGGCATTGGGCACAGTTACATAAAAGAGGATTTATGTTTTGATTCAAGTTTTAAGGCTGTTGAAAATGGGTGTGAATTGTTGAGGAGGTTGTTGTGATGAGTTCGCACACCGACGTATTTTTGATGCAAATGCAAAAAGAACTTGACGAGCTGGCACTTGTCATTAAAGGCGCGTCCCTCATGATAGATACTGAATCGCCACACCATAATTTTTTGATGTATGTACGCAAGGTTATTTTTTCTATGTACGATGAAATTTCATTGCACCGAATAGCATTAGAAAATAAAGATAAACCAATTCCAAATTGCTCTTAAACATCTAATTTAACCCTACAAATTAGGCCGTGGCTAAACGCTACGGTTTTTTTGATACCTCGGTAGCGTCATTTTCTTTTAATTCTCTTACGTACTGTTTTGCGTCGCTAGTGATGCCTTGTGATTGCCATACTTCAAAACTTGGTATGTAGAGGGAATTGTCTATTACTCCGTGTTTAAGCATATATTTTAAATCATTTATAAATTCAGAAAAAACACTTAGTGGCGAGCGTTCAGTTGGCATTTTAACCTCTTTTTCTTGATTGGTATTGAGTGGCGATATTATTTCATCTTCCCATCTTTTGCCATTTAGATAACTAGCTGGGTGGGGGATGAATTGTTTATCTTTCCCATTCCATTCGGATTTAATACGTGTTTGCAGGTCGCTTATTAACATCGAGACAAATTGTTCACTGGGATTATTTTTCTTAAACCATTTGTGCGCGGCCTCTTTCCCTACCTTTTTCGGATAGACTTCCCAAAATTTATCAAACTCAGAAATCCCTATCACCATATCTTTCTTTTTTCTTTTTCTTTCTTTTGTATTTATTCTTTCTTTTGTATGTGTCGGATTATCCAGAAGGTGGGTTTTCCAGTAATCTGGTGACGACCCGCATGTATCCTCAGTTTGCGGTATGTCACCAGTATACGTATTTTCAGTAACCTGGTTTTCCCCACATGACGGTTTTTCAGTAACCTGGTAATAAAGGGTTGTTTCCCATGATGTAATCTTGCCGGAAGCGTCTTTAATAGAAGTTTTTTTTAGCAACCCAAGTTTTTGAAGGATTTTTAATGCTTTTCTAACGTGATCTCGTCCACGTTTAAAACGTTTCATGATGTCTTGTTCCCATATGTCCCAATCGCTAGGCTTTCGTGCTAGATATAGATAAATACCTAAAGCGGCATCGTCGGGGATTGCATCAATTGTTTCATTTAAAACTAAAGTGAAGGGGTGTGGAAATGCAGAATGTTTGAGGAAATTGGAGGTTACTTTTTTTATTGCCATTTTTATTTACCTTGTCTGGGTTGCATTAACACAAGGCATCGACTAAAATTCACTAACTCTTTTCGTAGAGCGTTGTTAGTGATGGATGCCTTCAACTTGAGCAGCCACGTTTCGACCGTGGCTTTTGTTCAACCCTGCAATCTTATACATAATATTCAGAATAAGCTATAAACCTCTTGTAAATACTACTTAATTGCATCATTATAAATTGTTAGGTTATTATTCCTTTTTTCCTGACACTTTGCAGTCGTTCTTGTTGTTAATACAGTAAGCCCACTTCCTGTGGGCTTTTTTATTTGATAAGATTATTAAAAATTTTAAATGGAATTCAAATGGCTAAAGAAATTATCGACAAAAAGTACCCGGTGCCAGTAGTTACAGAATCAAGACGCAAGAAACATCCTGGTTTTGTAAACCCAAATAAAGGTATTGAAGTTGCACCAGGTTTGACTATGCAAGATGTTCCGCGTGAAATGATTATGCAACATATGCGTCAGACTGAAGATTTCTGGAAACAGAAATTTAATATGAAACATGGCAGTAGCCACGGAGCAGCACAGTCGTTTTAAGGTAAGGATGCATTGTGGCAATATTTGAATCTTGCGTGGATTATGTTTTAAAACATGAAGGCGGACTCACAAAAGATGCTGCCGATCCGGGTGGCATCACAAATTACGGAATTTCATTAAGGTTTCTACGCGAAATTGAAGAACCGATGTTGAAGCGTATCGGTATTTTCAACGAGGTTTCCGAACAATCAATTATCGATTTAACAAAAGACCAAGCAGAAAAAATATATTATTCTGAATTTTGGCTCAAAGCTCCTTTCGAAAAAATCATCAATAGCATGCTTGGCAAATATATTTTTGATATGTCTGTCAATTTTGGCATAGCCCAGGCGGTAAGGATCACACAACGCGCTTGTTGTGCAGCTCAAAAACTTAAGGACTACGTCAATGATGATGGATTGTTTGAAGGAAAAACCCTACAAGCTATTAATCACGCATCATTTATGCTGATTCCAGCCTTGATTGCTCAGCGAACAGGATTTTATCGTCAATTAGTTGCCGTCAATCCCAAACTTGAGTTATTCTTACCAGGATGGTTAGAGCGTGCTTTTGACATTTGATGGGGATCTTAATGTATTATGGTACTGACTTAAAGCTAAAAAAAGGTTTTGGTGGTGGATCACATCCAGCGGGTAAAGATAAGCCTAGGCAAGGTGCCGCGAAAGGCCAAGGTGCTGGTATGGGTGGATACGATGCCGGAGCGGTAAATCGCGCCATGGATTCTGTAAAAGGTGGTGGTGGTAAGCCCACTTACTATTGCGGCGGTTCTAAGATGGGGCGTTGAAATGGCTATTGATCATGAAGCTCATAAGATAAGAATTAAGGCTGTTTCTGATCGTATGAATCACCCCATGACTTACAATGATGCTGGTGCACCGAAAATGTCAAGTGATGAAAGATATCATGAAGCTTACCGAAAAGATTATAAATCTATGGAAAAAGCACGCAAAGGTGCGGGTAGATGGAACTCCAAAGAAGATGCAAAAATATTAGATAAAGCAGTTTCCAAGATTTCGCGGTGATAAATTAAATGAATCACAAACAGTATATTGATTCAGTTACAGAATACCGCCTTAAGTCAGGTCAAACTGTCAATTACTACGACGGGGGAAAGCAGAACAATCCCCCTGGTTCGCTGGCAAAAGATAAAATGAGCAAGCTACTTGCCCGCGGTGACAGTAAAGCCAACGGAGCACGCAAGAGAAAGAATGACTTAGGATTGATTAACGATCCTCAGTAAATGTGTTACTAAAGATAACGCACTCCAGCAATCAATCAAGGTCTAATACTTTCGCCGGTAGAGACCTTGATTGAGTGAGTCGCTAAAACGATTTACTCGTCAATTTCGTGTTCTTGATCATCATATTCTCTTTGTTCCCTAATTTCCTCTTGTTCGTAGTCATTTTCGTACTCGTCGCCGTGGTATAAAGAGTTGGAGCATAACATTTTTATCACCCCTAATCGTTACACGGAAAAGAAAGGCCGCGAGCTTTGAGCCATTCGTATTCCTGAATCGCGAATTTGAAACAAAGCTTTTTATGTTCCACTGCATCATTCCAGTTTGGTAATTCGCGTAAAATAGTGGGCTTATTTAGGTTGAATAAATCGTAAAGTGTTGTAACGCCAAACCCGTTTGGCGTTTTAATTATGTCAAATCCATAGATTGTTGGTATCATGATATTGCCCCTTAAAATAAGCTAACTTGAACGTTATCAGAAGTGAATATCAAACGGCTACCATCTTTGAAAATGTAATGCATATGACCTAGGGCATTATCTTGCGTCATTACGGCCTTAGGATAAGCGGCCGTTTTAAGTGTGTCTAAACGATTAGGACATTTGGAATCTGTATATAATTCGCTGTATAAAGTCATGGCTATGTTCATTTTGTTTTCCTGGTTATGTTAAGTTATGTTTTGTTTAGCTTTAAATTACAGTTTAACCAAATCTCTTAGTTTCATTTGAAGCAAGTTGCTTATCGTATCCACTACTTTAAGCGCATCATCCAACGGCATTTGATAAAATATTTTCGTGTACACTCTTAGTTCTACTGAGCTTGAATATGCGCTTATTATGTCTTCGTAAAATTCTATGTGGTTCATATTTATTTCCTCTTAAAGTAAGTTGGTTGTTAACCTATTAATTCTTTTATCTTATTAAGAAGCTCCTCTTCTGTTTCGAAGTCAAACACTGAGTGCTCGCCATTTTCATATTCAACATGCAGAAAAATTATTAAATATTTTCGATCATGGTATAAAGAATAAGTAGGATTTATAGATACCCTAGCTAACCCCTTTTTAAAAAGCTGTTTTGTTAACTTATAACTTTCTGCTAATTTTTTAAAATCTGCTATATGATTCATTTTAACACCCTATTTTAGTTAAATTATTTTACAAAACCGTCTTTATATAAATACCTATTACCGTTGCATTCAATTATAAAATGCGGGTAATTTGCAATAATTCTAATACTATATCCAACCATTGTTTTTGCATGTTTTTCTGCTTGATATCTTGTTTTAAAGTACATTAGTGTCATTTTTATTTCCTTTTAAAGTAAGTTATAAAACTATTTTCTAGTTACTTTCTAATTCTAGAAATCGGTGTCTTAGGGCTAAAATTATTGATGATTTATATTCATCCTCGGTAAACGAATGAGTTTCGAAATCTAGTTCCTTGAGTGTTGGAACTAACACACATTCTTCTTTTGGTGGATCAAGACAATCAAGTAGTTGTTGTATAGACCTACATTCGAAACAATATTCAGCAAAAGAATCTCGCAATAATTCTGGTATTTTTCTCTTTGAGCTACTAACGAATGGCATTTTTATTTCCTCGCAGGTGAGTATTATATTCATCGAGCGTATATACTTCATATGAATCAACACTGCTTGTTTCATCTAGAGAGTTATTAAGACTATCAAAAAACTTTGTAGCAGATAGTTTTGAAGAATCCCACGTGCTTTCTTTTGATCCGTCTTTGTTATGCTTTATTACATAATATGCATTCATTTTTAATTCCTCTTATTTAAAAAACACTTGATTGCCTTCACGATCTAAAACTATTACAGCTTCATAACCTTGCCTAACCAATCTATCTTTAGCTTGGCCAGCTTGATATTCGCTCTTGTGACGGGTAGACGACATATTGTAATAAGCAGGTACTATAACTATGTACTTATGATCTCTATTCAAACTTATGACACGGTCAAACATATCACTTGCAAGGTCATATATTGATCCTGAATTACTTTGTTTTTGTTTTATGATTAAGGCGTTTGGTAATGCTTCAATTATGTCGTACATTTTTATTTCCTCATTTGTTAGTTAAAGCGGCCAGCAGCCGCTCGTTAAATTAAAATATTGGTGACAAATGTCTATTTTTTTCATAAGCCCAGTTACCTTGAAATCTTTGAGCTGATAGCAATAGTTCCTCTTGATAACCTACATTTTCATCCTTATTAAATAATTCAAGTCGCTCTTCCTCTTGTATCCTAAAATCTTCAATCATTTTTTCTTGATTTTCTTCCCATGAACGCTCATTAGCTTTTGTTATTAGCTCGTTTAATGCTGATAGATACTCTTGTTTATTCATTTTTATTTCCTATGTTAAGTTAATTACATGCTGCCTGTGCGGCAGTTAAAGCGACTGTTAGGCCGCTATATCCCGATATACCTGTTTATTTTAAAGACAAACTTCTGAAAGTTCATGCCTAATAAAACCACGTGGTGAATAACCTTCCATTGGAACACTTGTGTCATTCATATCTTTTAAATTTTCCCAGCTTAAGTAATAAGCTTTATATTCTTTAAATTTTGATGCATAAACATCTTCACTAATCTCTCGGTTTAAAAAAACGTAACTTACTTGCGGGATATCTTCGCGCCTATTACTATAATCATAGCTGTCTGTCATTCCATCAAAGTTGCCCATCTTGTATTTGCTTGTAATCTCATCTACTTTTTTGTGACTTGGGCCATTTACCCAAGTGATGCGAACTGAATTGCAATCACTTGTTACGCTAAACTTTGCGCTAGGAAATGCTTTTTTTAGTTCTGCTTTTATCATTCTGCCTATTGCCATTTTTCTTTCTCACTCTTTGTTGTTGGTATGAGTTAATTATAGTTTATCCATTACATAATGTAAAGTAAAATCTTACATAATGTGAGGTTATTTATAAAATATCTATACGTAATTTATTTTTTTAAATAAATTTAGATGTATCATTACACTTTAAATATCTAGTTTTTTTTGGGATACTAAGAAAATGAAAGAAAAAACTAAGAAATCCGATATAAAAAATGTTGGCGGCAGGCCTACAACGCTTACAGAAGAAATATCAAAGGCTATTATTGATGATGTTCGCGCATCCTTATCAATCAATTATGCGGCAGAAGCCAATGACCAACCACGCGCAACTATTTGGTCGTGGATTGATCATGGTCGTATTGATAGAGAAGCCGGTAAGTCAACAATATTCAGCAAGTTTTCGGCTGGGATAAAAAGAGCACGTGCTGATTATGTTCACGAAGCTATCCAAGATGTGAGAGCCGGAAAACCTGGATGGCAAGGCACAGCGTGGTTATTGGAGCGTTGTTGCGCTGAAGATTTCGGTAAAGATTCCGAGCTTTATAAGCAATTGCTTGAAGACTATAAAATGCTCATGCAGTCATTAATTGATCAAAACAAGGGTGTGAATCATGGCTGATAAGAAATGGATACAGAAAGCAATCAAACACCCAGGCGCATTGCATAAAGAGTTAGGCGTTCCAAAAGGTGAAAAAATCCCTGCTAAGAAACTCACGGCAGCCGCTAAAAAAGGCGGATTATTAGGTAAAAGAGCTAACCTAGCAAAAACTTTAAAGAAACTTCACAAATAAAAACGGCAAAATAATGTACGTAAAAGTATTTGAAAGCAGGCAATCAAGCAAGAGTTATTTGTTACAGTATAGATTGAGCGGGAATCAACACGGCTTAGATAAATATTACATAGAAAATGAATTGCACGAGAGCATGGTAATAAACGAAACAGAATTATTTAAGTTATTCGATCTATTATTCAAGGGCAAACAAAATGAAGCTGAAAAAATCAGATGTGAAGAAAGGCGAGGCGAAAATGATGGATCGCAAAATCAGGGAGTCTGAAAAGAAAGATAAAAAACAGGATGCTAAGATGATTAAAGATAAGATTAAAAAGGGTAAATAAACATGGACAAAGATTATGACGTTGAAACAAAAAAATTGCTTATAGAAGGGCTAGTTTTAAAATTCACAGAGTTAATGGAGCTAATCATTCGAATCCCTGGTGCTGACGTTCAGAAAAGACAGGCATTATTAAGGTTTGATGAGGGATGCATGTGGATGCAAAATGCAATCGCAAGTTACGTTGCACCAACAGAACCCTCAGCATCAAACCAAGAGTGCGCACAAATGCCGGATGTTAAGAAAACAGAATCAAACGAAGCAGCATAAATGAGCAATAACAAACCTACGAAAAATCCGCACAGCACAGCAATGCAAGAGGCATTTAATAAAGCTTTGGATGCGTGTAGACCAAAGATTGAGCCCGCACCATTTGTCGGTAAATTAAGTGTTGAACAAATAAAAAATGCAGTCAATTCAGTATCAAAACCGGGTAAGACAAATGAAAGTTAAACGCATGAACGAAATGTCAGAATTAGAACGGGCAATCATGATGATGATATGGGATGACATTAAAGAGCTTCCACATTATAGTTCATGGCGAAAATACGAGCGCGGTTTCACATACGATGAAAAAAATTATCGATACAAATGCAATTTCAAAATTGAAGACGGCCACTTAAGGCTCATTAATGCTGAGATCGAACACGAGCAAGTCATTATAGAATTAATGCACTAAGGATTTGTATGCGCAGGATTTATAATATATTAATTGGGTTAGAAAGGCTCATGACTTATTTAATCAAGCCGTTAATATTCTGTCTTTTGATAGAAGTAAATTATCTGGCTATAGATATTTTAATGCTTATAGACGGTAATTAATGGTTGATATGACTAAACAAGACAATGTAAATCACCCCAAGCACTATCTCAGTAAAGATATATTCGTAAAATGCGATCACGGTTTTGATAAACATATAGAATGCATCGACATAACACGGAACTTCAATTTCAATCTAGGCAATGCTATAAAATATATATGGCGGTGTGACCATAAAGGTAATAGAAAAGAGGACTTGCAAAAGGCTATCTGGTACTTGCAAGATGAAATAAATAGGATACCCGATAAAGGGAAACAACCTAAGCCGCCAATTAGTGCATGGTGTGTTTCTTGTCAAAAGCCAGTAGAGTCATGGAGCGATCATATTGCATGGCATGATACACACGGGCTATTACAACCGCTGGTCTTAGAAGGTTGCGACTATTGCAAAGAGGGCGGAGTCGATCAAGCACACGTGCTATCTTGCAAGCAAAATCCCATTAATCAAGACGATGAAATCCCGGCATGATAAGCATATTTTGCTTCTACAATGTTTCCTCAGGCATACAATCAAAGTTAGCTTTCAGCAATATTTTCAAGCACTGCAACATCATCACATACGATGGTGATATCTGGATTGCGATAGAATTCGATCTCACAGGAATTAACACACGTCACATTGATGTTTATTCAGCTAGCTCATTACTTCGAGGCTTAAAACATATCTCAAGTTTAATAGCGCTAGTCGTTGTGGATGTATCAGAGCGTGCAAAACATATCTGGAAACCCTATATTGTACGTAGCTGCAATGAATTAGACAGGTATATATCGGGTATAGATATTGGATTTACGTTTAATCCCAAACAGTTGTACAATAAACTACTAAAAAATCAAGGTAGTAACTACGATATTTTGTATCACTGGAGGCGTTAATATGGGATTTTTCGGCGGCGGGGATTCAGGCGCGAGTGAAGCCCAACAGCGCTCAGATGAATTAATCAATCAACAATTCAGGCAGAATCAAGCAGAAATTGAAGCTAAGAAGAAAAATTTATTCCAAGAACGCTTGGATATTATCAAATCGCAAAGCGGTCAATCCTGGCACCCTACTAAAAAATAGAGGTAATAATGCAACCGCCTGAAAATTTTCATAAGCTAAATGATCGCTTTTTAGAAGCTAAAGGTTATAAAGACCGTTGGCTCGCTCTATATAAAAATTTATACTTCTATGTGATACCTGACCGAGATGCATTTAATATAAAATTTAACTACACTGATACGGGTAAGCCTGTAACCCAACAAATTTGGGATAACACGGCAATGATTGCAGCATATCAGCGGGCGAATGATTTGCATGGTTTGTTGATGCCAAAAGATAGGGTGTGGGGAAAGTATGTATTGGATCCACATCAGCACAACGAAGAAGACATACAAAAGGGTCAAATTGTACTGGATAAAGTAAATGAACGTCTTATGTTTTATCTTAATGAGTCTAATTTGGCTCGCGTTGTTGGCAGCTCTAATCTGGATTTGGTGGGAGGAACGGGCGTTATATGGGTTGAATCACCCAGTGACGATGTTCCTTTATATTTTCGGTCTATTCCTGCTGTTGCCCTTTATATTGAGTATTGTAACGACGACTTAATTCGTAATTGCTGGTATGTTTCAAAAATGACAGGACGAGCCGTACTCGATACATTCCCTGATTATAAAGGGACTCAATATAATAATCTTAAAGACAATCCGAATGATACGTACTCGGTAAATTATGGACAAGTTGAAGTAGGGAAAGAGGAGTATTACATCTATGCAGTACTTGATAATGACCCATTTACTGTTTTGTGGGATCGCTATAGTGATTATCGACAAATTATTGTGTATCGGGACAGGGTAAGACCCGGGGAAGCTGAGGGTCGCGGCGTTGGTATTGATATGATGCCAACAATTATAGATTTAAATCGAATCGTTGAATATTCACGAAAGAATATGGCATTCAAAGCAAACCCTCCAATGTTCTATGACGCGGGAAGTTATTTTAATCCGTACTCAATTAGACAATGGGCAGGCGCTATGATTGCTCGTCAGCCGAACGGACGAAATCCGCTTGAAGCTTTGCAGATGCCAGAATACCCGGATGTTTATCAGCAAGTCGTACATATGCAAGAAACTATTCAAAAGGCATTTATGGTGGATCCATTGGGTGAGATTCAAACGCCCGTTAAATCAGCTACTGAAGTATCGATACGTGAGAACCGAGCACAACGGACAGCAAGCACAGACATATCGCGACTAATAAATGAGTTACCACGGCAAATTTTTGAGGTGTCCGCAAAAATTCTAAACGGGCGTGGCCTGCTATTAAAACCAAAAGAAGTAATACCAGGATTTGACCCCAGGCAATTAAAGTTTGCGTTTCAGTCACCTTTGTATGATATCCAAAATCAATCTGATTTGAATCATCTTATAACTGCATTGCAAACCAAACAACAGTTTTTTGGTCAATCAGCACCTATCGTTACAATGAATCTGTTTGAAACCAATCGGTATATCATGGAAAAATTGAATCTACCTTCTAAACTATCAGCAACTGATGATCAAATGAAGAAAACACTTGCCGAAGGAGCACAGCAACAACAAGCCGCAACTGGTGCGCAACCATCAACAACGGCTGGTCAAGTTTCATTTCCTCAGGATCGGGGTGTCACGATATGATTGAAACGTTAATAGAAGCTAAATTAATATCGCCAAAGGAATTTAAGATATACCAATTATTCACTAGTGACTTAGGCCGGGAATGTTTTACTACAATGACTGATGAGCTATTCTGGGAAGAACCAGAAGAAGGCATGATGACAGAGGGGTTATTAGGTTTCTATGATGGTAGGCGTTCCGTACTTCGTGGTATCAAGTCAACGATAGAAAAAGTACAGCATTTAATAATCAAACAAAACCAAGCGAGTCAGGATGAAAGAGAAAATAATAAAGTTTCTTGAAGAAAGAATATCTTTAGGTAACGAATTAATTGCAATCCTATCAAGCATCGAAGCCAAAACCCTAATTGTTTCGGGCATAGCTGCACTTTCGTTAACAAAGGAATTTGTTGAGAGCTTAGAGGATGAGTCATGAATGAAATTTTAAAATACATTGAGGAAAGAATTCAAGAAACCGACAAGTTATTAGATAAACATATCGGGGATTCTAGGGAAAGAATTTTAGGTAATTTACAGGCATTTGAAGAAATGAAGGATTTTATTGAGAATCAAGAGGATGACGAATAATGAAAGATACATTCAGAAAAACATACAGGCCACTACGAATTAAAAATCAAGAATTAATATTGAAAGTAAAATATTATGCTGAACAAATAGAAAACTTGATTGGAGCTATAGACTCAAGAGAAAAATCACTGGCTATGACTAATTTGGAACAATGTGTAATGTGGGCTACAAAGGCAATCGTTTTAGATGATGAGAGGGATACGGAATGACAGACGGAACACAAGATAAATTATATGCTGGAAAATTTAAAACCGTTGAAGAACTGGAAGCAGGTTACAACAATGCTGCAAAGGTTTATCAAGAGAATGACGATCTAAAGAGTAAATATACTCAAGCAACTACAGTACCAGATGACTATCAAGTTCCTGCAAACGTCGCATTGCACGATAATGACGTTGCGCAACTTAAGCAAGCAGCTAAAGAAAGTGGATTAACTCAAGCACAGTTTGAAAAGTTAGCTTCAAAGCAAAATGATAATGTGAGATCTAAGTTCGAAAACTTCGAAAATTCTAAAAAAGAGATAGGGGTAGACAACCTTAACCTACTGCAAGACTTTTTAAATAAAACCTATCCTGATAAAGTCGCAGAAAAAATGTTAAACGAGGCCATTAAGAACAAAGATATACGCGATCAGATACTAGAACAACGCACAAAAACGTTAAACTCGTCAGTTCCTGGCGTAAATCGCGTGAGTAGTGGAAGTTACAATGAAGTTACACACGAAGATGTTATTAAATCGCGTGAGGTAATGCTCAAGTCAAGAGGTCGTGCTAGGGTTGAAGCTCAGAAACGTTATATTGCTTTGTCTTCACAGTTAGCGCATGCAAATGAATAGCTTTGAAGTGTTTATAATTGGTTTTGCCTTAGGATTTATTGTGTATTTAATAGAAAAAGCGATGAAAGGTAAATAATGAATAAAGTACCCCTAGGGATTCCATTAGCAGAAATTAAATCTAAATTACATGCCTGGTATCCGGGGTATAAATTTGGAATAATTTGGAATTCACAAATGAATATGATTGAAGTTCATGTATACAAAGACGCGGTAAAGCTAAGCATGCAATCATTTGCTACAGATATATCGCTAGATGTATTCTGGGATTTAATCAGAGAATGGATGCGAGTAATAGTAAGGTGAATAGATGAATAATGTTATACCATTGCCAAGGTTACTCAGTCAGTATGGGTGCGGAAAATGTGCCGGAGAACTTTTTTTATTAGCTATAGACGAGCACGGAAAATTGATTGCAGTATGTAA
>Ga0247683_1000008_pt1 | contig 20656 bp, 20 predicted proteins | sample CNK24_metaG_FD_189025 | JGI IMG/M metagenome (GOLD analysis project Ga0247683, IMG submission 189025) | Soil microbial communities from Purdue University Martell Research Forest, Indiana, United States - CNK24 | ecosystem: Environmental > Terrestrial > Soil > Temperate forest > Bulk soil...
AAAAGATAAAGAAGCAATGATTGAAGCACCAATTCTTGAGAAGATTAAAGAAGCATTTGCAGATGAAAAACCAGCTCGCGCTGTTGAATTATCTGATGATGAAATGAAAGTCATAAAAGGATTGAATTTACTAACAATCAAACCAATGCTGTATGTAGCTAATGTTTCTGAAGATGAAGTGGCAGATTCAGATAACAATAAATATGTACAAGCTGTTCGTGAATTTGCTGCTGCTGAAGGTGCAGAAGTAATTGTTGTTTGTGCAAAAATAGAAGAAGAAATAGCTGAATTAGATGATGAAGAAAAAGCAATGTTCTTAGAAGAACTTGGCATTGAAGAATCTGGTTTAGATCAATTAATCCGAGCTTCATATAGCTTACTTGGATTAGCTACTTACTTCACAGCAGGTGTACAAGAAGTAAGAGCATGGACATTCCGTAAAGGTATGAAAGCTCCACAATGTGCAGGAGTTATCCACTCTGACTTCGAACGAGGTTTTATCCGTGCAGAAACTGTTTCTTATGATGACTTAATGGAACACGGTTCTATGACAGCAGCGAAAGAAGCAGGCCGAGTACGCCTTGAAGGTAAAGAGTATGTCGTAGAAGATGGCGACGTTATGTTATTCCGCTTTAATGTATAATGCTGAATAATTCAAAGGCAGCCCAATAAGATGTTGGGCTGCCTTTTTTAGTTTTTATAAACATATAATTTAGGGAGATTTGGGTCATCTCTAACCAAATATTGTTTTGGATATTTTCGAAGTTTGATATACATTATAAAATCACCAATTGCTCCGGCAATTAACCATGCGCCTAAAAAAAGCCATAGTTTACGATCCGTCATAAAGCCAATTACAGCTGGAATTACACCTGTTACCCAAAAAGGAAGTAGCAATGCTTTTTTCATAGCTTTATTCGATAATAATTCTGTAGTTGTTGCATAAGCGATACCGATTTTCAAATTGACTCCATATTTTAGACTACTAAATGGCACTTTTCCAAAAAGGACAAATCCTAATAGATGGCAACACTCATGTAATATGATGAGTACGATATACAGAATAATAAATAATAGGAAATCCAGAAGCCATATTGTTATATGAAATGTGAGGTCATGATGGATTAAAATATTTATAAAAAAGAATGCAATCATTAAAAAGACGGTCAAAAGTAAATTTTGCCAAGCTACCTTTTGCATATCTATTTCAATAATAGCAATTGGTTCCGAGTTATTTTCCAAATAATCACCCCAATTTCAGTATAGAGAAAGAAATAAGTATTGCCTAGTGAGGTTAGTTGCTTATTATTCTATTTTATGATACAATTTGTTGATGTTAGTAGTAAAGATTACTAACTCCTTGCCAAATGTATAATTTTGGCCAAAGTCCATAAGGAGGTGCTTATACAATGAAAGCATACGAATTAATGTATATTATTCGTCCAAACATCGAAGATGAAGCTAAAAAAGCTTTAGTTGAACGTTTCAACGAAATTTTAACTTCTAACGGTGCTGAAATCATCGAATCAAAAGAATGGGGCAAACGCCGCCTAGCTTACGAAATCGAAGACTTCCGTGAAGGTTTCTATGAAATCATGAAAGTTAACGCTGATTCAAAAGCAATCGATGAATACACTCGTCTTGCAAATATCAACGAAGATATCATTCGTCATATTGCAGTTCGCGAAGAAGAAAAATAATTTTAACTAAAAAACGCAGATAAAGGAGGTTGCATTCTGATGATTAACCGTGTCGTACTAGTTGGAAGACTAACAAAAGATCCGGAACTTCGCTACACACCAAGTGGCGCAGCCGTTGCTCGTTTTACACTAGCTGTAAATAGAACGTTTTCTAACCAACAAGGTGAGAGACAAGCGGACTTCATCAATTGCGTTGTTTGGCGTAAACAGGCTGAAAATGCAGCGAACTTCTTGAAAAAAGGAAGCTTAGCAGGCGTTGAAGGTCGCATTCAAACAGGTAGTTATGAAGGACAAGATGGTAAACGTGTTTACACAACTGAAGTTGTTGCAGATAGCGTTCAGTTCTTAGAACCACGCGGTGCTGCAGGAGATCGTCCTCAACAAGGACAGCCATATGGCGGACAACCATCATTTAATGGTGGAGGTCAATCATATGACCAAGCTCCACAACAAGGCAACTATCAACAACCATCTTATCAACAGAATCAATCACCTAGTCAGCAGAATTATACACGTGTAGATGAAGATCCATTTGCACCAGTTAGTAATGGTGGCGGGAAAGTCGACGTTACAGAAGATGACCTACCATTCTAAGCAAATGACTCATTACACGTCATATATTTATTTTTAAACGAGGAGGGAAACTACACAATGGCACCACGTAGAGGAGGCCGCAAACGCCGTAAAGTTTGCTATTTCACTTCTAATAACATCAAAAACATCGATTATAAAGATGTTGATTTATTAAAAAAATTCATCTCTGAACGCGGAAAAATTCTTCCACGCCGTGTGACTGGTACAAGCGCTAAATACCAACGTAAACTTACATCAGCTATCAAAGTAGCTCGTGTAATGGCTTTACTACCATTCACTGCAGAAGATAAATAGTCGTCAATTGAAGGGATCAGCATTATGCTGGTCTCTTTTTTTAGATATGAAAGGGAATTTTGAAAGGATTGGCATATGATTTATTGCCAATCTTTTTTATTAGCATTAGACTTTTTTGCGTATCAATGACTTACAATCATTTGATTCAATAACAGTATGCTTTTTGTTCGATAACATGAAACATGGTACAATAATAAGATGAAATAATAGATTTTCTTTATGAAAAGGAAGGTTTTAAATGCCGGAAAATCAGACACGGAGAATTACGCACGGCGCCATGATGGTCGCATTGTTTACGATATTATTAGCCATCTCTACATATGTACCTGTGGTAAGTATTGTGACAATCTGGTTTATCTCTTTACCAATAGCTTGGTATAGCGCAAAATACAGTCGTAGTTCATCGGTATTCGTTGTAATCGTTAGTATCGTTATTTCACTTTTGATTGGTGGCCTTTTATCTCTGCCTGTAGCAATTCTGTTTGCGATTATCGGATTTGTTATTGGGGATGTAATACGTACAAAGAAAAGTAAAATATTCTTATTTATGTCGACAGCATTTACCGTTTTGATTTCCATTACTGTGGGGTATATCATTTCGGTCAAGTTTTTCAATATGGATGTTTTGAAGCAAATGATAACAATTACTCGAGAAAGTTATCAAAAATCAAATGAAATAGTAAAATCAATGACAGGTCAAGCACCATTTTCAACTGAACAGTTAAATACTATGTTCGATACAATGCAAATGGTAATGCCGACTATAGTGACGCTATTAGTTTTTATTATGACGTTTATTGTTATTTCAGTGAATTTACCGTTATTACGCCGTTTTGGATTAGAAGTTCCAAAGTTCGCGCCGTTTAGAGATTTGAGATTACCACGTGCGACTTTGTGGTATTATCTTGCCGTATTAGCCATGACTTTATTTGTAAAGCCAGACGAAGGAACATTTATTTATTTGGTGATATTAAATTTATCTTTTATCTTAAGTATATTATTTATGCTACAAGGTATTTCACTTATTCATTTTTACGTGTATCAGCAGGGATGGCCAAAGTGGGCTTTAATTGTTGGTACAATCTTAGCTATTCCACTAAGCTCGTTTGTCACATTACTTGGTATTGCTGATCTGGGATTTAACATCCGTGGGCTTATTAGTGGCATGACAAGAAAATAAGGAGTTGAGATTTATGGGTACTCTTTTTAGAAAACGACCAGTACGTTATCCTCTTTTAATCCTGTCATTGCTAGGAATAGCAGGCGTTGTTATATGCGTGATGTGGAATTTAGTGACTGGTATTGTTTATGGTTTTGTCCTTGTACTAGTATTGATTCTTGCTTGGAAAGCTGAATCAGACACATATAAAGAGACTGAGAAACATATCGAGATGCTTTCTTACCGTTTAAAAAAGGTTGGAGAAGAAGCGTTACTAGAAATGCCAATCGGTATTGTGTTAATTGACGAGCAGTTTTTAATTGAATGGACGAATCCTTATATGCTGCGTATATTAGGAACAGATTCACTGATCGGGGAGGAAATTTTCTCCTTATCAGAAGATTTATATAATCTTATTAAGCATGAGGAGTCCAATGAGCTTAATATTACGCTAAAAGACCGTAAATATCGTGCGTTTTATAAGCCTGAGGATAAATTACTGTACTTCTTTGATATTACAGAACAAGTAGAAATTGAAGCACTTTACTATGATGACCGTACAGTTATTGCGATTCTTTTCGTTGATAATTATGATGAGATCACACAAGGAATGGACGACCAAACTCGTAGTCAAACCAATTCACTTGTTACTTCACTTGTTAATAATTGGGGAACAACAAACGGTATTTACTTGAAACGTATCGATTCTGACCGTTTTATCGCTGTTATGAATGAATCAATCTTACAAGAACTAGAGAAGAAAAGATTCTCAATTCTTGATGATATTCGTGAGATTACAGCACAGCAAAATCTATCATTAACATTAAGTATTGGTGTTGGAGCTGGATCACAATCTTTACTTGAATTAGGAGAGCTTGCACAATCAAGTTTAGATCTTGTCCTTGGACGTGGTGGTGATCAAGTAGCGATCAAACAACCTAATGGAAAAGTAAAATTCTACGGTGGTAAAACAAACCCTGTTGAGAAACGCACAAGGGTACGCGCACGAGTTATTTCACATGCCTTGCGTGATTTAATACAGGATAGTGATCAAATCTTTGTAATGGGCCATAAAATGCCTGATATGGATGCTATAGGTGCTGCAATTGGTGTTCGCAAAATGGCAGATATGAATGGTATTGATGGTTATGTAGTTGTAGATTTCGATAACATTGATAATAGTATTAGTCGTCTAATGCAAGTGGTGAAGGAAAAATCTGATTTATTTAATCGCTTTATCACGCCAGAAGAGGCATTAGATAAGATTACAGATAAATCATTATTGGTTATAGTTGATACACATAAACCAAGTATGACAATAGAGGCAAAGTTACTTAATAAGTCGGATAAAGTTGTAGTCATAGATCACCATCGTCGTGGAGAGGAATTCGTAAAAAATCCAATGCTTGTTTATATGGAGCCATATGCTTCCTCAACAGCTGAATTAGTAACTGAACTATTAGAATATCAGCCGAAAAATGATAAAATAACAATGTTAGAAGCAACATCCTTATTAGCTGGTATTATAGTTGATACGAAGAGCTTCACATTACGTACAGGTGCAAGAACATTTGAAGCAGCATCTTATTTGCGTACAAATGGAGCGGATACCGTACTTGTACAACGTCTTTTAAAAGAGGATATTAGTACGTATATAGAACGTTCTAAAATTGTGCAAACAGCTGAATTTGTTCATAAAGGAATTGCTATTGCACGTGGTGATAGTGATAAAATATACAACTCTGTTTTAATTGCTCAAACTGCAGATATTTTATTGACGATGAAAGATATTTCAGCATCCTTCGTTGTTGCTCATCGTAATGATGGCACAATTGGTATTAGTGCAAGATCATTAGGTGAGATTAACGTACAACTTGTAATGGAGGAATTAGGCGGAGGTGGTCATTTAACAAATGCCGCTTGCCAATTAGAAATCCAAACAATTGATGAAGCAATTGAAAAGTTAAAAGTAGCAATAGATGATGTATTAGAAGGGAGCACGGAATCATGAAAGTAATATTTTTAAAAGACGTTAAAGGCCAAGGTAAAAAAGGTGAAACAAAAGAGGTCTCAGATGGCTACGCACGTAACGTATTGTTAAAACAAAAAAGTGCAGTAGAAGCAACAGCTACAGAAATTGCAAAATTAAAGGCACAAAACAAACGAGCTGCTGAAGATGCTGCACAAGAATTAGAAGATGCGAAAGCATTAAAAGAAACACTAGAAGGTTTAACTGTAGAGTTAAAAGCAAAACCAGGTAAAGATGGTCGTCTATTCGGTTCAATCACTTCAAAACAAATCGGTGAACAATTACAAAAAGACCATGGGATTAAAATTGATAAACGAAAAATGGAATTAAAAGATGCTATTCGTACATTAGGGGTAACGAAAGTACCTGTAAAACTTCATCATGAAGTAACTGCTACATTGAAAGTACATGTTGCAGAACAAGCGTAAGGAGAGACGTTTATGAACGATCCACAATTGGACCGCGTTCCGCCTCATAACCAGGAAGCTGAACAATCTGTCATAGGTGCTATATTTCTCGAACCTCAAGCATTGATTACGGCTTCAGAAATTTTAATTCCCGAAGATTTTTATCGCTCTGCACATCAGATGATTTTCCAAACTATGTTGCGTTTAAGTGATCAAGGAAAAGCAATTGATGTAATCACTGTTACTGAAGAATTGTCATCACATAATGAATTAGATGATATTGGTGGTATTTCCTACATTACTGAAATTGCCAACGCTGTTCCGACAGCGGCCAATGTTGGTTACTATGCTCAAATTGTATCGGAAAAGGCTGTGCTACGTCGTTTAATCAGAGTAGCTACGAAAATAGCAGAAGACGGTTATACGCGTGAAGATGAAGTAGATGCATTGCTTTCTGAAGCAGAGCGTAAAGTAATGGAAGTGGCTAATCGCAAAAATGCCGGTGACTTTAAGCATGTAAAGGATGTTCTTGTTGAAACGTACGCCAATGTTGAACATTTACAAAACCGCAAAGGTGATATTACTGGTATTCCAACAGGTTTCCGTGACCTGGATCGTTTAACGGCAGGATTCCAACGGGGGGACTTAATTATCGTTGCAGCCAGACCATCAGTTGGGAAAACAGCCTTTGCATTAAATGTAGCACAAGCAGTTGGTACCCAAACGGAAGAAAATGTAGCTATTTTCTCGCTCGAAATGGGCGCAGAACAACTTGTCATGCGTATGCTCTGTGCAGAAGGTAATATAGATGCACAAGTTTTACGTACAGGTGCTTTAAATTCGGAAGATTGGCGTAAACTAACGATGGCAACGGGGACTTTATCTCGTGCAGGGATATATATTGACGATGCTGCTGGTGTTCGTGTTAGTGAAATTCGTGCAAAGTGTCGTCGATTAAAACAAGAACGTGGTCTTGGTATGATTCTAATCGATTACCTACAACTTATTCAAGGTAGCGGTGGTGCAGGTGCAAATAGACAACAAGAAGTATCCGAAATTTCACGGTCACTTAAAGCATTAGCCCGGGAGTTAGAAGTTCCTGTTATTGCACTATCTCAATTATCTCGTGGCGTTGAACAACGTCAAGATAAACGTCCGATGATGAGTGACCTTCGTGAATCTGGAAGTATTGAGCAAGATGCCGATATCGTAGCATTCTTATACCGTGAAGATTACTATGATAAACAAACGGAAGATGCAAATACAATTGAAATTATTGTTGCAAAGCAACGTAATGGCCCAACGGATACTGTAAAATTGGCGTTTAAAAAAGAATTCAACAAATTTGTTAGCGTTGACTGGAGTGCTGAAGCACCAGCAGGAGGCTATTAAACAATAAAACACGAACATTGATATCTGACATGTATGATATGTTCGTGTTTTTTATTGCTTTTTATTGACTATACTCGTTTTCGTTGTTACAATAAGTCTGTTTGAATCAGGACACTATGAAAGTGTCTGACGGAGGTGCTGATCATGACATCAGTTGTAGTAGTAGGAACACAATGGGGAGACGAAGGTAAAGGTAAAATTACTGACTTCCTATCTAAAAAGGCAGAGGCAATCGCTCGTTACTCTGGTGGCGATAACGCAGGACATACAATTCAATTTGAAGGCGAAACTTATAAACTACATTTAATCCCTTCAGGTATTTTTTATAAAGAAAAAACTTCAGTAATGGGTAACGGTATGGTTATTAACCCTGAATCTTTAGTAAAAGAGCTTAAAGGTATACAAGATCGAGGAATTGATACTTCTAACTTACGTATCTCAAACCGTGCTCAAGTAATTCTTCCTTACCATGTTTATCAAGATAAGGTAGACGAAGAATCTCGCGGAGATGCAAAAATTGGTACTACATGTAAAGGTATCGGACCTTGCTATACAGATAAAGTTCAACGTATTGGTATCCGTATCGCGGATCTTTTAGACAAAGAAGTATTTGAAGAAAAACTTCGTAATAACTTAGAAATCAAAAACCGTTTATTCACTAAATTCTATGAAGTAGAACCTTTAAAATTCGAAGATATCTTCGAACCATTCTATGCATACGGTCAAGAAATCGCTCAATACGTAACAGATACTTCTAAAGTATTAAACGACGTATTAGACGAAGGTGGTAAAGTATTATTTGAAGGCGCACAAGGCATTTTACTTGATGTGGACCATGGTACTTACCCATATGTAACATCTTCGAACCCAGTTGCTGGTGGTGTTGCTACAGGTGCTGGCGTAGGTCCATCTGCAGTATCACGTGTAATCGGTGTATCAAAAGCTTATACTTCTCGTGTTGGTGATGGTCCATTCCCAACTGAATTATTTGATGAAGTCGGTCATCAAATTCGTGAAGTTGGTCGTGAATATGGTACAACTACTGGCCGTCCACGTCGTGTTGGTTGGTTTGACTCAGTTGTTGTACGTCATTCTCGCCGTGTATCAGGTATCACAGATTTAGCTCTAAACTCAATTGACGTATTAACAGGTCTTGATACAGTTAAAATCTGTACTGCATATGATTACAATGGTGAAACAATCACTGAATATCCTGCAAACCTTCACATTATTGAAGGCTGCAAACCAATTTATGAAGAACTTCCAGGTTGGACAGAAGATGTTACAGGATGCAAAACGTTAGAAGAACTACCTGAAAATGCACGTAACTACGTAAAACGTGTTAGTGAATTAACAGGTATTCGTATTGCAACATTCTCAGTAGGTCCAGACCGTGAACAAACAAATGTATTAATTGATGTTTGGGAAGAAGCTTAATCCATCAACTTAAGGAGCAGTTAGCGAAAGCTAGCTGCTCTTTTTTATTTTTTTAATGTATAATAAAGGATAAAATGGATGTTTGGAGGGAAAATGTGAAGCGAATAGTATTCTATAGTGCACTTACTGTAATTATTGCGAGCTTTTTTCTTAATAATTGTTATGCAAATAACAAGAAGATTGGCATGCCAATAGTAATACCATCTTATATTTCAACTTTAGCTGATGATAGTGTGCAGTTTGCATTGTACTATGTAACGGATCATGATGATAAACGTACGGTTCAGAGGATAACATTTGGAGATACTGATATATGGGTAGAAGGGGAAACCAGTGACTTTTTTGAAGAAGGCTCATCGGAATTACATACGATTGATACTTTCAAATATCAAACATTAAATAGAGCGAGCTTTGATATATCTGCAGAGGAAGTAGCAGATATTTATAAAAAGGGAATTTTAGCAGAGGATATCCAAGTTGTATTATCGGATGATAAAAAAATTCCGGCCAATTTTCAACATTTTGAAATTTTGAAGACAAAAAAGAAAGATAAAGAAAAGCTATCATTTATATCATCTGGGGGTTCTTCTGAGGGAACAGGACATACAAAATTTAAGGTAAAACAGAATGTGAAGCTTACACAAATGGATATACCAGAAGAGCTAAAGTCGTATTATGAGGTGCAAGTAGTGAAGTCCTATCAAAAGGTAGATCTGCCATTTAAGTTGAGTAAAGAGGAAACGTTAAGTATCAATACAAAGGTAATAAGAAATATACCCTTTAGTTGTGATACCACTATTCCCCTAATATCAAATGAAGATGTGATTGGATTTATCTCTTTGCAAAATAATCCAACTATTTCGGAGAAGGATATAGAAAATTTAGTGAAGGAGTATGGTCGATGAAAAAAGGATTTCACTATCTATTTATTGGCTTTTTGTTTATTCTTTTTGACTTTCGCTTCTTTATTGATGTCTTGCCAGATACCCTTGGCTATTTTTTTATAAGCAAGGGAATTACAGAAATTGCACAATCACATAAGCATTATGGAAAATTATACTTGGCAACATGTTTCTTAATTATAATAGCAATACCCTTTGATTTAAATGTTAGAATTACCAGTGCTTTTTCAGATTACTTAGTGTTTACTTGGCGTGTAATTTGGGTTGTATATTTGTATTATTTATTATCAATCCTTTATTCACATTTAGTAAGTGAAAATTATCTATGCTTAGCAAAATCATTAAAAAGCTTATCAAATAAAGTACCAGCTATTTTACTTATATCATTATTTATTTCAACATTTCTTATGAATATTCCACATGATTGGGCAGAAAGTTTGAGTATACTCATTGTTATTGTGGAAGCGGCTGTTAGTTTATGGATGATTGTTGTATTTAATAAATTAAGTAAAATGAAAGAAAATAAACAGGCAACTTCCGAGTAGTGGAAATTGCCTGTTTTCTAGTGAATATCCTTCTTTTTAAATCGACCGCCTCTTACTTCAGCGATATTGCCGATTGCCAAGAATGCATTGGCATCTAATTCCCCGACTATCGTCGTTAATTTTGATTCTTCCAAACGTGTAATTACTGTAAAGATAACCTTTTTGGGATCACCTGTGTAGGCACCTTCACCTGTTAAGTATGTTACGCCACGTCCTAAACGATCGATAATAGCTCTTCCAATTTCATTGTATTCATCGCTAATAATATAAACAGCTTTCGATTCATCTAAACCTTGAATGACGATATCGATCATTTTATAAGCTATGAAATAAGCTAAACCTGAATACATGGCTTGTTCCCAAGTAAAAACGAAGCCTGCAATAGTGAAAATAATAAGGTTAAAAAACATAATGATTTCGCCAACGGAAAACGGTAACATCTTATTAAATAGAATGGCTAAGATTTCTGTGCCATCAAGTGAGCCACCATATCGAATGACAAGACCTACACCTATACCGAGAACAATTCCTCCGAATACTGTAGATAATAATAGGTCATTAGTAAAGGGTTCTAAATGGTGTAATACAAAAGTGAAAGCTGATAAGGTTGTAATTCCAAGAGCAGTTGATAAAGCAAAGGTTTTACCGATTTGCTTATAACCGAGGAAAATAAATGGAATGTTTAAGAGGAAAATAAATATCCCAAGAGGTAAATCTGTTAGATGAGAAATGACGATGGAGATACCAACGATCCCGCCATCTAAAACTCTGTTAGGAACTAAAAATAGCTCAAGGCCAATTGCCATAATACAGGACCCAAGCATGACCATTACGATTCTTTGAAATAATTTTTTTTTGGACATCCTTTTGCGCGTATTATTTACTTCTTTTGCCGATGAGAGTATTGTTTCCATACTCGCCCTGTTCGAATCACTCATAAAATCCCCCCAATATTCTTAAAGACTTGTCATTATACTTATATTTTATCTGAAAATTCTAAAATAAAGAAGTAGAAACATGTAGTTACCTTAAAACTAAATACTTGTTTCAAAAAATAGTAAAAAGTCTAAAATAATTTGGATGAATATGAATTTAATAATATGTTTATTAGTTAAATATGAATCTTTTTTACCTCTACAATGGGAATTTCTGCGCGTTTACTTTATGTTAAACTTAGATATGCATTCTTTTTGCTGTCGATTAATAGCGAATTATTGCCCAGGAAATGCAAAACTTTAGAAATAGTGAAAGATGCGAATAACATGAAAGCATGGTAGAGTTAGTATATAGAAATTTACCATCTAACAGTAATGAACAACCTAAACTGATTGTAAGAAAGGGGAAAAAAGACTGTGGATAAAACAATTTTAGTTGTAGATGACGAAAAACCGATTGCAGATATATTACAATTTAATTTAATAAAAGAGGGATATAAAGTAGTATGTGCTTATGATGGCGATGAAGCATTAGAAAAGGTAGAGGAAGTTAAACCAGATTTAATGCTTTTAGATATTATGTTGCCAAAACGTGATGGTGTGGAGGTCTGCCGTGAAGTACGCAAAAAATATGACTTACCGATTATTATGTTAACAGCAAAGGATTCAGAAATCGATAAAGTACTAGGCCTTGAACTTGGCGCTGATGACTATGTGACAAAACCATTTAGTACACGTGAATTAATCGCCCGCGTTAAAGCAAATATGCGTAGACATCAAACAGTTACAACAACTGAAGAAGTAGTAGAAGAAAATAATGATATTGTCATTGGTTCTTTAGTGATTCAACCAGATGCATATCTAGTATTAAAACGTGATGAAGCAATTGAATTAACACATCGTGAATTTGAATTACTGCATTATTTAGCAAAACATATTGGTCAAGTAATGACACGTGAACATTTACTTCAAACGGTATGGGGATATGATTATTTCGGAGATGTACGAACAGTTGACGTAACTATTCGCCGTTTACGAGAAAAAATTGAAGATAACCCAAGTCATCCAACATGGATAGTAACTCGTCGAGGTGTTGGATATTATTTAAGAAATCCTGAACAGGAGTAAAGAATAATGCAAAAGGTTCGTTTTTTTAAATCAGTACAGGTCAAACTTGTACTGATTTATGTGCTGCTCATATTAATTGCGATGCAAATTATTGGGCTATATTTTGCAAGGGAATTAGAACATACATTAAAAGATAACTTTAAGACATCCGTTACGGACCGTGTAAAGCTTGTGAAATTTAGTGTAAAAGAGGAAATATTAAAAGAGCGCACAGATAAAGACCCAACGCTTGAACAAAGCTTGAAGAGCGTATTAAATGGATTATCTTCAGATGATATTAAAGAAATAAGAGTAATAGACCCACGTTACCGTATTTTAGCATCATCCGATGTGAGTAATCAGTCAATTATCGGCCAACGAGAAGTGGATCGAATTGTAAGCCAATCAATAAGTGCACAAACCCAATATGAGAAAATTGCACTTGACGATAAGACAAGAAAAAGAATATGGGTAGTCGCTACTCCTATTGTGGATAATAATGGTAAGGTAATAGGGGTTGTTTATGTAAAATCTAATATTGAACGTATATTTGAACAGATGAACGAGATCAACCAGATATTAGCCGGTGGTACAGCGTTAGCATTAGCTATTACAATTATTCTAGGAATCTTCATCTCAAGAACAATTACAAAACCAATCTCAGATATGCGTAGACAAGCACAGGCTATGGCTAAAGGTAATTTCTCTCGGAAAGTTAAAGTTTACGGTAATGATGAAATTGGACAATTAGCAATTGCTTTCAACCATTTAACGAATAGGCTGCAGGAAGCAACGTCTACTACGGAAGGTGAACGGAGAAAGCTAGCCTCTGTATTAACAAATATGACAGATGGCGTAATTGCAACAGACCGTAAAGGGAAGATTATTTTGATTAATACGCCGGCTCAAAAACTTTTAAATGGCGAACAGAATGAGTTAATGGGAAGACCATTAGTATCTGTTTTAGGTTTAGAAGATGAGCATACTTTTGAGGATTTAATTCATATGAAGGATTCTATTAATCTAGATTTCAGTTCTCCGGAGCGACCTTATATTTGGCGTGCAAACTTTTCAGTTATTCAAAAGGAAACAGGTTTTGTTAATGGGTTAATTACGGTATTGCATGATATTACGGAACAAGAAAAGATTGAAATGGAACGACGCGAATTTGTATCGAATGTGTCACATGAATTACGCACACCACTTACGACGATGCGTAGTTATTTAGAGGCATTAGCAGATGGTGCATGGCAAAACAAAGAGCTTGCACCCCAATTTTTAAATGTTACGCAGACTGAAACAGAACGTTTGATTCGTCTTGTAAGTGACTTATTACAACTTTCACGTATGGATAGCAGAGAGTACGAAATTAATGCGGATATAGTGGATTTCAACAAATTCTTTAATCGTATTATTGACCGTTTTGAAATGTCGAAATCAAAAAATGTCGAATTCAAACGTTTACTCCCAACAGGACCATGCTATGTTGAAATTGACACAGATAAGATTACACAAGTAATTGATAATATTATCTCTAACGCTTTAAAATACTCACCGGATGGCGGTAACATTCGTTTCGGCATGACCGCAAATGATGGGATACTAACTGTGATGATTTCTGATGATGGTATGGGTATACCAAAGGAAAATGTAGAACGCATTTTTGATCGTTTCTATCGTGTAGATAGAGCAAGAGCACGTTCAATGGGCGGTACAGGTCTAGGGTTAGCTATTTCTCGGGAAATGATTTTAGCACATAACGGTAAAATTTGGGCAGAAAGTGAAGAGGGAGTCGGTACAACAATCTTCTTTACATTACCATATGAAGATGATGAGGCAGGTGAGTGGGATTGAAATATATCGAACAGATAAAATCAGTCATACTCTTTGTCTTGGTGTTATTAAGTATTACATTAACATTTTCCATTTGGACCTATAAACCAAATTATAAAACGATAGAAAAAACAAGACCTGTTGATGTCTCTGTAGAGAAAAAACGACAGCTTGTAGAGATTTTTAAGCCCTATCGAATGGTTTTTCATGAAGGTGGTATATGGCGTGGTACTGATCGCTATGGAGAAATGGAAAGTATTTTGCAACAGATGCAAAATTGGCAAGTAACCAATCTCGAACTAGTTAGAAAAAATGCCAATAGTACAACGATGAATGGATTAGTAGAGGGGGACAATCGCTTTACATTATTTTTCCCTGATGAAATACCATATCAAATATTCCAGAGTCTATTACCATTAAACGATGCCAAAGTAGTTAATATGTCGTTTGATCAAATGATTGTTAGTTGGGGTCAATTTCCAAAAACTGAAGAGCTAACAGTGTTTTTTGCAAATACAAAGAAAAAACAATTATATAAAGCGAAAATACATGTTAATAGTGTAGGGATTTTTACAAAACAAGTTATAGAACAATCTCATAACTTAGAAAGATACACTGCATTTACGCGTGATATAGGAAGTTCATTTTATTTACCAGCAGAAGAATCTAAAATGATGCAATATACGTATTTAATTTCTACTTCATCTATAGATCGATTTAAGAATGCGTTATTTTCCAAACCGAAAATTGTAAAAAACAGCGTAGATGATGCAAATGCCGAAGAAAACTATACAGATGGTATATCTATGATGACGGTGAATAACAATAAAAAGGTATTGGATTTTGTTAATACAACAGCTTCAGATAATCTTGATTCATTAGAAGTATCAAAGTTGATATTAAATACATTTGACTTTATCAATCAACATGGCGGATGGACTGGCGATTTCCGTTATGATACGTTAGATTACCATAATAAAAAGGTTATTTATCAGCTTTATGAGGAAGATTATCCAGTATATGCAGCTTCACTTGTGACATCTACTCAAATTGAAACTGTATGGGGTGACAATCAGATTGCACGTTATATACGACCTTATTACAAATTAGTAACGGTTCCTGAAAACGATGCATTGACGATCATGAACGGTCAAGAAGTTATAGATCACTTAAGGAAAACTAAAAATGTAGATTTCAAAGAGATTAAAGAAATTCGACCTGGTTATTACTTAAAGAAAAATGATGGTCTGAATGTATTCATCCTTAAACCAACATGGTTCTATTTGATAAACGGTGAATGGACACCCTTATCACCTGCTACAGTAGGAGGTGAACAAGTTGGATTGGAATAAAACGAAAACTATTTTCATCATTGTATTCTCGATATTAAATGTTTTCCTTTATTCGATGTATGTAAAAAATTACAACGAAGATAAGAAAATCGAACTTAATGGTGAGACCGATAATATTTCAACTCGTCTAAAGGAGGAAAATATTACATTCAAAGAACAAGCTGCAGAAAGTGAAAATGTATCTTATATTTCAGGTAAGATTAAGCAGTTTTCACAGGATGAATTATCTCATTTACAAAATCAACATATTCAGATTCATAACGGAACAGACCTAGAAGCGAAGATCATCAGCCCAACTCCCTTGACGGAAATTACAGATGAGAGTTTGACAGACTTTGTAGAACACAATGTATATAAAGGTGGTTCCTACAAGCTATGGAAAATAAACAAAGAAGAAAAAGAAGCAATTTTCTTCCAAAGTTATGAAAACCGTATGATCTACTACAATCAAAATGCGGAGATTAAAATTCATTGGAATGATGATTTAGAAATTACTCGCTATGAACAAAAAATGTTCGATTCACTAAAAAGCTTTGGAGAAAAATATACACTCGTTCCAACGCAAGCAGTTAAGATAATTTTGGATAAAGGTTATCTACCTGCCAATTCAACTGTCACAAAAACACAGCTCGGTTATTCTACGCTGGTACTATTAACAGAGACACAAGTATTATCACCTACATGGTATATCCACGTTGTTCTTCCTAAAGATAAAAAAGGAGAAAAGAGGGAAGTGGATTACTTCGTCAATGCAGTAGATGGTACAATTGTTGATATCGAACAAAATGCAAAAGAAACAGAATTAAAAAAGCAGTAAGGAGTCTTTACGATGCAGTTCAGTGTATTAGCCAGTGGTAGTACGGGCAACTCCATATATGTAGAGAGTGGAGAACATTCTTTTATCGTTGATGCAGGGCTGACAGGTAAAAAAATGGAACAACTATTTGAAAAGGTTGACCGTGATATAAAAAAATTAAGTGGTATTTTAGTTACACACGAGCATTCCGATCATATTAAAGGTGTGGGTGTGCTTGCTAGAAAATATAACATCCCTGTTTTTGCAAATGAAAAGACATGGCAAGCTATGGATGGATTAGTTGGCAATATTCCTGTAGAACAACGATTTCAATTTGATATCGAAACAATTAAAACCTTTGGCTCCTTAGATATCGAATCATTTGCGGTTTCTCATGATGCTGCAGACCCGATGTTCTATAGTTTCCATGAAAATGGTCAAAAGCTTGTTGTTATTACAGATACGGGCTACGTAAGTGACCGTATGAAAGGGATCATTAAAGGTGCAGACTCATTTGTCTTTGAAAGCAATCATGATGTTGGTATGCTACAAATGGGGCGCTATCCTTGGTCTATAAAACGACGTATTTTAAGTGATCTTGGCCATGTAAGTAACGAAGATGCAGCTGTTGCAATGAGTGAAGTGGTCGAACAAAAACCAACTCGTATATATCTTTCCCATTTGAGCAAAGATAATAATATGAAGGATTTAGCAAGAATGAGCGTTTCACAAACTTTACAGTCATGTGGTATTATGCCCGGTGAATTTGTTAACTTGTACGATACAGATGCAAATGAGCCAACGGAACTAGTCACAGTATAAAATAAATTCTCCCCCAATTTAGGGGGTTTTTTTATGCGTAAATTGGGGAAATTAAGATATGTTCACTACTCTTTTTTGTAATTTTGAACTGATTTTTAATTTATTTTCATCTAATTTTAATCTTTACAGGTTAAAGTATTAGTAACAAATCAGAAGATCTCAGAAAGGAAGAAAATAATGGGGTATTACGATAATGATGAAACAAAAAGTCGCAGAAAAAGTGGCAGCAAATCGGGTTATTTCTTTAGTGGAGTTGTTGGCGTAATCGTCGGTGCGTTACTTGTTTGGCTTTTGCTACCGTCTATGATAGGTTATTTGCCAAGTAGTTCAAATGTGAATACGGCAATAAACAAAACCGCAACGCCACAACTATCAACATCAATTAATACTGATGTAACAGATGCAGTGGAAAAAACAAAGGATGCAGTTGTAGGAATTACAAACATTCAAGAAACTCCAAATGATTTATGGAGTACGTTCCCATTCCAAGATGGTGGCAGTAGTAATTCTTCTAATGAAAAAACTGGTAAACAAGAAGTTGGCAGTGGCTCAGGTGTCATCTATAAAAAAGTGGGAGACAAGGCATACATTGTGACAAACAATCACGTTGTAGAAGGAGCTAAACAACTTGAAGTAACATTCTCAGATGGTTCCAAAGAACAGGCAAAACTTGTTGGGACAGATATCTGGACAGACTTAGCTGTCATTTCAATTTCAAGCAAAAAGGTTAAAACCGTTGCAACATTTGGTGACTCAGATAAACTAAAACAAGGTGAATCAGTCATTGCAATTGGTAACCCACTAGGTATGGATTTCTATGGATCCGTAACAACTGGCGTTATCTCAGGAACAGACCGTACAGTTCCAGTGGATTTAAATGAGGATGGCACTGAAGATTGGCAATCAGAAGTTTTACAAACAGATGCAGCAATTAACCCAGGTAACAGTGGTGGTGCTCTTATAAACCTAGCAGGACAAGTAATCGGCATTAACTCAATGAAAATTTCTGAATCAACAGTAGAAGGACTAGGATTCGCTATTCCAATCAATACAGCAATTCCAGTAATTGATGAATTACAACGAACTGGTAAAGTCGAAAGACCTTCAATGGGAGTTGCGCTCATTGACTTAACAGATGTTCCAGTTTATCACCAAAGAAATACACTTAAATTACCAAGTGAAGTAACATCCGGTGTTGTTGTAAGCGAAGTTATAAAAAATTCATCTGCTTCAAAAGCAGGTTTAGAAAAATATGATGTCATCGTTGAAATGGATGGCGAAAAAATTGATAATTCAATTGACCTACGCAAAATCCTTTACAACAAAAAGCATGTAGGCGATCAAGTGAAAATCAAAGCTTATCGTGGTGGGGAAATAATTCAAAAAACAATCACATTAGGAGATAGTGCAAAAAATCATTAAATCATTAATGTGGATAAATAAAATTAAAACATAAACTATACACAAAGCGAGCAAGGAAAGAGAACGCCGGTCTTTCCTGCTCGCTTTTCATTTGTTACAATGGGTTGTGGATAACAATTGAAAAATTGTGCATAAGTCTGTGGAAATCAAAGAGATCGAAAGGAAGAAATATTTTGAAAACATATAGCTGTGAAACACATATAGGACACGCTTTAGACATGTTTGTTGCAACTGAAAAAGAAGTCCCTATTATGGAAAAAATAAGTGAAGAAGAAAAGTTATCCACAAAATGTAGTTATTGCGACGAGCAAGCGACATATATTGTGGCGAACAAATGAACGTATACAATATATTGGATTGGCCTGTGGATATGTGCATAACTCCTGTGGATAAAATGTTTGTAAACTGAATGTAAAGGTGGATAACCTGTGGGTATTACGATTGTAAGTGTTGGGAAATTAAAAGAAAAGTACTTAAAAATGGGCATCGAAGAATATGCCAAACGCCTTAGCGGCTACACAAAAATTGACCTCATCGAAGTTCCAGACGAAAAAGCACCCGAGCAACTAAGTGAAGCAGAGATGGAAATCGTCAAAAAGAAAGAAGGAGAACGTATTCTTGCCAAGATTGCACCAGACAGTTACGTAATTGCTCTAGCCATCAACGGCAAAATGCGCAGCTCCGAAGAACTATCAAAAGACATCGAAAATCTCATGACATATGGCCACAGCAAAATTGCCTTCGTCATTGGTGGTTCACTAGGATTGCATGATGATGTACTAAATCGTGCGGACGATAAACTATCATTTGGTAAAATGACTCTACCACATCAATTAATGAAGCTTGTTTTGGTAGAGCAGATTTATCGTAGCTTTCGGATTATGAAGGGTGAACCCTACCACAAATAAATGAGGTTTTATTTGATGGGAGTGTAAAAGGCGTTTTTTGTAATAATCTATAAAATTAATTTATGTAATATGATAAAAAGACTAGATTAAACGATTTTCTTAAATGGAAATCGTTTATTTCTGCTTTCGTATGTAAATCTTTGTCCCAATGTTTACTGTAAAACTTAATACATAATATTGTCTGATTAATATGATAGTATGTGAATAGGATGATATCAACGTAAAAGAGGGATAATATGACGATAGTGCCTAAGCTGGCTTCGAAGCAACGTCGTGATGAAGAACCAAATATTGAACTAGCACAGGAATTAGTTAACGATCATAATCTTGAAGGTATAAAAGAAGTTATACAAAACTTATCTAATATGGATAAAGGAATTCAACAAGATTGTATTAAAGTAGCATATGAAATTGGGGAAGTTAAACCAGAGCTTATAAGTGAATACGCTTTAACCTTTATAAATTTACTAAAAAGTAGAAATAACCGTTTAGTTTGGGGTGCAATGACAGCATTATCTACCATTGCGACAATTTCATCTACGATTATGATGGAGCATCTTGAAACGATTTTTTCAACTATGAAAACTGGCTCCGTTATAACTGTTGATAAAGGGGTATTAACTTTAGCAAAGTTAGCATCCGCAAGCAATGAAAACAATGAACGAATTTTTCCATTCCTGCTTCATCATTTAGAAACTTGCAGACCGAAAGAACTCCCTCAACACGCTGAGAGTACTCTTATAGCTGCTAATAATGATAATAAAGAGGTATTTTTAACGGTGTTAAAACGAAGAGAAAATGAACTTACAGCACCTCAATTAAAAAGAATTAAAAAAATTGATAAAGTACTAGGGCTGAATGAATAAAATGTGGAGGAACTATGATGAAAGAATATAAAAAAATGCCAAAGCTGTTCTATGCCAATTAAGAAGTCAGAAGACCGAGGTACTGAAATAAATCATGAAAGAAGCTCAATGTATTGTAAGCATTGTTATCAGGAAGGAGAGTTTACTCAAAAAAAT
>Ga0247683_1000012_pt1 | contig 17259 bp, 35 predicted proteins | sample CNK24_metaG_FD_189025 | JGI IMG/M metagenome (GOLD analysis project Ga0247683, IMG submission 189025) | Soil microbial communities from Purdue University Martell Research Forest, Indiana, United States - CNK24 | ecosystem: Environmental > Terrestrial > Soil > Temperate forest > Bulk soil...
AATGACCAACTAACTACATCCTATCATACTCGACTTACTATGTCAAGCGCGGTTGACTTACTAAGTCACTTACTAACTGCCCCCTTAGTTGATAGCGCGAAGTTAAGGGCACCCAACACCGCGAATAACTTTAGCTCCGTATCTGCTATAACTGAGCTTTCGCTTGCTAGCATAACTCGCTCCATTCCGTCTGTCTCTTCAACCTTGTAGACTACCGTTACTTTGTACTTCATCCTAACCTCCTCCGCCGCCGGTATCTGAACCACTGAACATGACTCGCACGCACCAGCCGGTATGTGCATCGTACCTTCAGCGACCGTTCGAGCACACCACTTACACACCATTACTGCATACCCCCGTGTACGGTTTCGGCCCTTCTCCTGTTAATGCAGGCCACGCAGCAACAGACAGGACCGTGCAGAAAGTTGCCGTTCGGGAACTCCGCCAGGGGACACCCCGATATGTGCTCTTCCCCTTCTCTCTGATTGCAATGGCGACACACGGAGACGCACTCCGCCGGACGCACCCGCGCAAACTGCGACCCGATATGCTTGTCTCCTATTGCCTGTCCGCAGTGTGCGCAGTTTCGCTTGTCTGTCTCTTCTGGTTCAACGATTCGCATAACTCCTCCTGATACCTCTATCTGAAACTTACTTCCACGCATTAACTCGCGCCCCCAATAGATACAAGGCGCGTGAGAGTCGTATAAGTGTATGCCGGTAAATTGACTGCCCCCGCCGTGTTCATGGTCTAAGTTTGCGATTACTACGCACCCGATGAAAACATCGTGCTTCATCTGAACCGCCGCCCCGCCCGCCACTCTTCTAACTAGGGTGAGTCTCATTTCCAGATCCTCACTTTCGAGTTACAAGAGCAGACGTAAGCGGACCGTATCCAGAATATGAACACCACCGCCGGAATTGCAAGGAGCGGATAAAGGGCGCTCATAGCGCGCCCCCTGGTTGATAGACATGTCCGCCAAACGTCACAAACTTGTGCGTCAGATGGAGCATCACAATTTGAGCGTCATTTAGCGCCATCATGCGGACCGCTACAGATTCTCGCTCTTCCCATGTGTGCGCCGCGAAGTACTGGTCAAGCAGAAACGCCCTCCGCATGGAGAACGCTTCATCCTTCTCCGTTTCTGCTAGTGGCGTGTACCGTGGAATGGTCATTCGTTAAAACCTCCTGAAAACAGTATACCAAAAATTGACACAAAAATAGGGGGCAAATTTCGCCCCCTATTTCAGCACCAAAACTGCCCTCCGGTTTTCCCTAGCAGCCCCAACCGATCAGACATTCCCAAAAGCTACAACAACGGAAGGGTTCGTCCGGCGGGAGGGATGCCCCGTGCCCATCGCACGGATCGATACAGTCCCCGTCATCGAACGCCAGCCCCAATCGAGAATTGAATACAATTCTGGCCCCCTTTGATCTCTCGGACGGAGCCGCCAGAATCATAATCCGCGTGTACTCGGCATCGAACGCCAGACCATCGGTGTCTGTCGATTCGACAGGACCCGATGCAATCGAGCCGTCATTAACCGGACCCAGATCCACGGGAGCGTTGCAGAAGCACTCGTCAAGATACGTCGTTGGTGTCTTGTCTGCCGCATGAAGCGAGCAAACGGAAAGGGCAGCGAGAACCGCCGCCATGATGGTTAGCCTTACGGCCTGTCTTGTGTATGTCATACGGTGAAAGTATATCAGACTGTGTAGACCACTTCACCCCTACGATTCAGCACTCGCGCAGAATGGTACTTGAAGATCAGGCTATCCGCCGCCCGCTCCGCCTGTCCCTGAGTGTCGAACCAAACCGGAAACAACCAGCCCTTTACGTCCTTCCATTCCGGCCCTTCTATCGGGCAAAAATACTGAACCCTAAACATGCTCCAAAGCACCTCCGCCGTTTATGGTATCATTTTGACGGAGGTTTTTATGACGAAGTTAAAGCAACTGAATATCAAGGCCATTGGATGCGACCCGAAACGCATCGTCAAACAAACCGGGGGAACGCTATTCCTTGCGCGTATCTTCGGTGAAGCCACGGCAGCAAAGATAAAGCCAGGGAAGAGCGGCGACCCGTTCGCTGTCCTGGTTGGCGGATTCCGCGCAATTGTTCCGGCCCCCGCCCAACTGCCCCTTGAGGGAACTCCGCCGGACGCCTGCTTCGAGTCCGATACGATCATTCTCCCCGCCGGACTGGATGACCCTATTACCAACCTGCTGAGAGCAAACAAGGGGAAGGGGGTTCTTTTCGCCTATGACGTGTCCGCCGTCAAAGATCCCGCTTCACCCCTCGGTTACTCCTACTCCGCCGCCCTCCTGGTAAAACCCCGTCTGGCGGACAACGTAACGGCCCTCACTGCGTCCTTGTCCGCCGTCCCTTATCCTTCGATCCTCCCGAAGCCCGAAGCAACTGACGGCCCCGCCGCCGGTTCCCCGCCGGTCGCTGCCCCGCCCGCTCCCGCCGCCCCGAAGCCCGCCGCCCCGAAGCCCGCCCCCCGCAAGTCCCGCAAGTAAACGCAGAACGGGCGGGAGTCTCATAAACTCCCGCCCGCTCTTCCCGCCCCGCTCGATCACCCCCTTTCAAGCTGCTATAGCTTCTGCCCCCCTCGAAACGGTCGTATTGACCACCTCTTGAACTGGTTTCAGCAAATAAAGCCCGCCCGCAATCAGGATCAGTCCAAGGATGAAACAGGCTATGCGCAACCAGTCAATATTTGTGATGGCCTGATATACGGGTCCTAAGCCCGTCGCTGCCCCGATTGCAGAACCCACCGCCCCGCCCACTGTCCCGGCCACGCCGCCTATAGTGGGGAAGGTGATTCCAAACTCAGGCCCGATGGTAGGCCACGTTACCTCGGGTCCTGTCCCGCCGGACGGCGAGGTTGGACCGCGCCCCGAAACAAAACCGCCGGTGAAGAAGTCGCCAATGTCGCCGAAGCCCCAAAAGTCCGTAGGGAACCCACCGCCGCCGGACCCTACGTCAAAGTTCCAGTTACCGCCGTAGAAGCCCGATGCAGCATCCAACGGTCGAAGGTTTTTCAGCGCCATTTTACGAAGCCCCGAAAGTGGAGGTCCTTACATTGATGTTTTGGTCGGGGATAAATCCCATCTGAGAGTACATGTCGAAGAGCGCAGGAGCGATTCCCGCGTATCGTACGTTACTCTGCATGTTGTCAAGCTGCCGGTCAAGGTTGTCGGGGGTGCAAGCATCAATCGCCCGCGCCAAGGTGCCTTGAGTCGAGGACAGGCAATTACCGGCCCCGTCAAGGAACTGTTGAGACGCCGGACGGTTTGAACACCCCGCGCCCTTATTACCGCAACCGCAACCGCCGCCGGTCGATGGCGCTGGCGCTGCCGCCGGAACCTTTGGAGCGGCGCTGGTGAAGCTCACAGGGGCAAGGTCCTCACTGTCGAACATCCCGTGGAATAGATCCATAGGACTTGTGACAATCGCCGCCGCCGCCGTTGCGGACTGGTTAGACGGGTCAAACCCCGCCGCGCCCTCGGAGTCCTGCGTAACGACCACGCCAGGAGTGCCAGGAGCCCCAGGAGCCCCCGCCGCCCCCGTCATGCCTTGATATCCGCCGGACGCCGCCCCCGGTTGACTGGACGCCCCCTGAACCGCCTGCACGATGGTAGACTGCCCCCGGAAAAACATCGCCCATATCAAAGCGAAAACCGAGGCAAGCGCCCCCACAATTTCGAGTCTTTTAACGTTTTCTTGGCTCATGGAAAGCTCCCCCTTTAGTACGTGTTCACTTGAGACGGGTAAACCTTTGCAGGCTGGTAGGACTGATAACTGGGAACCGTTCCCCCCATCGCAGTTAATTGGTTTTCGTACATCGTCATTTCCGCCTGCTGCGCTGGCGTGATGACTCCCGCGCTAGCCGATAGCTGGTAGTTGGTGACAAGCTGAGTGAGGTTGTTGAGGGTCTGCGCTTGTGCAACATCCGCGTGGTACTGGTTGGACAGTTGCGCTTGCAATGCCACGCACTCAGCATCCAACGGACTACACCGCCCCGCCGTCCCTGGATACTGCGAAGGGTCGGAGGACGGATAATTCGGAGTCGGAACAAGCTGTGTTCCCCCCGGTATAACGTAACCGCGCCCCGCTTCTCCGGGGGGCAGGATGCCGTTACCGGACGAAGCAACGGAGACTTGAGCCGGTGTCTGAGTCGTGTAAATCGGAGTGCTTACGGATGAAGTGGGGTAGCTTCCCACCTGATTCACAGGAGCGGACACAGGAGCCCCACCATACGCGATATTGTTAGGTCCGGTAGGACCGTTCAAAACGCCGTACGCCCGCTCTATGGCCTCAATGGAGGCCATCTGGATACCAGCCGCCAAGGTCGCAATCTGTACCTGCGATTGCTGCGAACCCAAACCAAGCGCTAGCTCTGCGTCTGTCTGCCGGTTGGTGACATCCACCGCCGCGCTTGTCTGGTACTGAAGCCCTTGAAGGTCCAACTGCTTCAGCCCTATCTGAGTCTGCCCCTGGTACTGCAAGCCAGCGAGAGAAGCCTGAATCTGCTGAGAGGCAACCGCCGCCGCGTCTGCGTTCGGGTTAGAAGCAGATACGTACGTGGTGCCACTCCCGCCGGAAGCAGCACCCCCACCGCCGCCACGGTGAAGCAGAATGTACAACAGAATCGCACCAGCCACGATGATAGCCGTGGTTTTCCAAGGATGCTCTTCGATCAGCTTGAAATCCATGTCTTCTCCCGCTGCCCTCTATTGCCCAAAGTCCGTACTGTTCGGAATGTTGAGCGGTTGTGTAAACATCTGTCCGGCCTGAACTCCACCGATGCCAGCCAGACGCGCAGTTTGGCCCACGTACAACTGAGGCTTTTGAATCGGGCTTAGATAGCCCGCCGGTATCCCGTGTCCGACATAGAAAATAATCGGCAGTTGGAAAGCCGGTTCAAAGACCGCATTTCCGGCCCCAGGAAAAAACACATCGCCCGCGTGGTAGCGGTACAGCCCTGGAACCGTTGTCGTGCGAGGACGGAAATAAGGGTTGCTTGTAAACATGCTTCCCTCCTATTGCGGCTGGAATAGTCCGTTACCCAGTCCGCCGAAGTTCAGACCAAACCCGCCACCGCCGCCGGTTACCGGACTCAGTGCCGCTGTGAGGTCCGTTGATAGACCCTTCGCCGCACTGCTGATAACTCCGCTTGTGTTGGCTTGCTTGGAGACGAGCACGGCAATAAAGGCCACTCCGATGATAGCCGTAATTACCGTGACGACCGACGTTAGCAACTGTTCTGACATGCGTTTTCTCCTCTTTTAAGGTTACTACTATTTGAACACGATGGTTGAATTGACATCTGGTGTCAAGCAATCGGCAGAGCAACTAACTCCTACCGGACGCAGCACCGCACAGAGCAAACAAGCTAAACCGTTTGCGCCGGACCCGATCACCTTTTGAGTGTCGGAACCCTTCGATATGATCGCAGCAACGGCAGCTAGGCCAATGATCGAAACTATGATTGTCACGCCCGCCGTTATCCACTTGTCAAAGTTCATAATGCCCTCCTGCCCCCGATTGACGGAATGCTTGGGAGTGTCACTCCGATTGGAGGTAGCGAATCGTTCAGCCTGATTGCATCAGCGATGCTTGAAGCGCTAGGACCCGATGACACGGTAGATTGTGAGGCAGCAAGCTGCTTCTGGAACATGTCAAAGAATCCGCTGTCTTTTTTCAGGAACAACACCGCAATGATGAGAACAAGGAACCCATCGGACGCAGGCTTCAGCTTCGGTATGTAACCGATCGCGCCCACAATCAGAATGGACACTACCCAGTAGATGAAATTGTTTTTGCCGGTGAAGTCGCCGCGTACAAGCTGGAACAATTGACGGTGAGTCCCACGGACGGACGCGGTAAGAAGAACCGCCCCCGCAATGATTAGAACGAACGCCATTACCGGCCCCTGACAGTTGGAGGTCTGAAGATTGCGCCCGCCGCCGCGTCCGCCTTGTCCTGTGCGCTTGCATCGGGAGGGAGTCCGCCGCCGGTCGATACGCCCGCTCCGGGGGAGTTTGCCAGACCGAGAACCCACAGGTAAGAAGCCAGTTCACCCTTGACGGTGATAAACACGATGAAGCCCACCAAGAGCGCAAACATTATCACGCTAGTCTGATTTATCATGCCTGTTCTCCAATACGCTCAACCGCCGCCCATGTTCTTCAATGGTCTGCACGATGCGGCCCGCCGTGTAGACCAGCCTTGCAGCGAGTACGACAGTGGACCCGCTACACAAAGCCGTAAGTACTTGCCAGGATGTAGCGAGTCCGCCCGCCGGAATCTGCATCTTAGAGCCCCAGTTTGCCCTTAACGGCCATGCCAGGACCCGGAAACCAGATCGCCAGAAAGTAGCCAATCAGAAGCACGAAAAGAACGCCTGTCCAGTGATACTTCGTCACGTCTATATCTCCTTTGTCATCGTCCGAAGCACGGAGGACCAAAGCCAAGTTGCAATGATTATCAGGCCCACGAACATAATCCAAGTGAACGCGGAACCTTGAGAATCGAATGGTTTCTTGAACCAGTTTCCAGCCGTTGCCAGGAAAGTAACGTTATCCATTCTCTCTACCCCTTCCCTCCGGTCAATTACTGCGGAGTGTCCAGCCGGAGGACAACCAGACACCCCGCAACCGCCCGCGCCACGGGAGGACGAGCGGAACCCTCACAGGACTAAGCCGCCGGTAAGCTGCCCGCCTGAGTGATGACGTTGGTCAAGGCGAAGTCTTCATAACCGACGAAGACATAGGCACCAGCCGAAGCACTCGAAGGATTCAGCACCAACTCCATATTCCCGTATTGCGTGGTCGCAATGGGCTTATGGCGCGTGCTGAAATAATACATGCCGGTCGGGAAGTCCTCGCGCATGATAGCGCGAGTCTTCAACGCAATCAGCGAGGGTTCCACCTTGAAGATGTTGGTGAAGTTGGCGGACTGAAGCGCCCAATAATTGATGTCGGTTCCAGCCGCGCGGCCCGTCGTCCCATTGTTGTTATAAATCGCAAAGGTCGAAAGGAAGTCACGAAAGTTGGTGTACTGCATCGGGAAGTCCTGCCCCGAAGTGATCGAAGAGAACGTGGTGTTCTTCAGTTCGTAAATCGTGGACAGATCCAACTGAGGCAGGATGACGCCCTGTTTGCCGGTCGGCAACTGGTCTAAGTAGTCCTGATAGACCGTGATGGTTGCCGTCGAAATGGAACCGGCCCCGGACGCTGCCTTGTAGATGGCGAGGGTCGAATCAGCGGCGGACGCCGCCACGGGCGAAGTGTTGATCGTCAGAGACAACTGCATCGTGGCATTGACCACGTTCGCATAGACGGCCCCGCGCAAGTCGCCTTCCGTGTAGGCCAGGGGCACGTAATACCACTGGATCACAGTTCCGCTTGCAGTGTCCGCAATCGTGGAAGGCACGCTATTGACGGTCCAGTTTGCGCCATAACCGCCGGACACGTTCCCGCCGTCCGTGGTCGAGTACAACAGAGCAGACCCGTACTGTTCCCGGCCCTTCACGCTATTGATAGCGTTCAGGTGCCAGCCGGTCGTCTGGATGCGCACGTTGTTGTTGAGGTCGGTAAACTGAATCGCACTCAGCGCATTCGCTCCGCCGAAGTCCGTTGGAGTGATCGCAGTTGCGCCGCCGGTCGTGTTGTGGACCGACAACTGAACCTTGACCCAAAAACCGAGGATCAGGCCAACGTTACGCGGGATGACGTTTACAACGGCCCCCGCGCTCGAAGTCGGTGAAGTGATTGTCTGCGCGAAGATCTGCTGATTCATTCGCACGCCTTGAGCAAGGCACATAGCACGCGCCATCTGGTTAACTTGCGCTGCCATCGCCGGATTATTCGTTCCCATAAATCAGGTAGCTCCCTCTTTGGGTATCGGTTGACTTACGTTTCGGTTTAGCCCTTCGATTGTGCCTGTTGAATACCAGTCACTACGAAGCGCAGAAATACCCCACCGATGACGACCATCAGTAGGATTGTTGCCCAGTTAAGGGGGTGCTTCATCAGGCCCCAATTGAACATGATTAGGCCCCCTGTTTCTTCTGACGATAGACTTTGAGCAAGGCGTTAACCAGGGCGAAGCCAAGGCCCACCATGATTAACACTGTCACCCAGTTTGAGAAGTTCCAGGTCAGAATTGTCTCGTCTGCTGCCATGATTAACCCCTTACCAACAAGAGTGTATGTTACTTAACTAACAGAGTCAACCTGCTAGATAGCTCTCACTCTTGGAGGCTTCTTTTTAAGTGTCGCCAATCGACGCGAAAAGACTGCAAGGATTTTGTCATCCGTAGGTACTGGTTTCATGACGACCGTTTTCTCCTCTGCCACATCGTGGTAATAACTGTGATACTTTGGCAGGGGTTTTGACAGGTCAACATGTACATACTCTTCCACCTTCGCTCTATCGGCGTTGTGTGTGAGTGCAAAAACTTGGAAGTAATCCGCTTCAGAAAACACAAACCTATCTATCCATGCCGGACGCTGAGACAGAGTGATAGCAGGTATATGCTTGCTTCTGCCCTGCGTCAGAATGGCGCGATAGGCAGGACTTAAAGAAGTGCCACCGCAAATCATGTATCCTTCATCCACAAAAACGCCCGTGTAGTTTTGCTCCCAAACCTTCCACATTTGGTCTTCTACTTCCTGCTTCTGGTTTGGGTTCGGGTGGACAAAGTAAATCCCCGGTGTCTTTGGTGGCGGAGAAGTGACGGCCAACTCATGAGCGCCGTCTAACGCCGCGATGTCTGCCAGAAGGGTATCCCTCTTGAAGTCATACACGATGTACGGCATGTCGGTATAATTGGCCTCTGCCAACATGCGAACGCCCGCAACGGTCTTACCGGACCCAGTGCGCCCTATGATTGCCGCCCGTTGCGTGTCGTTCGGTAAATGGACTGTCATTACTCTCCCGCTAAAAATTCCGGCCCCTGCGTTCCCGTGTACAAAGGACCAAACATATCAGCCGGCGTCTGAGGCACCCCCGCCGCCGGTTTAGGCGCTGCCTGCTGCCCCGCCGGTCGTTTCTCGAAATCGACCACGTTAGGACGCATCTGAATGGAACCGGCCCGCCGCTCTTCCTCCGCCTTGAACCTTGCGCGAATCGCCAGCGCACGCCCGCCATAGATACCACCCGCAATCATGGCGAGATTGACCCATGCGACAGTCTTAGGAGAGATGCGGTGATCGTAGTGAGCAGACACCTTCACAACTGCGTCTGCCAGCGCCTTAGCTTCCTTGTCCTCTAACTGAAGCTCTGGACACTCGCAGATTGCCGCCCCCATGAAGTGGAGAGACAGGAGTATCTGCTCAAGGCCCCCTATATCGGCCTTGCGCGACGTTTGGGCGCGGTTGGTGCTGCCGGGGGGTCTTCCTCTACGCTTTCCGGTTCCACCACCTCCACCACCGCTGATACTGGCGGTGTCGGGGTCAACTGTCTCGAATCCATTAATAGTCTCAACTGGTCCTGTATCGCCGCCTGCTGCGCTTGCATCGCTTGCAGGGAGGTCGATAGGGATAACTGTATCCCCTGAATCGCCGTCAATAATAGTTGCTGTCCGTCTTGACACTGCTCTACCTCCTCCACTATTTCATCATGACGGTCTTCGCTCCGCTCCGCATGTTCGGATAAAGCGTTACCAACCGCCGCCACGTCACCCTGAGTTATGGAGGCTGTTACTGCAACCTCCGACACAACGGCGGAGGCAACCTCCGCCGCGCCATCCTGTCTCACTTCTGCAACCGCGTCTTGTGGTAACACTAATCGCTCCCGTTTGACTCCAGCCGCGCCAACTGTCCCGGCCCCTGCTGCTTGTCGGCGGACAAGAGAAGTATGATCTGGTCAACCTTGGATTCCAGCCTTGTTAGACGGCCCTGAAAGTCTGCAACCGTTCTAGCAGTGCCGTTGCTTACTTCCTGAATCTTCGCGCTAAAGTCGTTCGGGTCAAACCCCGGAAATAGCGCCTTAACCATCATCTGTACACCCGTAGGTACTTCGCTCTTCGTTTCCCGTGAAAACATAACATCCTCCTAAACTAAGTTATCACACAAAGACTTGGACTTGCAGTAGGCGGAGCCGTTCCCGCCTTGATACGGAATGCTACTTCGTAAATGAAGGGAGTCCCGTTGACGTTTCCAGACACCCCTAAGAGCCGATAATAAATATAGCTTGCAGTGTTGCCGTTTGGACCGTCAAAAACCGTGGGCACATAGTTTATAGTTCCACCCGGCCCCACCCAACCGCTGAAATTGTGATTGTCAAATGACGTTCCCGCCAGCGTTGCGCTTGTTCCTACGTCAGTCCATGTGGACCCGTCGTTACTCCCCTGCATCTTCCAGGTTCCGTGACTATCAGTGGTGTCCTGCATCCACCGCATTTGGTCGATAATTACGTACGTAGGGAACTGAAACTTTATCCACCTACCGGACGCGCCAGCGCCTAAGTCCGTCCTGAAACTGAGAGCAGAAGCGCCGGACCCTACAAGGTTTAGATTGTCAACCAGAAGGTTCATGGTTGGGTCTAAGCTGCCGGACCTGCCGACAAAGACTTCCCCATGTCCGCTTACTTGACTCTGAGTGACAGTGATAGAAGCAGTTCTGTCCCCCGCCCCGTAAGGATTGCCGTAGTCAAAGACGCTATTGGAAATTGCGTCAATTTGGAACTCACATTCAAACGTGTACGGACTGTCGGAAGTGGACCCGCTCACGCCCACCAATTGATAGTACCTGCAACTGGTCGCATTTCCGTTTAGCTGAGTTTGGGTCTGGACTGTTGCCCCTCCAAGCGTAAAGGAACTGCCGATGTCAGTGTAAGTACTGTCATCGTTAGAACCTTGCCATTTCCAAGTCCCTTGCGAAGTGCTGTTGTCTTGATACCACTTCGCCTCAGTGACCAACCTCGGAGAACCGAAATCAAATTTAACGTATTTGCCGGACGCCGCGCCATTCGGAAACCAACAGGCATGTTCTGTCGTGTTGCCGTTTAACAGGTATGACGGCGAACTAATACCGCCGCCTCCTAGCGTTAGATTGGTGGCGGATATGACGATGAAGAACCGTAACCCAGTACCGCCGGAATTGGAATAGCTCTGAGACATGGGAGTCTACCTTGTTCCGGCCAGGGTGAAGCTAACGTCCGCCAGCGTTGCATCCTGTGAGCCAGGAGCAATCACGGTTAGCCTGTCTCCCGCCGCCAGCGACTTAGCAGTACCGGAGGTCGTAGTAAAGGTGAAGGCCCCGCCCGTGCTGATCGAAATGGTTCCGATTGAAGACCCGTTCTTCTTTACGTCATACGCTGCCGTGCTGGTCGGGTTGGTTCCAACTGAACCGGAGGACCCGGAGAAGTTGCCAGGGAAGGCAACCGCGCGAACGGCGGTAAATATGAGGACCGTAGCGCCCGCCCCCGGCATACCTGGAAGTCCGCCCGCCACGTCGTAGGGTGCTGCTGTAGCGCCTACAAGGTTGCCGGATGCATCCCATGTTGCAGGGTTGCCGGACGTAAGCGTACCTGTTGCCGTTGCAAGCTGGTTAGTGCTGCCGGTCTTTGTCCCAACCTTGGAGTCCGCCACGCCATTACCAAACATCGGAAGGTCCGCAGTAAGCGCCCCCGTGTGCGTGACATTACCGGCCCCCGCCGGTACAGTGAAATTGCCGGTTCCATCGAGGTACTTTGTAGCGTCCGCCGGAAGGGTCGGTACAAGCTGTGCAGCGGTTCCAATCTTACAGTCCGCCGCCCCGTTCCCCAGTACCGGAAGGTTCGCAGTAAGCGCCCCCGTATGCGTGACAGTTCCCCCGCCGTCCGCCCCGCCGTCAATCAGATTGCCGGACGCATCCCACTTTGCAACGTGTCCAGAAGTCAAGGAGCCGGTGACGGTTGCGACTTCGTTAGTATCGCCGCTCTTCGTTCCCGATTTGATATCGGAACCGCCGTCACCAAAGACAGGTAAATCCGCAGCGAGAGAACCAACCGCCGTAACGTCGCCGCCTGCACTGATAGGCCAATAGCTAAAAGACATAATGTCTCCTTACGTCAGAACCGGATAGTTCAGCAGAGCAACCTGACAGGCCACGCCGCCCGTACTGTTGAACGTCATCTTAATCGGGTTGGGACAAATGACAGGGAAGTAGCCCTGGACGCCCGCCGGAATCTTTAGGGTCTGCTGAGACGCGGGAATCGTGATTGTCATTACCTGCCCGTTGGCGTAGTTGTCTACCCACAGGGTTTGACACATAGACAAAAACCCCTGATTCTGCATATTCGAGTAATCGAGGTTATAGGTGTCAAAGTCTGCGAAGTTCAACGCTATTGGAACCGCGCGAGGCCCCTGCGGGGGCATCCCCATCGTTCGTTCTAGCAGGTTTCCAGGTGTTGCGTTCTGATTCAGATATTTAGTTGCCATAGTCTCTCCTCTTTAGATGCACGGATCTTTAGACGGGTCCGGAAGAACAATAACCGTAAGCAACTGCGCAGCGATGTAACCCACAGTTGGCGCGGCTGGTGTTGGACTGCTGTACAAGACGACATTGGAAAGGCTGGAGTAATTAGGCCACAGTGTAGGGTCAATTAATCCAAGCATCAAAACAACCGTCCCGTCCGCTGCCTCTACTCCATACGGAGTTAGAAGCTCCGCCGGAATAGGTGTCGTGTATGCAAGCGTAGGAGCGGACCAAACCCCCGGCCCCGATGACGTACGGTAATAGATGTACGATTCACTGCTAGCGCTATCTAGCTCCCCATTGTCCACAGCGTAGAACGCATAAAGCACGCCCGCGATATCGACAGGGAACCAGCCCCCCGAGGCTATCTGGTCGTATTGCTGTATCTGCGTTCCCGGCGGTAGTGCTGAACCATCGTCAACAGTATCGACACTAAACACAGGAGGCCAAGCAGTAGAAGACCGAATGGCGAAAAGCGTAGACGTTCCCGTGATGAATTTTCTGAAGACGAAAACCACTTCCGAAGTCGCGGCGGAAACAATCGCCGTACCCACGTTGCCCACAGGGAAGAGAGAAGCATAAACAAGAGCGTCATCGGTTGCCGGTCCACTTGGTTCGATTGAAAAACACCGCACTGCATTTAGCGGTGTCACATAGAAGATATATGTGTTGTCGGTTACTGGGTCGTGTGCCTGCTGCAAAACCTGTGAGGCATTTGCGACTATTGAAGTGAAGCTCCCCCATGTGTCCGTTCCAGGGGTGTACACAACATACCCAAAAGCCACCCCTCCAGGTATCTTAGTTGTGGATACGATTATGGAACCGTCATTTTGAGCGGACAGGGACCATAGCTGTTGACCAGCCCCACCTATCGAGGTTCCTAAAGAGGACTCAGAAAACGAATCGGTTGCAGTGTCGTAAATATGGATCTGTAAAAATGTAGATCCCAAACCATCGCTATACGCACACACAATATAGATGGTAGTTCCGATGAGGATTGCAGGAGCGTCCTGATTGAACGCCGTCGAAGCGGGCGGAGTAGCGGGGGGTAGTGTAGCGGCAATTGTCCATGTCGTAATATCGCTACTTTTATAGACGGTTAAAAGGTTGGTGTTTTCCGCCACTCCCACTTGAGCTATGGTTACGTAGTAGTATTTTGACCCTACGGAAAACAACTGTCCCGGCCCCTGCTGATCTGAGTACACGAATCCTTGCAGCGGCGGTGTTATCGTTGCGGCGGTAAGTGTTAGTGACATTCAGGTACATAATAGCACCAAACCTGAATGTCAAGAGGACCCTATAGCTTATGATCGAAAAGCAGATTCCAGCGCTTCGAGTCCTCACCACTGAGGACCCGGAGAAGGTTGAATAACTCCCGCCGCCGGTCGCTGCCCATTGCAAGCTGAAGGGCGATAATCTCTCCAGGTTGAAACGTGCGATTCCATCGGACCGTGCGATGCCATCCACGCGCGGTTCTGTCGTCACGGATGAATAGGGGAACTATTCCGAGGTCATGCGCCAGCTTGTGGACTTCCCCGCAGTCTGGTATCTCCTCCGTGTCATAGTCACAATACGTTGTATCCTTGCGTGCGTACGCCTTCACCAGACCCGGACACCCGAAATGCAAGCGCATGTCCGCCAGCCGCGCCCGCGTTTCCCGCTTGTTCAGTCCGGCCCCCCATATCGTAGGATTGATCTGAACGCCAGGGGGCAGCTTTCCCGTTTCAATCCAGACTTCAATAATCCGCCGCGTCACTGCTTTATCAAGGCGCAACCTTTTGACGGTTGCGCCTTTCATCCTCAGTTGGATCTGAATTGAATCAGTATTCATCGTCGTCTTGTTCTTCAAGGTGCGAACCCGTTGCACGCATCATTGAACCGTGTAGGGTCGTGAACGCCGCGCCTAGAGTCTGGCCCGCGTCCTCGCTGGTTTTCCAGTTTGCATGAAGGGGGTTTTTGTTGTCGGGATTCCGCCACGCAATGATAATCTTGGTTCCCTTCAACTGCTCCCCTGTGTCGCGGAAATGCTTCAATGCTTTCCGCTTTAGCGCTTCAGGATTGGTTCCCCTCAATGCGGCTGGAGAGAACCGATAGCGTATCTTCCATTCCAGCCGCTCAGACTTCCGTTTTCGCGGACCGCGCTTACCTCCCCTTCGCGGCATTAGCTGTCCCCTCCTGTGTCCTGCAATGGGTCCTCGAAGTCATACCACTGATCGTCTTCATACATGTCGAAAGGATCATCATAATAACCTCCGCCACCTCCAGCGCCGCCCACCCCGCCACCGCCACCGCCACCAGCGCCCCTGCTACCACGTCCGGCCCGTTTTCCACCGCCTGTTACCTCCTTTGTGAATATTGCCTTATTCGCTTCCTGCTTCGTTATGCGGGGGTGCGCCTTTACGTCCTTAGCGCTTGCCTTGTGTCCGATGCGTTCAGACATCGTTCGGTACATCTGCTGCGCTTCCTTGTGGCTTACGCCCGTGCTGCGTTTCGCTGCCTTCAGGAAGGATTGATATTGACGCGCCCCCTTTGTCATCTAGCGCGGCCCTCCGTTCTTTTGTTCCTGAATGTTCAGCATTCGGCGATAGCAGGCAGATAAAGAGTCCTGCGAGTCTGCAATGTCATTCAGCAACATCAGGAGAGCATACCGGAAGGTCCGGTCCGTCTTGTTCGTTCCCACCTGTTCAGGGGTGAGAGACATCATTAACGCCGTTCGGATCTCGTGGCGCGATTGCTTGTGTTCCTTCGTGTTGTCTTGTTCCGGCATAATATCCTCCTAGAATGGTACGTCGTCGTCTGAAATGCCCATCCTGTCTAATTCGTCGTTCGTGACGTGCGGTGTTGGTGTTGGCGCTGCCGAAGGGTCCTCATCCTTCGCTCCGCCGCCCATCAATTGCAAGGCCAGGACGACCACTTCTGTTGTCTTCCGTTCGACGCCCTGCTTGTCCTCATACTTCCGAGTCTTGAGCGTCCCTTCGATGTACACCTGTTTCCCTTTGGTTAGGAATCGGGAAACAGATTCAGAGTCCCACATGACGCACCTGTGCCACTCCGTCTCGGTTTTTTTCTGTCCGTCCGCGCCCTTCCAATTACGAGATGTGGCGAGGCTAAACGAAGTGACGGCCTTTCCGCTTTGGGTGTACCGAAGCTCGGCACCTGCTCCCAAGTGTCCGAGGAGGATAACTTTGTTGACTGACATTCTTCTTTATGCTCCCATATGAGCGTTTTCATAAACGCGATAATCTCAGCTTTCGCCGGTTCTTCCAATCCCGCCGAAGCATTGATGGTTTCTGTCATGCAGGTTGGGCAGAAGGTTTTTAGGAATTTCCGCCGCCCGCTCTTCTCAACGTGCAAATTGGACAGGTTGTCACTCCCGCCGCACTTTGAACAGTTGAAGTCTACCGGAACCCTCATTTCTTTTTATGCGCCGCACGCGCGGTTCCGTTGGTTCCGTTGGGGGTTTGGGTTTGCGGTAGGGGTGCAAGGAACCCTCCCCCCGGCATAAGGAATCCGGTTATCGAACTGGGTTCTGTGTTGGTTCCGAGACACCGCGCAAACTCGAAGATTGTGTCCGCCGGACACTCGTCAATTCTCATGGTTTCATACCACCATTTGAGAACCGCCGTCATTTTAACGATAAGCTGGTATGCAATCGCGTTGCGCCCCACCTGATACCGGACGCACTCCTCTAGCTCCCTAATCTCCTGAGTGCTCAGATCGAACGGGATACTTGACATCGTTGGATTGGGCGGTAGACCGATGTCAGAAGTGAACTGCAACCGTTCCTGATGTATGATCGCTTCAGCGAGTATTTGTGGGTCCTTCAGACGGACTTGCGCCCACAGGAACCTCCGCGCAAAGCCGGTTTGCACAAACCCCTCCATGGCCCTGTGGTAGTAGTCATCCGTGACGGCCCCCATGATCGTACATCGCGCAGTGGTTCGGGGAATCATTTGGTTGGAGTCCCACTCCGCCCCCGTGAATCCTTCGTCCGCAACCGCCGATAGATTGCCTAGCAAATTCGCGGCAACCTGCGGGTTGCGTTGCGCTATCTTCTGCATGTCCGTAAGAATGAGCGTACGGAGAAAGTTTGAGGACATGGCGGACTTCATCTTGATTAACTGCGCGGTGTTGAGGTCCGATACCGGAACCGCATTAGGCCACGTCTGCGCGATTGCCATTAATAGGGACGTTTTCATGCTGCCAGGAGGACTCACCAGCATGAGCCCCCCGCGTGATGGAAATTTGCTCTCAACGTATGACGACAGGTGAACCGCCGCCAAACATCGAAACATTACTTGTACGGATATGGGTTCTCCCCATTGAACCTGCCTCAATTGCTAAACCCCCTGCCCTCGGCCCTGAGATATAGTACGGTCGCTACTTCGTCACGGATAAGCGCACGGAGGGATGCATCCATCACCAAAGCAAACCGCTCCCGCCGCCCGCGCTCCAACCAGACCCTAAGCGCCCGTTTCATCCTCCTGCGATTCATCCACCGTCTGTACTGCTTCATACTTGGAAACCTCCTATACCACAATAGCACACATTACAAACACCCCCCCCGATTCGGTTTTTGCTCTTGTGTAAAAAGCCTTTTGTATTTCCCTATTGTATATACGAATAATATTTAGATATTTATAAAAGGGTTAAAAGTGGTACTACACTGGAAGATATATGTCAAATTTGACAGACAGAAAAAAGTGTGAGTCAAATATTAAACAGACCATATCGTACTCTATTATCTTTTATTATTTCTCACTCATAGTATTTTGTCTTTGTCAAC
>Ga0247683_1000013_pt1 | contig 16306 bp, 35 predicted proteins | sample CNK24_metaG_FD_189025 | JGI IMG/M metagenome (GOLD analysis project Ga0247683, IMG submission 189025) | Soil microbial communities from Purdue University Martell Research Forest, Indiana, United States - CNK24 | ecosystem: Environmental > Terrestrial > Soil > Temperate forest > Bulk soil...
GTTTCCGGACCGGCCGGGCTGCGAACACTTGCATACCCCCCCAGGGCGGACCTCGCACTCGAACTGGAACTCGCGCGGAAATCAGCGAAGGTCGTGCGCGCGTCGGTGTCGGAACTGGCCCTTCTGATCGCGCGGCGTGGCCGACTTGCGAAACCGGTCGGTCATCTGCGATCGCGCGACGCCACGTCGTGACTCCTCGGCCGTCTTCACATCGGAGCAATCGAGACACAACCCTTGCTCGTTGCTCGCGTCCTCGGTCCCACCCTCAGCGAGGGGGATGATGTGATCGCGAATCGTCGCGCGCGTCTGCTTGCCCTGCGCGAGACAGGTCACACACCACGGATGCAACGCGAATAAGATCGCGCGTCGCCGTTGCAGCTCACGTCCACGAATGCGCTTCACGGGAGCGACGCGATCGCGTGCGCGCCAGGCCTCGGTCGTGTGGACGGTGCAGTCGAGGCGACCGCACTTGGGTACGGGACAGGGGCGCGGCGGCGCGCTCGCCATCAGGCGAGGCCCGCTTTCTTGCTGATGTAGATCCCAGTGAGATCGCCGGCGACCCCGCATACGACATAGCTCGCGAACTCGGGCACCGTGCGGGCCGTGCTGACATGCTGAATCAGAAAGAAGTTGGCGACCATGAACGCGACCGAACTGCCGATCGTGGCGAGGTAGTGCGCGCGCGCAATCGCGCAGAGGTTGATCGCGACCAGCGTGTAGGTGATCCAGATCAGCGCGCCGATCGTGATCGCGCGCATGGTCAGGCGGCACTCCGCGCGTACAACTCCTCGAGGATCCAGACTTCCGCGTCGTGATGCGGATCGGGGGGGCGTGCGCGCACAGAGCGGCGCGCATCGGCCAGCAGACAGATCGCGCAGAGCGCGCGCTGCCCATCGAGGGACAGATAGGCGGGTTCCTGCAGGGCGGCCTGGCAGTCCGCGCAGATCGTCATGCCTGCGCACCCGTGCGCGTGATCCCGTAGAGCGCGGTTTGAATCTTGGTGCGGCCGATCTGGGCGTCGCCGTTCGGCGCGCGGCGCAAGCCGATCACGATCGCGGCGGCTTCGGCTTGGGTCAGGACGACAAACAGGCGGGCCTCGCGGAGCACACCGTCGTGACAGGACAGGTCACGCGGCGGACACCCGAGGCGGGAGAGGACGGCGACGAGGTCAGACGCCCTCCGCATAAACCCGGCATCCCTTTGGGACCTGCTGACGGGGGACAACCCGGCGCGATCAGGACAAACCACGCGCCGGTCCTCTCAGCTTCTGCCGAGCGGTCGGTACAATGTTCTAGATGTAGGGCGACCGCCGGAACCGCTGCGCTACGCTCTGCGGCCAGTAGGGGGCCGAGGCATCACCACCGACAAGTTTTGCTGTCCGCACTGCGGGGAATGGCGGTCCCGGGTGATTGACTCCCGGCCCGACCGCGGCGGCACGCGCTATCTGCGCTGGCGAATCTGCGTGGCCTGCAAGCAAGTCTTTGAAACCGCCGAGCAGGCGACCGGCCGCACGATGCCGCTCCCGACCCACCCGCACGATGGCGAGGTCCGCGAATGATTGAGGATTACACGGCGTTTTCGGTGTTGACCGACGATCTGCCCGGCCTGGTGCGCCAGCAGCGCCGGCTCGAATCGTCGATCGCCCCGCTCGCGCCGCTGGTCGAAGACGAAAAGAGCGTCCGCCAGCAGATCGACGCCTTGCTGGTGCGCGCCGGGATCGCCTCCGGGGACGGCGTGACCTGTCTCGGGTACGACGTGCTGCACCACGAGCGCGCCGGGCAAAGCCGGATCGATGCCGGCAAACTCACCGCGCAGCTGCAGGCACGCGGGCTCGATGCGACGACGATCGCGACCATCATCGCCATGAGCACCGCAGTCGGCGATCCGTCCGCCTTCGCGACGGTGAAACCCGGCAAAGGCGCCAAGGTGCGCGCGCCAAAGCCGGTGATGGCGAAGGCGCATCTGCGCCGGAGGCCGGCATGAGCGCGCGCATTCGCCTCACCAACCTGCGCCTGGTCGCCGACGGCCTCGAGGCCGATTGTGATCTGATCGGCGCGCTGCCGGGGCCGCCCGTCGATCCACCCCCGCCGCCGCCGCCGCCGCAGGAGTTGCCCAGCGGCTACAACACCGACAGAAACGTCGCGTTTCGGATGCTGATCGACGCGATGGATGCGCACGGGTTGACGGCGACCGGCGTACAGAACCACGGCCAGCAGATCGTCGACGCGCTCAACGCGGAGTTTCCGGGGCTCGACGTGTATCTCTCGAAAAGTGATGCGCCGGTGTGGCCCGGCTTCGGCTCGATCGATGTGACGATCAACAGCGGGCTGGGGGGCTGGTCGTTCCGGCCGGATCATGTGACGGTGTACGAACCGGATCCGGCGAAACGGTAACGACGACGATCAGACGGACGAAGATTTGTCTACGCGCTGCGACGGTGCACACCGATCGAGCGTCGGAGACCACGCGGCGACGATTAGCGTGCGCTCCCGTCAGCCTCGCCGGAACGAACGACGGAGCACAACAAGAGCGCGTGATGATAGAGGCAGACGCGAATCTGGCCGCGTTCGCCTAACGCGATCACTTGCTGCCCGATGCGCCCGGTGCACCCTTCGATCTGACACGCGTACGGATGCGGCACGATCTGTTCGCTAGTCATTGCGTTGCTCTCCGTTCCGGCGCGCCGGGCGGGATGATGCCCGTTCGCCGCCGCGTGGCCTCCAGCGTCGCATTCCCCGCACGGTCGCAGCGCGACAAAGCATCGTCGTCGTCGTCGTCCTACGTCCGGTCGGCGCGCGCCAGCCATAGGCCGACCGCCATCCCGATCCCCACGCCCGCCCCAAAGGCCAGCACGCCGGTATACAGCACGCCGAAGGACACGATCATCTAGCTCTCATCACGGGAGGCGGCGTGCGCGCGGTCGAACTCGCGAATCGCTGTGTGCAGGTTTCGCATCGCGCCCCACTGGATCCATTCGCGCGTTGTTGCACCCCTCGGTGGATCGGGCACCGGGAAGAAACAACCCTCTTTCAGCGCGTAGAACACGGCCCTGTTCAATCGCTCTTGAGCCGTCCTCTGTTCACTCATCGCGCGGTCCCTCCTGGGCGTGACACGCCTCCAGCAGCACGCCGAAGGTGGCGGCAATCGTCTGCTGGACATTGATGGGGATGTCTGAGCGATCCAGGTCGGCCAGCACACTCGCCACCAACGCCCGCTGCTGCTCGATCGAGTGCGGCGGCCTTGATGCGTCCTCCTGGGCGTGAACGGCGGCACGCAACAGCCGATACATTTCGTGTGCGTAGCAATTACAGGACGACTCCCAATCGCAGTTGAACCGACAGCCTTTCTCGCACAGTTGCCGCGCCTGCTCCATGACTTGCTCGGCAGCGGGTGGCTCCGGTCGTGCGGCATCACGCAACACCAATAACAGTTCCATCGAACGCAACGCGGTTTGCAATTCCATCACGCAATCCGCACGCGCCTCGTCATAGATCGCCGCATTGACTTCTAAGCCGAAGGCTGTTCGGTCCACTGGCTTGTTCCAACTCTCGATTAGTCGCTTGAATAATTCGGGCGGCTCCGGTCGTGCGGCAGGCAGGGCGGCAACTGCACCGACAGCGATGGTGTCCCGCAAGAACTGAAACGCAAAGTCCGTCATCCAGACCGCGACGTCGTTCTCGAGCGGCGTGTGCTCCAAGAACCGCGGCCATAGGACCGACGCGCGCACGATCGCCTTCGCGCGCTGCAGCGTGTGGACGTAGTCGAGATCGTCGGGTGTCATCGCTGCTCGTCGAGCCGGCCGCGCCAGCGGTCACGCACCAACTGATCGAACGTCTCGCGATCCGGGACCGGGCGCGTCCACCAGGAGGTCCGCACCGGGGGCGGCTTGGGCGGACTGATCGTGAATTCGCCGGCCTCGGTGCGCGGTTGCTCGGGGGTTTTCTGCGTGCGGTGCCAGCCGCCGCGGGTGTGCGCGGTCATTTCAACGTGACCTTGGTCGGCCTCGGCCCCGACTGCGGCGCGATGCGGGCGAAGTACTCGTTGAGCCACTGCTCGTAGCGCTCGACCTCGCGCGCCATTTCCGCCGTGATCGCGGCGGCGTATTCGGCTTGTGTGATGATGCCCTTCTCCATCAGCAAGCGCGCAAGCGCCGCCTGATTGCAGAGCGCGCTGTTGACGCCGACGCGCAGATGTTTCGGCGTCGTCTCGCCCGCGTCGTAATTCATTTTCATCGCGACGCCGGACTGCATCGCGTGGCACAGGTCCCGATAGTCGCTCATCGTGATCGTCTCCGATACTCGCTCGCGGCAATCTGCCGCAGTTGCTCGCGATGCGCCGCGGCATCGATCCGCGGCCGCGGGCATCGGCGCCACAGGCGCACCAGCCACACGGCCAACGCCAGGACGTCCACCGCCAACGCCACGACCACGACCGCGCCGAGGGTCTCGGGCATCACAGGAACCGCGACGTCGCCGACATGGCCGGATGCTTCGCCCACCGTGCGAGCCCACCCTTCTGTGCGCGCGCCTGTTTCCGTTGCGGCGTCCACGTCGCACTCTGCGTGCGTGACCAGCAGCGCCGCGTCGCATACCGGCCGCGCCCGGTGACGACCTGGCCGCAGCCACAGGCGCAGGGTTTCAGCGGGCCGGTCATACGGGATACTCGCGCACGCGCAGATCGGCGGGCCACTCGGCGGGATCGCCACCTTTCGGATCGTGGATCCCCGGCAGCTCGGCGCCACCGAGGAACACGCCGTCGCGATCCGCGACGTAGACGTTGAAGGGATTGCTTCCTACCTGCTTGACGAAGCACGCGACACCGGCCGCCTGGCACTGCTGCACGATCGCGCGCGCCGCCGCCAGATCGAATGGTCGCGCGCCGGGTCCGCTTTCGCCGCCGACGATCACCCAATCCAGCGAAGGATGCACACGGTTGTCGACCTGATACGGGCGCTTCAACCAGAACCGCACATCGACCGGCCCGAGCAACGGCTCCGCACTGATGAACCGCACGGCCGCCGGCGTCTGCAGCAGCAGCGGGATCCGTGCGTCCGCGAAGTGCTGATTCTCGACGCTGACGCCGAGCCAGACATTGTCGAGACGATGCGCGGCATACTCACGGCCCCAACTGTCGATCGACTTCCCCCCGATGTGCGCCATGTACCGCGTCCACCGCCACGGCGCGTCACGGTGGAGATACTCGCGCATCCGCTGCGGTCGCTTCGTGAGCACCTGATACGTGTGCTGCGGTGTCAGCGCCATCACCGCGAACACCTGGTCGATGAAGTCGTCGGGCACGTCGTCGTGAAACAGATCGCTCAGGCTGTTGACGAACACGCGCCGCGGTTTCTTCCAGTGCAGCGGTTGCTCGAGCCGATCGGCGTGCAACTGCAGATCCGTCGCGCCGTCGACGAACCGCCGGCCCGCGATCCGAAAGGCCGGCGTGCGCTCGATGTAGCAGTGCGCGCAGCCCGGCGACACCTTGGTGCAGCCCGTCATCGGGTTCCAGGTGGCGTCCGTCCATTCGATCGCCGAGTGATCAGCCACGCTGCCGCGCCTTGTAGTCGGCGCCTTGGCGATCGATGCACGCATCCTCATCGACACACGGGTCGGCGTGCGGACACACCCACGGCCGCCGCGGTGCCACCGCGCGGCTGCCCCCGACCAGCGCCGGCCCCATCACGCCGAGCGTTAACTGGTGCGGCACTTTCGCCCCCTCCGGTTTCGCCGTCGGTTCGTCCGTCCGTCCGTCGTCCAGAGACCCGGCGCGCAGCGCCGTGCGCTGGGGATCAACCTGGGGATCAGTACGTACAGGGGATGGAGTGCCACCGGTGGCACTCAAAACCGGTTCTTGAGTGCCACCGGTGGCACCCAAGCGGTCACCAGTGGCACGCAAGAACTCGTCAGTCCGGTCGGTCGGCTGGTCGCCCGTTGCGTTCACATTCGCCTCCACCAGTTTCGCCTCCAGCCAGTGCGTCGCGAGCCGGTCGACGCAGAGGTCGTACACGGTCGGCCGCCGATGCCGGCGCCGCGCCACGATCCACCCGTCGGCCTCGAGCCGCCGCAGCGATCGGATGACCGTCCGCCGTGGCACCCGGGCGCGCGCGACCAGGGTGTCGAGCGCCATATCGGCGTGCCGCCCGGTGCGGAAATTCGCGAACGCCGACAACGTCCCGAGCACATGTTTGTCGATCGCCACACGGAACCCGGTCGTCCAGGTGATCCGCTCCGGCACCGAGGCATAGCGATCGGGCGTCATACCGACGCCAGCCGCTGCGATCGCTCGTCCACCAGGTGCCCGCTCCCCACCGGGCTGGCCGTGCCCCTTACACGCCGTCGTCGAGCTCGTCGTCGTTGTCCTCGAGGTCGGCGGCGTCGTCCGCGTCCTCGTCGTCGTCGATCGCGTCCTCAAACGCGTCGTCGTCGTCGTCCGGCGGATCGTCGAGCGGCACCGGCCGATCGCGCTCAGACACGAGGCTGATCCTCATCGTTGGTCGTCCTGGCGGCGCTGCAGATCGAGTAACTCGACCCAGCGTTTCGTCGTCAACGCAATCCGCTGCTCCGGGATCCGCCACCGCCGCCGCCGCCGCACCCGCCACACGATCCCGCCGCCGACGCCGAGCGCGATCAACACGAGCAGTCCCATGTGCCGCGATCATCGTGTGATCCGTGTGTCGCGCGGATCGTCAAACTCCGCGACGATACCGGGCCGCAGCTCGCCCGGCCGCGGGCGCGATCGAAACGGGGGGCGCACGACGGCCGTGTGACAGAGCCCGCACCGGCGCCGGCCGCGCAGGTTGGTGATCCAGAGGCCGCACGACGGACACCAGCGGGCGGATCGATCCGGCGGATCGCCCATCGGCTGCAAATTCACCGGAGATACATCCCCAGCGCGAAGCACACGAACCCCAGCGAGCAACAGAAATTGCCGATCGTGCGTTCTGCCTGGTCCGGCCCACCGCGGGAACGGCGCGTCGATGTACGCCGCGACGCCAAAGCACAGCACCGCGATCAGCAGCAACCCGTTACTCATGCCGCCCCGCGCTGTTTGCGATTGCGCAACATGACGCAGTCGGGACAGCCACACCGCTCGACGTCGTGCTCGGCCCGCGCGACCGGCGGTGGCACATACGGCAACCGATCGGTGTCCTCGACGACGACCTCGGCGACCAGCGCGTACTTGAGCCGCACGATCACGATCACCCGTTCACCAACAGCGGCGCCTTCACCGAATAGTCCGGCGCCGGCATGTCCGCCGGCAGCTGCTGATACACCCACAATCCGCCCTTCGTGAACCCGACGTGTTTCCACCCCGCCTTGCGGTAGCAGCGCCCCGGATCCCGCTTGCGGCGGGTCTTCGTCGGATCGATGAACGACACAATGCCCAACGCCGGCGGCTCCCACTCGGCGCGCGTCGCGGCCACGGCCCACGCGATCAACTCGCTCGCGATCGGTCCCGTCTCGCGACGAAACAACGAATTCACCCACGCGCCGGGCCACGCGTGGCGTACGTATTCTTCGAAGGGCCACGACGTGACCCACAGCGCGCCGGCACCCGACGTGAGGAACACCAGATTGCGGCCAGGCGGGACGAATTGCGGACTCCCGACCGCGCGACGGTTGTAGTGCCGATCCGCGAGCGGCAACGCGGCGACATCGAACCGATGCGACGGGCGCCACGGATTCACCCGGCACTCCGATCGAGCGTCAACCGCGGCGCGCCCCCGTGCAGGGGACAGTCGATATCGGCGACCAGCGGGCCGCCCAGCGTCCGGTGGAAGCAGGTACAGAGCGCCGCGGCCACGACCGTCGGCCGATCCTCCACCGCCAACTGCAGCCGCACCGCCGACGACGTCAGCAGGGCCAGCAACCGCTCGGCGTCCGCATCCTGCAGCGGCGCGTCCCCGGCCGCCGCGACCACCTGCACATGCTCCGGCATCGCATAGCCCGGCGTGTCGATCCACAACCGCAACGCGACCCGAATCGTCGCCACTTCCCGCGCCGTTAAGAGCCGCATCACATGATCCTTTCCACCGACCGACTGAACCACCAGGCGCGCGTGGCTTCCGGGATCCAGCTGCGCACGAGCGCCGCGTCCTCGGGCATGTCGGCGGCGTCGCAGAGATCCGCGACCGCGTCGAGCTCCACCGGGGCCAGCCGTTGGCCCGCCCGCACCGCGTCCGACAACTGCGCGATGATCGCCAGCAGGCGCACCCGCCGGTTGAAGAGGTCCGCCTCGGCGCGCCGATCGTCCTCAGTCATCAGCGGCCCTCGGTTTTCGCAAGTGCGGCGGTGATCTGTCGCATCTCGGGCGAGGCTTGATAGAGCGCCCACGCCTGCGCTTCGTTGGCGCCCATCCCCAAGCCGTGCCACGTCCGAATCGTGCGCACGGCGACGGCGAGCGCGTCGAGCAACTCCGGTGCGGCGGCGATCAGGTGCGCATTCGCGAGGCCGCGGCCATCGAAACTGATACAACCGGTGCTGAATCCGGCATCCGTCGACACGACGTGCAGGCAGATACCGCCCTCAACCACGCGCCACGGGCCCGGCGTATGCGCGGAACGGTTAACCGAATTCGGCATTATCGGCACCCCACACGGTCGCGCCCGATCGCGCGTGATCTACTTGACCCTTCCCAAGTGATCGGCCGCCCGACCAGGTGCAACCGCGGACTCAAGAGCGACAACTGCCGCGGCCCGCCCCGCGCGCCGAGCTTCCGTCGCCGCAGCGCCGTCACCGACCGCAACCGGGCCCGGCTGCGCGCCACCACGAGCGCCGCCACGTCGCCCTCCGCGAACAGCCGATAGCCGCCGGGCGTCCGCGTGCACGGCAGCAACCCTTCGCGCGCGAAATAGCGCACCCCTTCGGCGGTCACCTGCAGCGCCCGGGCGGCGTCGCCGGTCGTGTACCAGCGTCGGGACGGCGGCGCGAACACCTCTGCTAAAATCCTCGTGGGCATATACCCGCCGGGCTCCCATCCCGGCGACCGCGTTACGGCGAATATGTCCCGGAGGCCTGGCGGTGCATGGATCCCGCTACACCGCCGGGCCTTCGCTGCCTGCGTTCACCAGCGACGAATTGTTCGGGACCGAACCGACCGCGGCGGGCGATTTGTGTAGGCTGCGTCGTGACATGACCGACGGGCTCCCATCCCGTCGTCGCGTGTTCGGCGGCGTCGTCGGTGTGCGGGCCGAAGGTGGCCACCACACCGCGACGCCTCGTTTACTGCGACTCGCCCGCGGCGAGTTGCCGCGGCGCCTCCAGCGCGTCCGCCGCGAGCCGCACCGTCGCCGCGTCAATGTCCCGCACATAGGCGCGGTTGTAGCCGAGCCGATCCTGAAACATCAGCACCTGATGCGCCTTGAGCCAGCGCTCCGCGGCCTGCGGCGATCCGAGGCCGAGATAACTGGCGACATCGCGCAGCACGAGCGTTTTCGGCGGCACGGGACAGGGGCGCGCGGTGGGGGATCTCACGCGACCCGCTTCTGCTGAATCGTGATCGTGGTGGTGCAGGCGATCGCCGGATCGCCCTCGGCGATCGCCGTGATAAACGCGATCCGAAACCCGTCGAGCGCGAACAACTTGTCGAACAGCGGTCGCTCGGTCCCGGTACACCAGCGCGACACGGCGCCGGCATCGGCGTAGTGCATCGCATACGCCGCCGCTTGTTTGGTGATCCCCATCAACGCGAACGCGCGCTCGACCAGACGGCCGATGACCGGCCGCAGGTCCGCAAGATCCTGGCGATCCGCCTTCGCCTCGACCCGCAGCAGTTGGGGCTGCACCCGCGCCACCGGATCCGCTACGGTGCGAGCCATCGTCAGACCGCGATCTCGACCGAACTCAGGATCTCTTCGATCGGCAGCCGAAACTCCGCCGCCAACGCGCGCGCCGCGGCGAGCGACGGTTGCTTGGTGCCTTTTTCGATCCCGCAGATCGCGGATTTGGTGAGGCCGACCCGCCGGCCGAGCGCTTCCTGGCTCATCTCGCGCGCCCGGCGCAGTTGGCGCAGGCGCAGCACGGTTTTCGTCCGTTGACGCATACAAGCGACATCTTACACACGTCGATTGTTGACTACAAGCGAATGTTGGTATAGCGTGGCGAATCCTGATGGCTGGCCGGATCGTCGCGGGCGGCGCCAGAGGTCGAATTAGCCACACTTCGGGTGGCTATGGACATCGAGTGGCACATCGGCGACGTGATTGCGAAACTCCGCAAACAGCGCCGCCTGAATCAAACGACGTTCGCGCACCGGGTCGGCGTGAACAAAGCGACGATTGTCCGCGCCGAAGACGGCGACCCGAAGGTGAGCCGCGCCATTTACCTGCGCATCGCGACGGCGCTCGGGATCGATCTGGCGACCCTCGAAGTGGAAGCCGCGCGTCTCAGCCCGTCGTCACCTACAGCGAGCGCTCCCCCGATCGCTGGATCGTCTGCTCGTCGCCCCCCCACGATCCCCTCAGCGTCGGTGTCCGATCATCATGGCGAAACTGGTGCCGTTTCCGATCGCGCAAGTGCGGAGGAGCGCCGCCTCCGTGATCAAGTTAAGCGCACGCTGCTCGAAGCCGACGCTCTGGACCGATCGGCCCGCGCCGCCGGAACACCTCGGCAACATGCTGCAGCACCTGACGCGCGCGCATCCCGGCGTCGTGCTGATGCTCGAAAGCATCGTCGCTGAGGTCTACCAGGAAGTCGACGCGCCGCAACAACAGGAAGACGGGACGTGACCCCGACGGGTGTGTGACGGAGGCGACAGCGCCGCGCGCCGCTCCCCTGACGGTGACGCGCGGGCTGCCGGCAGCAGAACAGGCAAGGTGGCCATGCCCCACAGGACCGGTACGACCCCGGGGACACGCCGACGGCCCGTTCCGCCGTCGGCAGTTATAACCCCGCGCGCCCCCGAAAGGAACTGCCGATGACTGCTCCCCTGCTGACCCGGCGATCCCTGCTCGCGACCGGTGCGACGAGTGTGGTCGGCCTGACGATCGGGCCGCCGACCGCGGCGGCGCCCGCCGGCGACCTCGTGCTCGAGACCGTGACCACCGAACTCTGCGCGATGTTCCAGCGGGCGCTCGTCACGCCCACCGATCCCGAACGGCTGCGATCGATCGCGAGCGCCTTCCGTGTCCTCGATGCGGTGCTCGAGGCCCATGACCTGAAGCGGCACCAACGGCGGGCCCGGGTGCCGGTCATCGACGGCGCGGCGGCCGACCACCTGGCGCGGCGGTTGCGCGCGCGCGGCTTCCCCGTGACGGGCGACGCGTTGCTGCGGCGGCATCTCGACGCGCGGGCCCGCGGCCTCGACGTCGACGCGCTCGACCGCCAGGCGGCGACCCTCGTGACGTCGCCCCGGCTGGGGCTCGACACGGCGGCCCTGTTCGACGCGATCGCCGCGAGCGGGCCCACCGGCGTGCGGTGGCGGTCGCCGCGCGAGGGCGGCGGCGTGCTGCGCCCGGCGAGCTCGTGGAACGCGTGCGGCTGGTTCCGATCGTATGGCGGAGTGTGGGGATTTCTGCTCGGTGGCGTGGGGTTCGCGTTCGCGTTTATGCCAGGGTTCGGGTTGGCCGAAGTGGGCCTGGTCTACGCGGGCGCCGCGTTGTTTTTCGACGGGGCGACCGTGTACTGCGAGTTCTGATCATGCGCCCCCTGCGGATCGCGTTCAGTGCCGCCACGCTGGCGACGAGCCTGCTGATCTGGCTCGTGCCCGGGCGCGGCCTGCACGCCGTGGCGGTCGGCATCACTGCGGCGCTCTTCATCGGCGTGCTGGTGCAGGCGGCGCGGCGGGATGTCTGAGACGTCGGCGACACCGGTGCTGTGACCGAGCCGAAACCGGTCAAAGGCCTGCGGCGCACCGCGCGCGGCTGGCGTGTGTACGGGCGCGTCGCGGGCCAGTTTTTCTCGAAGTCCTTCCCCGCCGAGACGGCGCTGACGGTGCTCAAGGCGTGGCGCCACGATCGGCGCACGACGCTCCGCGCGCAGCACCTCGCCGTCGACGCCGATCTGCCGCCGAGTGGCAGCCTGGCGGCCGACGTCGCCGACTATCTCGCGCTCGTCACCGAGATGCCGTCACTCGCGCAGCGCACCTTCGATCTCGGCTGCTGGGTGACGGCGCTCGGCGGCGAGCGGCCGCGGCGCGGCGTCAAGGCGCGCGAGATCACCTGGATCCTGAACCAGTGGAAAGCGAGCGGGCTGACGCCGGCGACCTGCAACCGCCGCCGCACGGCGCTGATGCACCTGTGGCATCGGCTCGACGGGAAGAGCGCGAAGAATCCCGTGCGCGATGTGCCGCGCTTCAAGGAACCCGACGCCCTGCCGCGCGGCCGGCCGTACGCGCTGCTCGAGCAAGTGTTCCGCGCGATGGGGCCGTCGAAGTCCCGCGCGCGGCTGAAAGCGATCGCCTACTGCGGCCTCGCCCACTCCGAACTGAAACGGATCCAGCCGGCGCAGGATTGGTCCCGCGCGGCCGGGACGCTCGTCATTCGCGGCCGCCAGAAAGGCGAGGGCACGCCGACCCGTGTGATCCAGCTCACCGCGAAAGGCGCCGCCGCGCTGCGCGAGCTGCAGCGCGAGGACGGCTGGGGCCGGTTCTCGAATTCGACGCTCGGCCGCCGCTGGCACGCCGCGCAGGCGCGCGTCCGTCTCGCCCATCCCGAGCTGCCGGCGATCCGCGTCTACGATCTGCGGCACTCGCTCGGCACCGAGATTTACCGGCTGACGAAAGACCTGAAAGCGGTCAAGGAATACCTCGGCCACAAATCGCTGAAGACGAGCGAGCGCTACATGCACGCGGCCGTCGCCGCCGGCGTCGCGCGCGCGGCCGCGGCGTTCAACCAGGCACACCCGGCCCGCCGGCGCCGGCGCAAGGGCTGACCACCCGCTGCAACTTTCCTGCAACTTTCCACGGCCGATCGCGGGGGGTGGTGGGGACCGCGGCGATCACGAGGGCCGCGGTTTTCCCTCTGAAAGGTGGCGCGCCCGGCCAGACTTGAACTGGCGGCCCCCCGCTTAGGAGGCAGACCCGTTTCGTCGGCTGGCGTCGAGTATCGGCCCGCCTGCAACTTTTCGTGCAACTTTCTACGGCGATTCCGGGTGTAGACTCCGAGCCCGAACGGCGGCGCGACGGCCGCCAGGAGGTGTGTGTATGTTGCTCGCCCTGGAGAAGAAACTCCTCGCCGACGCGACGAAGGCCGACTACGGCAACCTACCCGTCGGATCGGTCACCGACATCCAGCTGTACCCGTGGCCGCGCTACGGCGAGGTCAACGGGATGCTCGTCCGAATCGAGGGCGAGGGCAACCGCGTCGGGTTCTCGCCGGTCACCAAGTGCGTCGAGCTCGGGGGCACCGGGGAGACGGCCTGGATCGAGGCGGGCCTGGTCAAGAACATCCGGCTCGAGCCGTTCGGCATCGGGACCACCGGCACGCGCGGTACGAACCGCCTCATGACCGGGACCGGAGATCCCGCCCCCCGCCGGCACCGCAAGCCCCAGACGCCGCCGAAAGCCTGAGAGCCGATGTTTCCGGCCGGTGTAGTTCATCCCTTCGGATGCTACACCGGCGCGGTGCGCCGCGACCGCGCGCTGCAGCGTCACCAGCACCTCAAGTTGCGTCTGCAGATCGGCGATTGTGGCCTCGAGTGCGGCGATCTGCTGCGTGATCGTCATCGGCCGTCCGCCTTCGCGATGGCGGCGACACAGGCATCCCACGCCGCGCACTGGTCGCTATCGAGATCGTCGTTGAGCAGGTCCACCAGCGCCTTGCACGCCGCGAGCAACTCCGGCGCGGCGGCGATGAGGCGGGCGTTGGCACGGTCGCCATCGGAGAACGGTCGATAGATCATCCGCTCGCCGCGGTGGTTGCCCTGCCGTGGCGCCCGAAACGACAGCGCGGTTGATCCGATCGAGACCGCCACGCCGCTCTGACGACCGTCCGGCAAACTGAAATGGATCCGCAGGCTCGTCTCGGCGTCCACTAGATGCCACGGTCCCGTTGCATGGGCCACGGTTGTCATTACGCGGCCTCCTGCGGATCGACATCCTCCCGCGGATCGAACGGGAGCGTCGGGCGTTCCTGTTGAATCTGATCGATCGCCCGGGCGAGTGGCCAGCCCTTCCCGAGTAGGGTGACGACGCGCTCCAACTCCCGCGGCGTCAGTTTCGGCACGAGGGCGGAGGGCAACGGCGTCTCGGCCCGCTTCGGGAGGGCGGCCAGCAGGAGGTCGGCGTAGAAGACGATCACAGTAGCTTTCATGTCTGGAAGTCTACGGCAATGCCGTATTACTCGTCAAGGGCCATCTTTGACGGCGGCTACGGCAATGACGTAGGCTTGCGATTCGTGACGAGCACCGATCCCATCGCGCAGGAAGTCCGGGCGTTGCGCGCCGCGCTCGGGGAAGATACCGCGACCTTTGCCGCGCGGTGGCGGCGGTCGAAGCGCACGGTTGAGGATTGGGAGCAGGGTCGACGGCGGCCGGATGCCCTCGCGCTCGATGGGATGCGGGCGCTGGCCGCGCGCCTGAAGAAGACGAAGCGCGCGAAGAAGACGCGCTAGGTGTCGGTCGCCCCGTATCCTGTCCACGCCGTCGCAAACGATCCGGTCGGTCCCAGCACGACCGCGTGCGTGCGATCCGCCGGGACCGTGTCGGCGACGAGCTTCGACAATTCGGCCGCGGTAAACATCAGCGGCCTCAGCGGGGCGTGACCGGCATGATCGGCACCGTCGTCCCCTGCGGCGCCGGGACATACGGCGGCGGGGCGGCCGACGCCCCGAGCTTCAGCAGGATCGTCACGATGGTGATGAGCGCCATCAGCGTCGAGATCCCGATCGCCAGGAACCCGCGCGTGCTCTCGCGCCGGTCATGGGAGGTCGCCCGCTCGGCGACGAGCGCCATGCGCTGCTCGCGCAGAAAGGCGATCTCTTTGGTGACCGCGTCGAATTTCTTTTCGCGGTCATCCGACGCGGCCCTGACCTTGTCTTCGACACTGCGGATCATCGTGACCGTTTCCGACCGCGGCATCAGTTGTTTCGCCTGGTCGTCCAGCTGCCCGCGGAATTCGTTGCTGCGAACGTTGTACTCGCGCTGCGCCTCTTCGGCTTTCGTGATCGCTTTCTCCGAGGCGAGAAACGCCGCGGCGACCAGTTCCTTCTGCGCCGTCAGGGCCGCCGAGACGGCCGTCTGCGAGGCCTCGAACCGGCTGGCGTACAGCTTGTCGCGCTCGTCGATAATGCTTTCGAGGCGCGCGAGGCGGACCAGGAGATCGTCCGCCATCTAGTCCCCCACCGTCAGCGGCGGCGGCGGCCCGATCCGATCGACCAGGGTCGCCTGCGTCGTGCCTGGCGCAATCAGCGCCGCCGGCCGCACCGTCCGCGTGCGCAGCCACATATTGACGACGGCGACGATCGCGGCCTGCAGCGGCATGAACCGCACCGGAACGATCGCGGTCACCTCCGACAGCGACAGCGATGCGACCAGCAGATTGGCGGCGTTGAACCAGAACGTGCGGCTGTTGAGAATCGAGATCGCCCAGTAGGTCACCTGCGGGATGACGCGCGGCGGTGTGACGGGGTCCATTCGGTTAACTCACCTGGCCGATCAGTTGCCGGAGGATCTGTTCGAGGCTGAAGAGCACGCTCGAGGCGGTGACGGTGAAGCGCGGCGGGAGCGTCGGCGCGAGGCCGATCTGATCGATCACCACGTCCTGGATCACGTAGTCGCCGACCGGATAGCCCGGCAGATTGATGTGCACGGGCTTGCCCGATTTCGTGTTCACGTCGCGGGTGGCATACGTGAAGGTGATGATCGGGCGGCCGAAGCGCACCAGGTCCGCATCGCAGAGCGCGCGCAGGCTCGCCTCGGTCCGGCGATCGTCGGTGATGAGATATTCGTGAATCCCGTCGCTCGTGAACGTGTCGGTGGTTTCACGCACGGCGGCCGCGAGCTGCGCCGCCACGTCGTCGCGCTGCACCCAGATGTGCACGAGCGCGCCCTTCGCCATCGCTTTTGTGAGACCGGTCACGCCGGTCAGCGCCGGCGCCGGCAGCACCTGCGAGCCGTAGACCACCGTCGTGGTGATCGCGCCCGGGCCCGACGTCGGGATGCCGGTGAGCGTGTTACCCGTGATCCCCGTGTAGCGGATCGTCTGCCCGCCGCCGATTGCCGCCCAGCCGCCGCTCGCGAAGAACGGGCCGGCGCTGGCCGCGATGAGGGTGGCGGAGAAGGCGTTGACCTGGCCGGTCGGCTGCGTCAGGCCAGAGGTGTCGCTCGTCGGCACATTCGCGCCGAGCGATCCGTCCGCCGTGCTGTCGGCG
>Ga0247683_1000015_pt1 | contig 16078 bp, 19 predicted proteins | sample CNK24_metaG_FD_189025 | JGI IMG/M metagenome (GOLD analysis project Ga0247683, IMG submission 189025) | Soil microbial communities from Purdue University Martell Research Forest, Indiana, United States - CNK24 | ecosystem: Environmental > Terrestrial > Soil > Temperate forest > Bulk soil...
CCAAGATTACGGCCCATTTCACCTAAAGTGAGGCAAGCATATGTAATCGGTGTGCCAGCTTGTGCGTATTGTGCTAATGTTCCAGATACTCCGAATGCTTCATCATCTGGATGGGGGAAAACGACAAGAATTTGACGTTCAGGTTGTAGCATCTTTTTCAACTCCTTTTAATAAGCAAATGGTGTTTCGCTAATTTCTAATGCAACTGCTAATTTGCCATCATAGCCATGACCAGCCATCAATAAGCGATTTTGTTCATCTAATTCGTAATGTGTAATACCTTGAGCGTATACCCATCCGTCGTTATGCAGTTTTAAGCCGACACGGTGAGGTACATCAGGCGTTACTTTGCCTAACTCATAACTCAATTTCACATTGCGTATAAAAGCACCAGCGTTAAATACTTTTTCGTCAAAGTGACTTGCATATGCACCATTCGTTGTTTCTAAGTGTATATAGACATCTTTATTCGCAAAGGAATTAAGAAGTTCTTGTAGTTTTTTTGTATCTACTATTTCCATCTAAAAGCTCCTTCCAAAGATAGAATCCACTCTATAGTATAGAGAATTCTTTATATAAATGCGATTGCTAAGCATTTTTTAGATTAATAGAAATTTAATGTATGGAATGAACAAGTTAGTTTTTTACCTGTATATCTCTTCGATTGATTGAAAAAAAGCCAGAAGTTTCTTCAATCATCCAATTGATGTTTATAAATAAAGTTTCAATGGGAATACTGATTTTAGGAGATGATTCGGATGAAATTAACAATACCAAATGTAGATGAAGAAAGTAAAATTTCTAGAGCATGGATGACGTCTATGATGCCGTTTTTATTTATCGCAAAAAAGGATAAAGTGTTGGCAGAAGAACTATTATCGAATGGATTTAAATTTTTTGATTTACAAGATGAATCACAGCAGGCTGCATATTACGGGGATATTCATATTTCAAACGTTGCTTTAAATCAACATTTTTTGCCTTACATAGAACGACGTCTTTTTCCGAATAGCATTGAAGACGATGCATTTCATCGTTTTTCGAAAGCTGTCCCTAAAAAAGGAGAGTTGGTTATTCATGATCGGCATTATTTTTTTCAGCTATTAAGTGTGGATGTGGTCCTTTGTCCTTTTGGAGTAGGCTTTGTCACAGTAAGAATCGAATTAGAAAAGGGCTATTCTCTATCTGAAACGCTCGATTTTATGAATCATTTTCGCATACTCGAACCTAAAACAATTGATGAAAAAGGTGTCCGACTTTATGTATCTTCCTTTACTTTTCATAACATTAACGATTTCATCATGCTTTATCTATGTCCAGAAATTCAACCGTACATCATACATGATGAAATTAGAAATGGATACTATGGTAGTTTGCCCTTTTTTGAAGATGAGAGAATGCTTGTAGCCACTTATATTGAGGTAGACGAGGATGATTTGTCGATTGAACAGCTGTACAGAGCTAGTCAATTAGATGGTTATTCGGAAGATAACATTCCATTGATTTCTGCAGGAAATACTGAACATATGGAAGAGTATTTAAAGACAAAGATGAATAATCGGTATATGCCAAAATTATGCGATATTACGACAGAACATGTTCAAATTACTATTGCTTTCCGTCAAGCGGATGACGTTTTGAAAGAAAAAGCAAGAATTCGATTTATGGGTATACATTATTATAATGTCTTACTACATTATTTTTATAAATTGACACTATTGGAGCTATCCTTCAGATATAGCGAGTTGTCATGGAAAAAAGACGAGATATATGTTGAAAGATTAATGAAACAAATTACATTATTTTCATCTAAATTTTATTTTCAAGAAGTCAGTAGTCGTTCATCTAGCCGTGAAACTGCAAAGAGATTGAGGAGTATTTTTCGAATCGATGAATTATTTGGTGATGTAGCAAAAACCCTTGACGCACTTTATATCAATCAAGAAAAGACTGCCGATCAAAGGCAAAACCAATTACTATTTATCTTAACGATGTTCTCGGTTATATCAGGTATTTTCGGTATGAATCTGGTTGTTATTGAGTGGAATGATGGATATGATTGGTCGAAGATTTTCGGTTATTCGATATACGAATGGATCTGTTTGATAACAGCAGTAGCAGGGATTTTGATGTCCGCTGGATTATTGTTGAGTACAATCTATACATGGGGAAGACGAAAGATTCAATTTAAAAAATGGTACTAAAAATGATTAAATAAAGCATAATTGAATTTTGTCCAATCATAAAATGCAAAGAAGCTTCCACCCTTGAAATGGAGTGGAAGCTCTATTTTTTAAAACGAATGTAAGTTACTGTAGTTATTAAATTTCAGTTACTGTAATTTCTGGAGCTCCGTAAACGCCTTTTGCGCCGTGCATTACAGGTCCAACGAATTGGTTCAACTTCCAACCGTGTGTGATGGCAGCAGCTACAAATTCTTTTGCTTCAACAACTGCTTCTTTAACATCAAGTCCGTTTGCAAGGTTTGCTGTAACAGCAGCAGCGAAAGTACAGCCAGCACCATGGTTGTAAGTTGTATCGATTTTAGCTGTTTCTAATAAATAATGTTTTTCACCATCGAAGTATAAATCGAATGCTTTAGTAGGATCGATTGAACGGCCGCCTTTTATGACAATATTTTTTGCACCAAGTTCATGAATTTTTTCAGCTGCTGCTTTCATTTCTTCAATGTTCTTAGGTGTTTTCATACCTGCTAATTGTCCAGCTTCAAATAAGTTTGGAGTTGTTACTAAAGCAAGAGGAAGTAAGTATGTGATCATTGCATCAACATTTCCTGGATTTAGTACTTCATCTTCACCTTTACATACCATAACAGGATCAATCACTACATTTTTTACACCAGAAGCTTTAATTGCTTCACCAGAAGTTTGGATTACTTCTTCTGTTGATAACATACCTGTTTTTAATGCATCAATACCTGTAGAGAAAGTTGTTTTTAATTGTGCTTTTAATGTATCAGTTGGTAATGTGTAAACTCCATGAGACCAGTTGTTGTCTGGATCCATTGTAGCAATAACAGTGACAGCGGCCATGCCATATGTGCCGTGCTCTTGGAAAGTTTTTAAATCTGCTTCTAACCCAGCACCACCTGATGCGTCAGAACCAGCAATTGTTAAAGTTTTTTTCAATGACATAGTGAAGACTCCTTTAAAAAAATAGTTATCAAACTTTTCGGACAACGATTGATATAGGTTGTCCATTTAAGGCTTAATAATAAGCCACATTATTGTATTACGATTAACTTTTATTATATGCACTGAACTGGCTAGAATAAAATAGCCAAAAATCATGAATTTATTGTGGTCAGTTTTTGTTTTCAAGAGAATCAGCACGTATAACTTTCCACAAAAAGAGTAAGCAGCCGATACTGATGATGGCTAGAAAACTAGCAGCAACATAATGATTTTGTTGGAACATACCAATCACAAAAAATAGTAAAACAACAATGATAATCGCAAAAAATAAATAAAAGAAGCCCATACCTACTGACTTTGCCTTGTCAGTTACGTATTTTCCACTTTCCGATGTATCCGCAACTTTTTTTAATTTTTCTTTCCACTGTAAATTCGCCATATGAATCCCTCCAGTAGTATCGTAAATGATTTTTGATATAAAAAGAAATATTTTTGTGTTACCTTACATTTCGACAAAAGGTTTATTTTCTCGCTACAATAACTTTAAGTAGTGTAATAGAAAGGTATAATGTTAGTAAGAAAAGAGGGAAGTCTATGACAAGAAAAAACAAAGAGTTAGCAAAAGTGCTAAAAGACTTTCATATGGAGGAACAGCAAGCAGCGACGATCATGGAAGCTGCGACAGGCTCTCGTCGTATACGTTTTAGAAATAATTTGTTAATCGGTCTATTTAAGAATTGGTATACATGGATAGCGCTTATTATTATATTAGCGATCTTGATCTTACCTTTTGTCACATGGAAACTATTACAGGGTAATAGTTTCGCAGAACAAAAGGGTTCACTTGTTGAACGAATTCAAAATCTCAATGAGCTTACAACTGCCGAGGCTTATACGAAGGTTATGATTGAACGTGAAAATAATGAGCTATTTGGGAAAGAAATTGGTGTTGATATTCCAGGAACCAAACGTGAGCTATTAGTCATTATTCCAGGTGCGGTAAAGGCTGGAGTTGACTTTTCAGGTATAACGGAAAAAAACATTACTATTAACGAAAAGAAAAAAACAGCTACGATTACTTTACCAACCGCTAAAATTTTAGGTGAACCGGAAATTGACTTTAATAAGGTTCAAATTTTCTCTAGTGAAGGACTATTTCGTAGTAAACCTGATATGAAAGAAGGTTATAGTCTAGCTGCAGATGCAAAAAAACAAATGATCGAGGAAGCAAGAACTCAAGGCGTACTCAAAACGGCGGAGAAAAACGCTAAAAATTCAGTAGCGGATATGTTTTCATTAGTCGGATATGATGTAACAGTAAAATTTAAGGAGTAGTTTGTGAATGATGAAGATTATTTTTGAGAATGATTGGCAAGATGTACTCGGTGCAGAATTTGATAAACCATATTATTTACAGTTACGAGACTTTTTGAAGCAGGAATATATTACGGAAACCGTTTATCCACCGATGGAAGATATGTGGAGTGCATTTTGCTATACGCCTTACCATAAAGTGAAGGTGGTCATATTAGGACAGGATCCTTATCATGGACCAGGGCAGGCACATGGGATGAGCTTTTCAGTGAAACCAGGTGTGCCACATCCACCAAGCTTGCAAAATATGTTTAAAGAATTACGTGATGATTTAGGATACGATATCCCACGCGATGGTACTTTAATCAAATGGGCCGAGCAAGGTGTGTTGTTATTAAACACGGTGCTAACAGTTCGTGCTCATCAAGCCCATTCACATAAAGATCATGGTTGGGAAGTATTTACAGATATAGTCATACAAAAACTATCAGAACGCAAGGAACCGATAGTTTTTGTGCTATGGGGAAGACCTGCTCAGCAAAAAGAACGCCTTATTGATACAAGTCACCATGCAATTATTAAAGCACCACATCCAAGCCCACTAAGTGCATATCGTGGGTTCTTTGGTAGCAATCCTTATTCTAAAATTAACAGTCAGCTTATTGAATGGGGTAAGCAACCAATTGATTTTGATTTGACAAAATAGGGGAATACCACGATAAACGTTTAAGCTTTAACACTTCACGTCCACTTTTAAGCATGGTAAAGTTGTATTAAAAGTGGATGCGGTTTGTTCAGGCATTATAGCTGAATAGGGTTAGAAGAGGAGACGTAACATGCAACAGAGTTGTTTTAAATGCAAACATTTTTTTGTAACTTGGGATCAGCAAAATCCTAGAGGGTGTCGTGCCTATCAATTCAAAAGCAAAGCGGTTCCATCGGTTATCGTAAAAAATTCTTCAGGAATGGATTGTTTGAAATTTGAGCAGAAAGAGAGGGACTAGACAATGATTTCTTATGAAACAGTTGTAGCGGAATTAGCAAAACACGTATCACGAGCACAATCAGTAAGAAATGAGGCACAAATGCGCGAAGAACTTTCAGCCATTCGTGCGTTATGTGATGTGGCACTACATAACAAAGCACTACAATCATCCTTTAATCATAGTATCCCAAAAATGATGACAAATACGGTACATGAGCTACCACAGCAAACTTCAACACAATCGGCTCAAGCTTTACCAGCAAACAAGCTTGAAGAAGAAGATGCAAATGGAGATTCTATTTTTGACTTCTAGAAGGGAAAGTGAAAATGATGAAATTTAATATTATTGCAGGCGCTGTATACGCTTTTCTATCAGTAGCAATTGGTGCATTCGGTGCGCATGCATTAAAAAGTGTCTTAACAGAACAATATGCCAAGGTGTGGGAAACAGGTGTCCAATATCAAATGTTCCATGCCATTGGTTTAATCGTCATAGGTATTTTAATGAGTAAAAGTTTAATTGGTCCAAGTTCACTATTATCACGTGCTGGAATTCTGATGTTCATAGGTGTTATTTTGTTCTCAGGTAGTCTTTATGTATTAGCTATTACTCAAATCAAAGTATTAGGTGCTATTACACCAATTGGCGGCGTATTATTTTTAGTCGCTTGGTTATTAGTTATTTTAGCTGCTCTAAAAATCGGTAAATAAATTATTTAAGTGAAACGCTCCCTTGATAAAACAAACACTGGCGCGAAACTGGATAGAAAACTTAAAAATGCCATGTGCTAAATTGAAAAGCACATGGCATTTTTAAGTTTATGGGGTTTGATTGAAGTAATTCATTTGCTCGTCAAATTCTGCATAGTCAAAGTAAATCATCGGGAAGAGATATCGATGGTTAGTTTTGAGTTCACGTAAAATAACATGATCTCGTCCTGCTGCTTCAACAACACCTCTTATAGCGAGTGTATTTCCACCAGCTGCTACTGCATGTTCGAAAGAAAAGTGGAAAGTTCCTGGTTTTCCGCGATTTAAACGCAGAATGTTTTCAATGTATGATTGTTCTCTTCCTAGACCTGGAAGTGCTGGACTCGTACCAGGTTGAACAGGAGGCGCTTGTGTAGTACCAGTTGGAAATGGTGTGCCACTAGGATAATTCGGTGTAACAGTAGGATAAGTAGGTGTACCAGTAGGGTAATTTGGTGTCCAATAATATTGAACCATAACATCTTCCTTTCAAATTATTATACTTGTGGGCAATCCTCTATTGATGGGGCAAAAAAGTAATGCGCTTTATAGCGGTCGGGTATTCCATTGACCATACCAGTTAGCTGGGCAATGCCTTCTGGACGGAAAAACCATAAACCTCGGGTTGCTAGGTGGAAACGCTCACCGTTAAATTTGTTCTATTGTTCGAATATCCTAAAAATCTAAACAATCACCTATAACCCGGTTGACCCCTACATTGCCAACCATTAACATACCAAGATCTCCATCGCCTTCAGCCTCTGCCCGCATGAGACGCGCTAATAGATCCAGTTCTCTTGGAGTTGATGTCACAACAGGTATCGCATAACCTCCTCTACTTTATATATGACAGTTCTGGAAAATAAGAACCTCAATATGTGTATAAATTTGTCGGAAGTAGGGAAATAATTTAAAAATGAAACGTCCCTTCATATGTGGTAAGAAAGAAAAAATTTGAATACGGTTGTATACTTTCAAGTAGGGTCTGAATGTTAATGACGTAAAAAACAGAAAGAAGTGTTCGTTCATATGCAATTTGTTTTTGATTTAGATGGTACGATTTGTTTTGAAGGTAAGCCCGTAGCTGAGCCTATTTTATATAGTTTAGAGCACTTAACAGAAAAAGGGCATGAAGTGATTTTTGCTTCTGCGCGTCCAATTCGGGATATGTTGCCTGTATTACATAAAAGATTCCATGGCTATAAGATGATAGGTGGGAATGGTTCCTTAGTATGCAAAAATGGGAATGTGGAGCAAAATGCAGAGTTTGATGACATTACCCTACAACGTATAAAAAAACTTATGGAAGAATACCATGCCACGTATTTAATCGATAGTGAATGGGATTATTCCTATACAGGACCAGTAGATCACCCTATCTTAAAAAATTTAGACACCAAAAGACTTGCGGTTAATAGACCATTAGAAAAGTTAGAACATGTTGTTAAAATCGCGATTCTGACTTCATATAATATGGTGGGTTTACGAAAAAAATTGGAGAAATTAGATATTATTATACATACTCATCATCAAGAGGGTATGTTAGATATTAGTCCATGTGGAATTCATAAATGGAGTGCTCTACAAAAAATAGGTGTCCAAAAAGGAAAATATATTGCATTCGGCAATGATGCGAATGATGTAACGATGTTCGAAAATGCTCAACATAGTGTTATGATTGGACAACATCCTCTGTTATCACACTATGCTGATGAAAGTATTGAAGATGATACATTAATAGAAGAAAATATTATTGAAAAGCTTGCGGAATTAGATAAGCGATTTGCGTATTAAAAAGATCCAGCTCACCTTGTTGAAAAGGGAGCTGGACTTTTTCATTCATTATTTAACAGCTAAGAATTTTACTAATTTTTCGTTGTCCATAATGTTACCAACGAAGAATTCACCGAAGTCAGCGTAGCGAGCTGAAACTTCATCAAAGCGCATTTCGTAGATTAATTTTTTGAATTCTAATACGTCATGGGCAAATAATGTAACGCCCCATTCATGATCATCAAAACCGATAGAACCTGAGATGATTTGTTTTACTTTGCCTGCATAACTGCGGCCGATTAAACCATGTGAACGCATTAATTCACGACGTGCATCCATTTCCATCATGTACCAGTTAGCGCCTTTTTGACGACGTTTGTCCATTGGGTAGAAGCAAATATGTTCCCAACGAGGTAGTTCAGGATATAAACGCGCACGAACATGTGGATTTTGGTATGGATCTTCTGCTGGTTCGTCACCAGATTGTTTTCCAGCTAAGTAGTTAGAAAGCTCAACTACTGATACATAAGAATAAGTTGGAATTGTAAAATCAGCGATAGCTAATTTGTTGAATTCGTTTTCAAGATCTTGTAGTTCTTCCATTGTTTCGCGCATTGTCATTAACATGAAGTCTGCTTTTTGACCAAGGATTGAGTAAAAAGCATGACTACCAGTTTTCGCAATATCTGCTTCGTTAATTTTTTCTAGATAATTGATGAATTCATCAACTGCTGCTTGACGTTCTTCTTCAGAAACTAATTTCCAAGAAGCCCAATCGATTGAACGAAAATCATGTAGTACGTACCAACCATCTAGTGTTTGTGCTGCTTCGATCATAAGTGTGGACACTCCCTTTTATTGAGAATCATTCACTTTGATTTTAACATATATGCGTAGTAGAAGTATCTAGAACGCTTTAGTTTCACGAATTTGACATGAGATATTTGGCTAAATCATGTATGCTTATTATACCAACATAAAATTAATTCAGGAGAATGAACGATGAAGGATTATTTACAACAATTAGTTTGGCGCTTTTGGGATCAATCTGTCAGTGGAAAAGGTCATTCGCCATTAGAATCATTTGCGGCTGATGATACACTTTGCCAATTAGTAGGTCAAGGTCAATCACCATCAACCATTAGAACGTGGGTTCATGATGAATCAGTTGTTCTTGGTATTCAAGATCACCGTTTACCACATATTCAAGAAGGGATGGAATTATTAACGAAGAGAGGGTTTGCACCTATTGTACGCAATTCAGGGGGGCTAGCTGTTGTATTAGACCCAGGGGTATTGAATATTTCAATTGTTTTATCTGAACGAGAGAATAAAATTGATATTAATACAGGTTATGATATTATGGTCGAACTGATCAAGCGATTATTTCCTCAAGCTGCGGATAAAATTGAAGCATATGAAATTGTGGATTCATATTGCCCAGGTTCGTATGATTTAAGTATTGGTGGCAGGAAATTTGCAGGGATTTCACAACGACGTTTGCGTCAAGGAATTGCGGTACAAATCTATCTTTGTATTGAAGGAAGCGGAGTAGAAAGAGCAGAACTTGTAAGAGATTTCTATGAGGTTAGTCTGCAAGGAGAAGAAACGAAGTTTAAATATCCTGATATTCACCCAGAAGTAATGGCTTCCCTATGTGAATTGCTAGATGAACCACTAACTGTTCAGCAAACCGTAATAGAATTACAACAATTATTAGCAACTCTATGCGATGAACTGAAAATAGGTACATTGCAAGCAGATGAAATGGATTTATATACATTTTATTTAAAAAGAGTTCTCGACAGAAATCAATCTATGCTGTCAAAAGATTGATTTCTTCGGTATTTATTTCTCTCATCATGTCGATTTCCCGGGAAATTTGCTATTTTAAATAATTGAGATTTTTCTATAAGGTGCTGTTAATAATATGATTGTTGATATTGGAAAAACAGTATCCATTAACATAGCATTCTAAAGATTGTTCAAAAGCTTCTTTTGGACAACCTCTTTGTGAAGAGTATTCGCAGGAACAAATTCTTTCTACGACAAGTTATCGCAGGAGAACCACCAAAAAAACCTGATTGCTAAACTTTTAAGTTTAGCAATCAGGTTTTTTCATTCATTCCTCAACACCTACAGATGCATCTTCTTTTTTAACAAGATTTCCATTTCGCTCCATTGTAAAAACAGGTGCAATATGTTCATCTTCTGTGCCAAGTGTCATTAAACGTCTTGCGCGGTTCATTACGTGCATAAATTGATCGTAATCTTTTTTCATATTACGATGTTCTTTCTCTAAAAGGAGTACTTCTTTTTCTAATCGTGATGCTTTGTCGTTTGCTATATTTGCTAAATGACGCCATCTTGTCACTTCTTCATCGTGGAAATCACTTTGTTGTAGACGCATTAAGTATGCAATTACAAGATCAATCGACATTGCAGAAAGTGGAATCGTACGTGTTACTTCAGGATGCTTTTCATTTGGTAGTAAATAGAGTCCAGCTGTTCTTCTACGAGCCGATGTACCGTAAATACGCATTCTTTCCTTACGCTCTTTTTTTGCAAGAGATAGTTCTTTCTCATAGTTTTTACGAACCACTGCATTCCAACGGAAACCGCAAGCAGCAGCAGTACGATTCAACGCATCACCTGCTTCTTCAAAAGCGGTAAGCTGTGTACTCCCTTCTTTAACATGACGTAAAACAGCTTCAGCTAATAATTCATCGTTTTCTTGTAACCAAGCATCTTGTCTTGTTTTCATTTTTTTAAACCTCCTATATGATTCATAGGATTAGCGTAGACAGTTTTTATCTTTTTTATTCATAAACTTATAATAGTTTTGTGAGTATTATGTCTTGAATGAAAGATAGAAAATACGATACACTATTACATAGACTTTAAACTGAGATATAGAAAGGGTTGTAGACAAGATGGCAAACGAATTTCGTGTTTGCGATGAATGTCAGGCCGTTAATTTAAAAACATTAATTCCAAAGCTGAAGGCAATAGATCCTGATGCAACGATAGATATTAAATGCCAATCTTATTGTGGGCCTGGACTTCGTAAAACATTCACAATCGTCAATAATCGTCCATGTGCAGCACATACAGAAGAAGAATTAATGCCTAAAATTATCGCCAAATTGAAATCACAAAACAAACTACCAGAGAGTTATCAAGAAAAGATCTAAAAGTGGAGAATACTCATTCAGACTAGAAAATCATTAGAAGCCCCGAATCGAAAACGTTTTTTAGGTTTTCAAACGAGGGACTGAAATGACTCGAATTTCTAGTACCTAAATCTGGATAATAATAGAAACGTATCAAAAGTTTCTTCATAATACGACTTTTTCCACCTTTTAATAAGGTGGTTTTTTCATTTATAATGAAAAAATATAGTACATCATGAAACTTGTTAAAAGAGTGAGCGGAGGTGCCAAATTTGAGTTATGCGACAAAAAAATTAGCAGAAGAAAAAGTGTTTAAAGATCCAGTTCATAGCTATGTACATGTCAGAGACCAAGTAATTTGGGATTTAATCAGTACAAGAGAATTTCAACGTTTACGTCGTATTAAACAACTTGGGACAACTTATTTAGTTTTCCATGGAGCAGAACATAGTAGGTTTAGTCATTCTTTAGGAGTTTATGAAATTGTACGTCGAATGGTTGATGATGTGTTCAAGGGTAGACCAGAATGGGATGAAAGCGAACGTTTAGTCGTACTATGTGCAGCTTTATTACATGATTTAGGTCATGGTCCGTTTTCGCATGCATTTGAACATGTTTTTGACCTAGACCATGAAGAATTTACAAGAGCGATTATCAAGGGGAACACAGAGGTAAATGAAGTGTTAACTCGTGTCGCACCTGATTTTCCACAAAAGGTTTCAGATGTCGTTGCCAAAACATATGCAAACAAACAAGTTGTCAGTATGATTTCCAGTCAAATTGATGCAGACCGCATGGATTATCTACAAAGAGATGCGTATTTTACAGGCGTTAGCTATGGTCACTTTGATATGGAAAGAATACTGCGTGTTATGCGTCCGCAAGAAGAACAAGTAGTGATTAAGTCGAGTGGTATGCATGCTGTTGAAGATTATATTATGAGTCGCTATCAAATGTACTGGCAAGTTTATTTCCACCCTGTTTCTCGAAGTGCAGAAGTAATTTTAACCAAAATCCTTCATCGTGCAAAAGAATTGAGCAAAGAGAACTATAAATTTATCCAAGAACCTACTCATTTTAAGGCATTTTTTAATAACAAAATTGAGTTGGAAGATTATATTTCACTAGATGAAAGTATTTTATTGACCTATTTCCAAATGTGGAAAAAAGAAAATGATCCGATATTAAGTGATTTAAGTCGCCGTTTTATCAATAGAAAGCTATTTAAATACATTGAATTTGATCCTGCAAATGAATATGAAAAGCTAAGAGATTTGGAAGATTTATTTATCCAAGCGGGGATTAATCCCAAATATTATTTAGTGCATGATTCAATATCTGATTTACCATATGATTTCTATCGTCCGGGTGAAGAGGAAGAACGTGTACCTATACAATTATTAATGCCAAATGGAGACATTAAAGAATTATCCCGTTGTTCTGAAATTGTGGATGCGGTCTCAGGTAAACGTCGATCAGATCATAAATTATATTTCCCAGAAGATGCATTACTACAAAACGGAAAACAAAAAACATTACGAAAACAAATACTAAATGTGTTGAGAGGATAAATCTTCTCGAAAGGAGAAAAATGTGTTAGAAGAACACGCAAAAGTTGTACAATTTGTGTCGTTAGCAAAACAAGTCACTGGTCGTAAAAAATTACAAAAAATGGTTTATATCGCAAAGAAAATGCAATTTCCATTCCATGAAAAATATCATTTTCACATCTATGGTCCTTATTCAGAAGAGTTAACATTACGCGTGGAAGAACTATGTACGATGGGCTTTTTAACAGAGCAAATGGAGGACAAGGGTTCATATGTTCAATATTGCTATGAAGTATCAGATAAAGGAGCAGACTTTTCCAAAGCTCTATGCGAGGAACAACAAAATTTAAGTGAAGTCATTGACATCTTGAATAGAAAAAGTGCGCGATTTTTAGAGCTTGTCTCAACATTATTGTACTTTGATGAATTACCTAAAAATGAACAAATCGATAAAGTGCATGTTGTAAAAGGAAAGTTGAATTTTACAGAACAAGAAATGGCAGACGCCTTTGAATTTATCGATATTCTTACAGAGTATAAAGCAAACTAAATATTAAATTGGACAATCTATTATTGGGTTATGCATACAAAGAGGCTGTCTAATAAGTCCATTTCAACAAAAAGTGTATTCGACTTTTCTATCGGATACACTTACTTTGCTCGTATAAAATAAAAAAGAAAAAACCTGTAGACAAACTATAATTTTTCTAGTTCATCTACAGGCTAAGCCACATACTTATATGTGGCTTTTTGTATACGATATAAATCCAAAACGAATCTATTATTGTTCGCTTTTGCGAACACCACCAATAGCGTAATGTTCTTTTTTCATTTCTTCGATAATAATTGTTACGTTTTCTTTTGGTGCATTGACAGTTTCAGAAATTGCTTCTGTCACTTTTTCAACTAGATTGTGTTTTTGTTCGTCTGTGCGACCTTCAATCATTTTAATTGTAACTACAGGCATTTTGAGTCCTCCTCGTGTAAAATATAGTGTATATTCGTTATAATAACAGAACGGAGGGATTAAACGAATGGCAAATGAAGAAAAATCTAAAAAAATGGAATTTACAATTATAAAGAATAATCCAACTGACGGTCACAAAGGATATGGGATTGGATCATTATCACTTGAAAATGTTTCACCAGTTATAATCGATATTGAAGAAAAGACAGCAGAAGTTGATATCGGCGCTATGCATGCTCGTAGTGCAGTAGAACGTGGTATTAAATTTACAACAGATCGTGCTGATTCAGAAGGCGGAAAACCTTATTGGTTAGTATGGGTTACAATTGAACAAAAACCAGAGGGTGCATACTATGCTGGCGTTACAGCATGTGAAATGGTAGTTAATCGAGAAAAACGTCGTGGTTTTAAAATTTTGGCAGACCATGTTAATAGAATGGATAAATCGATGAAACGACACATTATCGTAGATCACATGGATGCCACTTCCAAACAGGTGTTAGGGGAATTTTTAATGAACTTTAACCAAGATATGTGGCAACAGAGTGATTCTAAACTACGTACAGAATTAGGCTTTTAGGCCTTAATTCCTTGAATTATCTGTGACATTTTCTAAGCTTTTCAATACATAGTTGAAACTGTCATGGAAAGGAAGTAAACTTGAAATAAAGCTTACAAAAGTGAGCTAGGACAAATGCTTATAGAATTTGCATAAGTGTTATGTGGCATTTTGTAAAGGACCAAGCCTAATGCCCCATGATTCTCATATTTCCATAAGCAAAAAAGCTTTCACTCCAACGGATAACGGACTCTGCTGGAGTGGGGGCTTTTTATTTAGGACTGTGATGTTATGCTGCTCATTAGGAAATGGGTTTAATGTAAAAAGCTTTGCCAACAGTCAAACACGCTGAAGGCAAAGCTTTTATTTGTTAAAAATTATTCAAAGAACGAAAACGGAAATAGACTCCAAGAATCATCAGTATCTTTCGTTAAATCTTTTAATATGGTTGGATCTGTACATTTTTTCTTTGGAACATCTTTTTTCTTTAGATAGACAACTCGTTGTCTACTACAGCTTTTTGTTGCAATACCACCTGTTTCTACATCGATGATCGCTGCTTCAACTCCATTTGGCGCGATAAAAGGTTCACTAGCCGTATCTTTTTGCGCTTTTTCCATAAAGTCAATCCAAATTTGCTTTGTAGCACGACTATCTGCATCGCTTGTCATTTGTTTTCCTTGATCATAACCATTCCAAACACCAGCTGTTAATGAAGGAGAGAACCCAATCATCATTTGATCTGTAAGCGTTGTTCCAGATTTTGCAGCGTACGGTCTTGTTTGTTTGTTTCGAAGGCTAATGCCTGTTGCAGGAGCATAATCATTAAATACAGGGTCGAACATGCCTGTCATTAATTGTGTCAAAATGAATGCATCATCTTTTTTCAATATTCTTTTTGATTCTTTATGTTTATCTAATTTGTAAAGAACTTTGCCATCTGCATCTTTGATAGATAAAACGGTAATAGGGGTTCTCTTAACCCCACCAGCAGCGATTGTATTATATGCAGAAGTAATATCTTTTAAGGAAACTTCCGTTGTGCCTAAAGCTACCGATGGTGTATTTTGTATAGTTTGACCTATACCAAAGCGATCTAACATTTGTTTGAATTTGCGATAGCCAACTTCTTCAAAAGTTTTAACTGCATAGATATTGTCTGAAATCGCAATAGCTTGTGCCATTGATAATGGATGATTTGCAAATTTTCCATTTACATTCTTTGGCTCGTACTCAGAGCGTCCACCATCATATGTGAAGATGGTTTGTTCAGTATTCATAAAGGTTAAAGGTGAAAAATTATTTTCTAAAGCAGTAGCATACAAGAATGGTTTAATAGCTGAACCTGGTTGTCTTTTAGCTTGTATAGCACGATTAAATGGACTTTTAACATACTGACTTCCGCCAACTAATGCTGTAATATAACCAGTTTTTGGATCCATGCTGACAAAACCAACCTCAAGTCCTGATTTAGGTAGATTTTTTTCAATTGCTGCTTCAGCTGCTTGTTGATGATAAGGATTTAAAGTTGTTTGAATGGTCCATCCACCTTCTTCAATGTTTCGGCCATTTTTCTCTAATATTTTTTGTGCTTCTGCCCATACTGTATCGATAAAGTATGGTGCACTCGATTTTCCACCACTATCCCACTCATCATATTTGAAAGTTAGTTTTTCTTGTTGTGCGCGTTCTTTTACATCTTTTGATATCATATTTTGTTTTTGCATTATTGATAATATAAGTTGTTGTCTTCCATGATTTTTTTCTTCATTAGCAAGTGGTGAGTAAATACTAGGGCCTTTTGGTATTGCGATTAATGACGCCGCTTCTCCAAGAGTTAAATCTTTTGCAG
>Ga0247683_1000016_pt1 | contig 14532 bp, 18 predicted proteins | sample CNK24_metaG_FD_189025 | JGI IMG/M metagenome (GOLD analysis project Ga0247683, IMG submission 189025) | Soil microbial communities from Purdue University Martell Research Forest, Indiana, United States - CNK24 | ecosystem: Environmental > Terrestrial > Soil > Temperate forest > Bulk soil...
GATTTCCGGGGGGGGTAGCTGACGCCGTTGAGATAGTGCCCGATGCGGTCTCGGCTGCGGGCGACATTGTGGCCGCGTTTGTCCCGGGCGGTGCCCCAGACCCGTCGGGCTACCTCGGAGGAATGCAAACCGCCCCGGTTCATAGCGTCACGCAATCGTGCGGCGAACGCCTGGTTTCTGGCCCGGTTTCTGGGTTGGAACACTCTCTGTGTTGTTGTGCGCGGCGCCTCTGTTCCAGCATATTTTGTCCCCACACTTTGTGGTGTGGGGCTATCTTGCGCGCGTGGGCCGACACCCTCAAGGGGTTTTTCGTCGTTCAGGTCTGCTATGTTGGGCTGTGCCATCCGGTCCTCTCAAACCACATCCTGTGTTATGTGGTCGTAACCACATAACACACTCTGTGGTGGCACACAACAACTTGTGTAGAGGGTTTGCCGGAGCGAGCCTGGCGTGGGCCGGTGGCGTGACCTATGTTATTAGGGTTTTACCTGTAGTGGGCCTACGGTGTTTTACCACACAAGATGTTGTGAAGCCCGACAACACCCCACATTGCCCAAGCCCTTTACACCGTCCCCACAAAACTCTACGGTGCGCGGCTGTATTAGAAGAGGAGGCCCAGCGCGTGGTCAAGATCGACGTGCCCCACGTGTTCCGGGTGTTTGCCGGCGCCCGAGGTTTGCTGACGTTGCTGGACCGCCACTGCCCTGGACACGGCCTTGTGTACAACACCGTGCAGATGTGGCGGGGGCGGCAGATCCCGACAAAATGGATCGCTGCTGTGTTCTACTGTATCGAGCGTGAGGGGCACTCGTGTCTGGAGTTTCTCGTCGACGACGACGAGTTTACTACGGCACCGGCCCCCAGAAATGCGCGTTCTCGGGGTTGACCCCGGTGCCAATGGCGCCTTGGCGATGCTGGACACCGATCTCGCGGCGCTTGTCGTCTGCGATATGCCCTCGACCCTGATCCGGGTCGGCAAGCACCACCGACGCCAACTCAGCGAGTTCTGGCTGGCCGACATCCTCAAGGTGTACCAGCCCGACTGTGCCTGGATCGAGCGGGTCCACGCCCTGCCCCGTCAAGGGGTTACCAGTTCTTTCAGCTTTGGCTTGTCCTATGGGTTGGCCCGCGGCGTGCTGGCGGGACTCGGCATACCGATCCAGCTGGTGACACCGCAGGAATGGAAACGGTCCTTTCGGATGGGTCCCGACAAAAACGAGGCGCGCCTGATCGCGGCAAGATTGTTCCCGGACAACGCCGCCAACTTCACCCGCGCCAAGGACGACGGCCGGGCCGAGGCGGCGCTGTTGGCACTGTTTGGGGCCAATCAGCAATCTGTGTAGGTGCGCTGTGCTTTTCGGCTTGACACCACGCACAGCGCACGATCAATCTAGCCCCTGTTAACCAAAGAACCCCAAGCTCCTAACAGCTTGTGGGGACAGGGGATTTTCATGCCCGCGGCTGCCACACCACCGCTCCGGGACTACCAAACAAAAGGCATCGACTGGATCTGCCAGCAACTGCAGATCAACCGGGCGGTCTTGGTGGCCGACGAGATGGGGCTCGGCAAAAGCTTGGAAGCCCTCGCCGCGGCCGAAGCCTGTGGCGCCGACCGGGTTTTGATCGTTTGTCCCGCCACAGCCCGGCGGGTCTGGCAGGCCGAGATCCAGCGCTGGCTAGGGGGCTGGTCCTCGCGCGTCGTCCTGATGGAACCCGGGACCAAAATCACCGATATCAAACTTTGCCTCGACCGGCCGCAGTTTGTCCTGATCGTCGGCTATGACGAGTTCTCCGACCGACAGAGCCAACTGGCCAACCATCTGCGCTCCCGGCGGCTTGATCTCTTGATCCTCGACGAGGCGCACTATCTGAAAAACCCGTCGAACCGCACGCTGGCGCTTTATGGTCATCGCGGTTCCGGCACCGGGGTCCAGGCCAGCGCCGCCCGGGTCATCTTACTGACCGGCACCCCGACCCCCAATCACGCCGGCGAGTTGTGGCAGCACTACCGGACCTTTTGGCCTGACCTCCTAAAAGCCCACACCGGGCGGGCCTTGAGCCAGGTCGAGTTCGAGGACCGGTTCACCCGCTACCGGGACACCCCGTTTGGGCGCCAGGTGACCGGCAGCAAAAACCAGACGATCTTGCGGCACAGCCTCAAGGGCGTGGTGCTGCGCCGCCGCAAGATCGAGGTCCTGTACGAACTGCCACCGTTAATCCTGCAGGACATCCCGTTGCCGGCGCCGGGCCAGTGGCTCGACCGGATCTCGGCGCCGGTGCGCAGCGCCGCGGCAAAGCTGGCCTATTCCGGCCGCTACATGACCGACGACGAGTTGTTAAAGACCTTGCGCAATCCCGATGCGGCGCTCGCCACGGTGCGGCGCGAACTGGGATTGTTAAAGACCAGCCCTACGATCCTTTGGGTTCAGGAACGGCTGGCATCAACCGAAAAGATGGTGCTGTTCGCCTGGCACCACGACGTGATCGAGCAATTGCGGCGCGGTCTTCTGGAGTTCGATCCCGTCGTGGTGACGGGCGAGAGTTCGCCTAATGCCCGGGCGCTGGCGGTCGAGGACTTTCAGACTAGGGCCGGGACCAGGCTCTTTATCGGCCAGATCCTCGCCGCCGGGACCGCGATCACCCTGACCGCGGCAAACGAGGTGGCGATCGTCGAGCCTTCCTGGGTCCCCGGCGAGAACGTCCAGGCGATCGCCCGCGCCCACCGGCTAGGCCAGCGCGACAGCGTCCTGGCGAGCTTTCTTTTCCTGCCCGGCACCCTCGACGAACAGATCATCCGGGTGTTCCGCCGCAAGGCCGATGAAATCAGCATCCTGCAAGGAGATACCCATGCAAGCGCAGCTTAATTTTACCTTCGATCTCGGGTCTCCTGCAGGACGAGCCGAGTTCCGCCGGATGTTCCGGCACCTGTTGACGTCAAATAACAACGACGAGATGTTGTTGGACGATCGGCAGGGTATGCCGATCGCGCCGGACCTGGAGCCGGGGCCGGAGCCGGCTAAGGTCAACCCCTCGTCGATCCCGTCTGATCCTGCTCGGGCCGAGGCCGCCTTGGCCGGGCGGCAGGCCGCCGCGGCCAAGGCGCGCGCCGCCAAGGCTGCCAAAGCGGTGCCCGGTAATGGCGCGGCCGAGGACCTCGGGGACCAGCTGGTCGGGGACGAGCCCGACGCCGACACCGACGACATGGGTCTCGCCGATCCCTCGATGTCACCTGGCGAAGCCAAGGAGGCTGGTCTCGCCCTGGTGCGCCAGATGTATGCCGCCGGCAAGGTGGCGGAAGTGAAGCTTTTGCAGAAGCAATACGGCGTCGCGAAGTTCTACGACGTGCCGCTGGAGAAGGGGCACCAATTCTACCGCGAAGTTCTGGCGATCTCTCACAAGGTGATGGGCGCCCAGGCGTGATCCACGTCGTGGCTCTTTCCGGCGGCAAGGACAGCTCGGCTATGGCCCTGCGCCTGCGCGAGCTGCACCCGAACATCGACTACACCTACGTCTGCACCCCGACCGGGGACGAGCTGCCGGAGATGTTCGCGCATTGGCGCAAGCTCTCCGAGCTGCTGGGAAAGCCTCTGGTCCCGATCATGCGCAAAGGGGGTTTGCAGGGTTTGGTTCACGAGGAAGACGCGATCCCCAACTGGCGCATGCGGTTTTGCACCCGGATGTTGAAAATCGAGCCCTATGCCTCTTGGCTGATCCAGCAGCAGACGCAGCACGACGAAATTATCTCTTATGTCGGTTTACGCTTTGACGAACCCGACCGCGAGGGCGGCGACTATGCCAATGTGCCGGGAGTGCGATCGGCCTTCCCATTGCGCGAGTGGCAGTGGGGGCTGTCCGAGGTGCGGGAGTATCTGCGGTCTCGCGGTGTCGAGATCCCGCTACGCACCGATTGCGCCCGATGCTTTTTTCAGCGGCTGACCGAGTGGTATCAGCTGTGGCTCGATCACCGGGACATCTTTGATGATGCCGCCGTGCAGGAAGCCGTCTATGGCGCCACTTGGCGTAGCCCTGGCCGCGATAGCTGGCCGGCGGCTTTAGCCGAGCTGGGTGCCGAGTTCGAGACCGGCCGGCAGCCCAAGCCGCGCAAAGACGATCCCCTAAAAGCTCTGCAATGCCGGGTGTGCCGCACATGACCGAGCACAGCCTTCTCGGGGCGTCGAGCGCCTATCGCTGGCTCAGCTGCCCGGGATCCTTCCGGTTGTCACAGACCGCGCCGCATCGACCGTCGTCGATCTATGCCGCGACCGGGACCCTGGCGCACGAGTACATCGAGAACGCGGTGACAAGCGGGGTCGAAATCGTCCTGCCCTCCGAGTTGGGTCGGGTGTGGTCCCGGGACGGGCACCTCATCACTGTCGATCAGGCATTTATCGACGGTATTCACGTCATGCTGGACTATTTTTATGAAGCCTGCGGTCGCGGTCCGGAGCCGAGACCTGATGCTGACTGGCGTGATGTCGAGTTTCGGGTCGATCTCGACAGCTACTTTCCCGGACGCCCCCCGGTCCCTGTGTTCGGCACAGTCGATGCCGGGATTGTGTCCGGTGAAATCCTGGAGGTCGTCGATTACAAGAACGGGTCCGGCATTACTGTCTCCGCGGTCGAGAACCCGCAGTTGATGTTCTATGGCGCCGGGGTCTTGGGCGCTTTGCCGGCAGCCCAGCGCGATCAGGTAAAGACGGTAAAACTCACCATTGTGCAGCCGCACGCCTCGGGTGTTTCCCCGATCCGATCCTGGGAAATCGATGTAGTCGACCTCTTGATGTGGGTCGACGAGGTGCTGGTCCCGGGGGTCGAAGCCTGCGCTCAGCCGGATGCGCCTCTGGTCCCGGGGTCCTGGTGTAGATTTTGTCCGGTATCGCACGCCTGTCCCAAGCTGATGGCCGACGCCCTGGAGATGGCCAAGGCCGAGTTCGACGACGACCTCAACCTCGATCCCGACAACGCGCTGCCCGCGGTAGACGAACTGGCCAAAGCCCTCGACACCGCCGAGCGGGCCGAGTTGTGGATCGCCCGGATCCGCGAGTTCGCGATCGACCAGCTGCAGCACCAGGTGCGTATCCCGGGCTGGGGTCTGGTCCCGACCAAAGCCACCCGCAAGTGGCTCGCCCCTGACACCGACATCGCGCATCGCCTCTCCGACCTCGGCGCCAGCCACGACGAGATCTGGGAAACCCGGGTTCGCTCCCCGGCCCAGATCGAGCGGCAACTCCACCGCACCCGCAAGGGGCGCCTGATCTGGGACCAGGCCGCGACGACGATGGTCGAGGCTCGGTCCTCGGGGCTCAAGCTCGGCCGCGACGATACCACCGACGCCCTGGAGGAGTTCGATGACGACGCTGCAGGATGATCTGGAACGGACACTGCCGATGTCTCAAAGGGTTTCGATGATGATGCTGTGGCTCGACCTGGAGCGGCTGCTGATTAAGCTAGAAGAACGCCGCCGGGTTCTTAGCCGAGCTGAACTGGACGAGATCATCCTCGACCTGAAGCATATCATCGACTTCGTTGTACCAAAGCTACTGGCATGACCGAGCCAAACGACGAAGAGATCCGTCTTTTGGCGCTCTGGCTGCGCACGGTATCTAGCTACATCGAGAAGTATCCCCGCCCGTCAACCGTTGCCGCCAACATCAACCAAATCCGGCAGCATGTCGAAAACCTGGCGATCAAAGCCTACTCAAAGGAGACATAGGGACATGGCCTCGCTGCGTACCCCGATCGGTATCCTGAGCTTCCCCAATTTGTTCTCGCCCCGGCCGCGCTCGCCCGGCAGCGAGCCAGTCTACCAGTGCTCGATTTTGTTTGATCTGAACGCCCAGAAGGACCCAGCCTTTGCGGCACTGAAGAAAGCGGTCCTGGAGTGCATCGAGGACAAATGTGGTCCCGGCAAGAGCACTGACCGGCAGTTCATGGCCGGGCTGCGCTCGCCGTTCCGGCCGTGCTCCGAAAAATCCTATAACGGCTACGACATCGACGGCGGGGTGTTTATCTCGCCTTGGAGCAAGACCCGGCCGGGTCTCGTCGACGCGCAAAGAAACGAGATCATGGTCCCCGAGGATTTGTGGGCAGGCCAGCTGGTGCGGGCCACCGTGAGCCCGTTTTACTACAATAACAGCGGCAACCGCGGGGTGTCGTTCGGGCTCAACAACCTGCAGCTCTGCGCCGCCGGCACGCGCCGGCTCGACGGCCGGAAGGCGGCAAAGGACGACTTCCCGGATTACGACGGCACCGACGCCGCGGTTCTGGTCGATGACGAAATCCCTTTCTGACGGCTGGTTTTGGCTGATCCTGCTGGCGCTGATCTTTGTGCTGGCAGGCAGCCTGGAGTTTTAAGAAAGCCATACTCATGGTTAGTCGTAATGCCGAGTGAAGCCCATGCACTGTATCGGCTCACCCGTGCGTCTCGTTCTCGATCTTGAAACCACCTCGACCGCCGATTTACGCAAGACGGGCTCGCACGCTTATGCCGAGCACCCCGACACCCGGGTCACCGTCTTGTGCTACGCGATCGACAACAGCCCGGTGGAGACCTGGCTTTCCGGCCCCCCACCGGCGGATTTCGTCGACGCGATAAAGGCCGGCGCCACAGTTGTCGCGCACAACTACCTCTTCGAGCACAACGTCTATTTTAACAAACTGGTCCCCGCGGGCTGGCCGCTGATCGGCTTGTCTCAGTGGTCCTGCACGATGGCCCGCGCCCTGGTGGCCGGCTACCCCGCCTCCCTGGATCTCGCCGGGCGCGCCCTCGGGCTCACCCAGCAGAAGGATCACTCGTCCCGGGACCTGATGTTGAGGTTCGCCCGGCCGCGGAGCCTCTCGCCCTTGACGTGGTGGCACGAGACCGACCCGGTTCGGTTCAAGGCGCTCCAGGATTACTGTGCCCAGGATGTCCTGGCCGAGCGCGAACTCGACCGCAAGATCCCGGAGTTAAGCCCCCGCGAGCGCCTAGTGTTCGAGCTGGATCACCGGATCAATCAGCGCGGCATCGGGGTCGACTACCATCTGGTCTACGAGCTGGCGGCGCTGGCGGACACCGCCCGCGGCGATCTCACCCGAGAGATCGTGCGGCTCACCAACGGCCAGGTGCGGTCTCTGGGTCAGGTGGCGCAGCTGAAAGACTGGCTGGCGTTCCAGGGCACCGAGATGCCCAACTTGCAGCGCGCCACTGTCCAGACAGCCCTCGCCGATCAGACCCTCACAGGAGCCTCTAGGATCGCGCTACAGGCGCGTCTCGATGCGTCGCGGTCCTCTACCGCCAAACTGACGGCAATCGCGTCAGCGCGCTCCTACGACGGCCGGGTACGGGGTACGTTTCAGTATTACGGAGCGTCGAGGACCGGGCGTTGGGCCGGGCGCCGATTACAGCCTCAAAACCTCTTCCGCGGGTCCATCAAGGATGTGCCGGCGGCCTTGCGGGTGATCCGGGCTGGGGCCTCTCCCGAAGACCTGGAACTGCTGTTCGAGGATAGCGCGTTGGGGGTGGTCGCCAGCTGCCTGCGTTCGACCATCGTGGCGCGCCCGCTGCACCGGCTGGCGATCGCGGACTTCAGCCAAATCGAGGCGCGGGTGTTGGCCTGGCTTGCCGGGCAGCAGGACACGCTCGACGTGTTCGCCCGCGGCGACGACATCTACATCGCGACCGCGAACGCCATTGGGTCGCGCAATCGCCTCCTGGGTAAAGTCTTAACACTCGCCTGCGGGTTCGGGATGGGGCACGAAAAATTTCGGGCAACCGCGCTGACCTATGGTCTGGTCCTGGGCGAAGACGAGGCAGAGAGAGCGGTGACGGCGTGGCGCCAGCTTAACCACCGGATCGTCAACTTTTGGTGGAAGAGCCACGAAGCCTTGCTGCGGGCATTGCACGGCAGGCCCGGCACGATGGAGCGGGTTGGTTGCATCACCTTCATCCAGCAGCCTCGGGCGATCCTGGCTCGCCTCCCGAGCGGTCGACACCTGGTCTACCGGCGCCCCAAGATCGAGCTCAACGATCGGGGCTATCCCGAGTTCACCTACATGGGCTCGCTGGGCGGCGGCTGGGTCCGGTTGCGGGCCTGGCCCGGCAAGGTCGTCGAAAATCTCACCCAGGCAGTCGCCCGCGACGTGATGGTCGAAGCGATGCTGGGGTTGCAGGACTTGCCGCTGATCGCCACGATCCATGACGAGCTGATCGCCGAGGTGGCCGAGGACGCGGCCGACAAGGTCCTCGATCACATGCTGACCACGATGCGGCGGACGCCAGCTTGGGCGGCGGGTCTACCGGTCGACGCTGCAGGGTTCGTGGTCAGGCGCTATCAGAAGGGCTGAGTGTAGTGCCATTTCTGGCCGGTGTAGTACGCCCGGCAAAACCCGAGGTGTGCGAAGGTGTGCGAAAACCGAAATCGCCAGGCCAGACCTGGTCAAACTATTGTGCGAGGTCCCTGGTGACGGTCGTCGGCTGGTGGACAAAATGGTATCTAATTACCGCAAACTGTGAAAGTCACCCACTACACTGCACAACAATGCACTACACCAGCGCAACAGTGTCCATGACAAAAAGGATTAAACTATTGATTTTGTTGGTGTAGTTTGTTTATGACCGTCTTCCCTTTGGGGGAAAACGAGCATTATGACACCAGCCTGTAACACCTTGATCTGTCACCTGGATTTGTGTCCCTGTTTTGTGCTGGTGTGCGAGTTGCACACCCCTTACCGCACAGCAGATTTTTTCGGTTCCGGTGCGCCCTGTCGTCTACTTACTTGCCTTCGATGAGCTTGCGCACCGCGGCGCACGTCTCGGCCACACCGACGTGCTTGCCATCGACCAGCATGACGATACAATGCGAGCCCGCCGCCACCAAACGGTTCGGTCTCCCATGCAGTTGTGCGTATAGGCTTGTAATTTGCGCGGAGTTTATGACGACCTCGCGTCCGTCAACCTGATGCAGTACGATCAGTTGTAGGCCAATCACTGCAACGGCCGGCGACATCACTCAGGCATCTACTGGACTTCCCGGTGTATCCAAACACCGGGCTCGTCCTCCTCTGGCTTGCACCAGCAGTCGGCAGAGCTAACGTGCTCGCGTTCCACCCGCAAAGCGGGGTCGTTGACGGCGCAATCGCCGCTACAGCAGTGGTCGAAGCCCGTACCTCCGCAGACCTCGCAGGGACAGGGAAACAGCTCATTGCTGGGGTAGGAGCGACGCAGCACGCGACCGGACCCTAAGCAAGTTTCGCATCTCATTCCGGCACCGTCCGATTGGTCGCGCGGCGGGGTCATCGAATAGGCGCACCGAAGACACCCCACCCCAATAAGCCGATCAGGAGGAAGAACAGCAAGCTGAACGGCCCGAATGCCACGAGCGTCGCCTGGTTGCGCCAGTACCAGCCGCCACCGAACACCAGCGAGATGACGTAGAGTATCCAGAACCAGATGCCAGCGGTCATATCACGATCTCCAGACGCGGGCGGGATGCCGAGCCGCCAGGGTTAACCATCTATTCGACTAGACAGGAGCCGCGGTTGGCCCCATAGACTAAAGCGGCGCCGAACGAGGGTTGGCTCCCCGCCCGACGCCTGACCACAACCGAACGCATGGGTTCGATCATGGCTTATCGGATTTTAGCAGCCGCAATCACCGGCCAATAGATGGCGATCATCGACACGCTGCGGCTTGCCCGCGCCCTGCATGATCGCGGTGGGTTCAGTCAAGAGGCAGCCGATGCCACCGCCGAGGCTCTCAATGCGGCTCTAGGCGAAGATGTCGCGACCAAGGCCGATATCGAGGGGCTGAAGGTTGCGACAACGGCCAGCATCGACCGGTTAGAGAGTAAGCTCGACGCCAGCATCGACCGGTTAGAGAGTAAGCTCGACGCCAGCATCGACCGGTTAGAGAGTAAGCTCGACGCCAGCGTGACCCGACTAGACGGCCGGATCACTCACGTCGACAGCAAGCTGACCGTGCTGATGTGGGCCGTCGGGATCAACGCAGCGGCCACGATCACGATGCTCGTCAGGCATTGGTGAGAGGCGCGGGAAGGCCGCGTGATGTGCAACCTGTTGCTATTTTTTGTCGTACTTGCGGCAATCTGGGTAACCCCAGACATTCTCTCGGTAATCGGCCGTGCGCTCGGCAGGATCGGGCGATTGGTAAAACGCCACCCAGCCATCAGCCTGATCGGTATCTGGATTGTGCTGATGATGGTTGCCCAGCAGGCAGCCCATCAGTAGGGCCAGCGTCGATCTGGCGGTGGTGCTAGCAGCCCCGAAAACAGGGGTCGCGTAATCGCCCACTGATCTGGCTCGAAATTCGTTGCTCGTTCGCGATATAGAGGACTGTTCTGGGCGATCGTGTCGAGCGCCGTATTCAGTCGGCGTTGAGCGAGATGGTTCTCTAATGCCTTGAGGGCGATGCCAGCGGTCGGGGCGGCTAGCCCCATCGCGGTGCCAAGAACCGGTCTGCCAGAATACGTGGCTGGGGCGCTGCTGAGCGCACCGGTAACCAGCGACCCAACGCCTTTGCCGCCGCCCAGGAAATTAGCGGCATCTCTAACCCGGTTGCTAATAGCGCCTCCCGCCACCACTCGATCAAGGGCAGTAAGGGCATCGTCAGAAAGGCCCGCGACATTGTTGCGGTTCTCCATAAACGTCTCGACCCGCTGACGGAGAGTGTTGTCGAGGTTTGCACCGGAATTTGCTGCCTCAGCTCTAGCTTGCGCCCGCTCGACAACTCCGGTACGGGCGCGGTCCAAGTCGCCCGTCATGCGATTGAGGTTCTGCCCGGCGAGATAATTCGCGCGCCCGGTCTGGAAATTATTGATGGCAGCGACGGCGTCCTGGGCGGTGCCGGCCGTTAAATTGGCCGGGTCGCGATGCATGTTTTCGATTATGTCGTCCAATTGCTTCAGCGTCGCGGTTGCCGCCGCAAAATCCTTAGGATGCGCGGCGAGCGGGCTGCGGCTGTCGTTGATGGTGCCCTGTAGATCCTCCCGGATTGCCTGGAGGTCGAGCATCGTAAGAGAGGGCGTTCCGCCCGGGCCAGTCGCGCCTGTCGCCCAGCCGCCAGTGTCAGGCTGCTTAAGCTCGGTGAGAAGGTCGAACGTGCCGGGCGCGGTTCGCGGCCGAAACCCGCTGCGCTGCAGGGCAGGCTCGGCTACGGTCGCCATGTTCGTCAGCGGGGCTAGGGATAGCTCGACAGGCGCATCGCCGAACGCTCTTAATTGTGCTTGCCCGGCGGTCTTAAGCTCCGGCGCGGTTGGGCTGGCGGGGCCTCGCCTCGCCTCCCTAACGGAAGAAAAGATACCCGGCACCAGCTCCGCTGCAGTCGCCGCCCGCTCGCCCCCACCGGCTTCCCTGACCGCTTGCCCGCCTGTCCCGCTTAGCGCCCCAAGAAGGCTTGCGCCCCACCCAAACGGCGCGTTCGCTACAGCAGTTTCCGCGCCCGTCATCAGCATGCGCTCTGGAGCTGATGTTGGCTTGTACTCGGGTATCCCGGTCCAGCGGAAAAATGCATCACCTAGCTTTGTGCCAGGGCCTGGGCTCTCCCCGGCTTGATAACGCGCCTCCTCCTCCGGACTGAACAGCTTGCGGATCGGTGCGAATGCCGTGCCGTAGGGGTCCCAAGCCGCATTAGCTAACCCGCCTAAACCACGCACAACAGTAGTAAGCGCCAGCCCCTTCATGACATCGCCAAATGCTGATATCCCCTGGCCTATCAGCGATGGGTCCGGGCTAACCGGCTTGGTCGTAAACGGTTGCGCCGGATCAAAGGGTGGCGGCTGAGTCGTAAATGGCAACCGGGGATCAAAGGGCGGCGGATCGCTCATTGTACTGGCCCTATGGGACTGTGGGTCTTCGCGTCATATCGCCAGCCATTCTGGATAATCTCGCCTCCTGGAGGCGTTGTAGCGGGAGTACCTCCCTGTTGCAGTCGTTCTAGCGCGGTCTGTTGCGCTGGCGTGAGAGGTGGCCCCAGCGCTTCAACCCGCCGCTGCGCCTCAAGGATATTTGGCAATCCCCCGTTTTTGTCTGCTACCTGACGATGGATCTCTGACACTTTTCGGTCGTAGTCATCAAGCTGTTGCATCATACTGATTGCATTGGTCAGACCTTCCGGCGTCTGTGACATGCCGGCGAGCGAGCTTTTCAGCAATTGCCGCTCGACATTCGACCAACTGCCTTGGTTGGGCGGCACAGCCATGAACGCCAGCCGTTCGCCGGCCAGCCTCAACGCCTCTCCCTGCGAGACGTTGTCGCCCTTAATGATGCCCAGGTCTCTTAGATACTGCATGGCGGTAAGTCGGGCTTCCGCCGTCGCTCCCGGCTGGAACCCCTGCATCGCCGTCAGCATGGAGCCATAGTAAGGCGCTCGCTGATTGGCCGCGCGCACTGCATCATGCGCGGTATCCAGCGCTTTTAGGCCAGACTTGTACATTTCGGTCTGCGCCGCGCCCTTAGCCTGGGTTTCCTGTACTTGCGCCGGTGTCTGGAGCGGCTCTTGATAAATAGAGCCAAGCGGAGGTCCTCCGCCAGGAACAGCAGGCGTAGGTAGCCGCCCGCCGGCACCGCCAGGTGAAAGGCCACCGGGCACGACCGGGTCCGCGGGAGAGGGAGCCGCAGCAGCTCCGTAAGGCTGCACCCCAAGATACGGCACAGTTTCGCCACTGAGGATGCGCGACTTGTCGAGTTGGGTCATCGGTGTTTTGACCGGCCCGGTAGGGCCAATCGTGGGTAGGTCGGTTGTTTGTGTGCTGGCAGTGCCGCGAGCGGTTGCCGCGGCGTTGAGCTGTTGCAATATATCGTACCCCGGGGTCGGGATGACGCCGGTCTTGGGGTCCCACAAGCCACCCTGTTTGAACAGGTCGTTAATCCGGTCCAGCGCCGCTTTCTTCTCGTCGCGCTCCAGCAGGAACGGTTGCTCTCCGGCTGCTTTCTCGCGAGCCAGCGGGCGAGCAGAAGGAATTTTAGCTGCCTCCTGTGCCCCGGTCACCAAGCCCTGGAATGCGGGGCTCTTGGTTACCGCGTCCATCAGCGGCTCGTACGGATCTTTGATGCCGCCCAAAATCGCCATCGCGCGGCGTTGGGCGATCGCCAGCATCAAGGCTTGCATTTGCGCGGCGCGCGGGTCCGCTGCGGGCGCACCTGGCGGAGCGAGCGGGCCGCCGCCGGTATCGGCGATACTGCGGATCGGTAACGTTGGCCGCGAAGTGCCAGAAGGCAGAAGGACATCTGGGCCAGGCGACGGCGGGGTGTCGGCCGGGGTGCCGCCGCCAAAAGCCTCTCGCTTAAATAGCTCCAACGCTTGTTGCTGCGCGGCGCGATCAACCCCGGCTGCGGACAGCAACCCTCTGCCCGCAGGGTCGGACGCCCACGGCGGAACGGCGTCTCTTGCGGGTGGGATTACTGCAGCAAGCGGGCCGACAGTCCCGTCAAACGACGCTGGTGTTATCGCCGCCGCAGGAGCTAACGGTCCCGTTCCCGCAGCGGCGGCGGGAGCCGGCGCGGCAAGGGGCCCGGTTGGAGTTGCTGGTGGCGTGGCGGTAGGTGCAGTAGGCGCAGCGGCACCAGTACCTAGAATATCGGCGACCGTCTTCATAAAATCCGGCTGGCTCGCCGCAAAGTCTTTCAGGAACTGTTGCTCAGTCTGCAGTTTCTTGGCCTGCGCCCCATAGAGCATCGCCCGCATAGCGTTCTGGACGTTCTCATCCGAGCCGGTCCCCAACGCTTCGGCTGCCGAGCCCAGCACGGCGCCCATAGGCACCGGCAACCGGCTCGGCATGCCGGCCTTGGCAAACGCGCCAGCCATTCGTAGGAGCCCCTGGCCCTGATCACGCGCCTGGAGGGCCGCCTTTTGCTGCGGCGTAAACAGATCGCCATACAGCGCGTACGGGTCGCTGTCGCCGCCGCCGAACAGGCTTTCGAGGATGCCCATAGGTAGTATCCCTTACTTCTTGGGAGCCGGCTCGGTGTGCGGCGGTGCCGGGTGAGCAGCGGGCGAAGCGGGGGCTGTTTGCTGCTGGGCCTGTGCCGCTCGCTTTGCCGCCGCTTCTTCCGCCTTGGCGCGGCTCTCTTCTTTCTTCTTTGCGATCTCGGCCTCGGCCTTGATCCGGTCTTCCGGTGACATGGCGGCGAGCTTTTCCGCGAGCTTCTCCGCCTCTTCCTTCTGTTTCCTGGTCAGCCCGAGGCAAGCGGGCCGGATCGCTTCCAATTCCGCCATCGTGCCCGGCGGCACTGCCGCTTCGAGCTGCAGGGCGTAATCGTAGACTGCGCCAAAATCGGACATGGCTTTCTCTCCTCTGGGATCACGGTATCGCTATCGCGTTACTGGCCGGGGCAGCAGTGGTGCCGTTTGCGTTGGTGGCACTGACCACACAGGTGATGCTATTGGCGGCATCGCCAGCCACCACCGTGTAGGTGTTGACGTTGGTGCCGACATTGGTCACCCCGCGCTTCCACTGGTAGGCATACGATGTCGGCACACCAAACCAGTTACCCATCGTGCAGTTGAGGACACTGCCAACGACAGCCGGCGGCGAG
>Ga0247683_1000019_pt1 | contig 13615 bp, 11 predicted proteins | sample CNK24_metaG_FD_189025 | JGI IMG/M metagenome (GOLD analysis project Ga0247683, IMG submission 189025) | Soil microbial communities from Purdue University Martell Research Forest, Indiana, United States - CNK24 | ecosystem: Environmental > Terrestrial > Soil > Temperate forest > Bulk soil...
TTATCAGATGAACCTGAAAACGCAAGACACGTTGTTGAGCCTTTTAATATTCCTAACTGGTGGCCTCGTTTTATTGGCATTGATTGGGGATACGCTGCATACACTGTCATCTATTGGGCGGCTTTATCGCCAACGGGTAGGGTCTACATATATAGAGAGTATGCGCACAAAGAAAAGAAGATTGTAGATTACTTAACAGATTTAATTAATCTTACTTCTTTAGAAGAACGAGAGAGTTTGAGTCGTGTAAGAATATGTCATTCAGCAGACCAAAACAGAGGTGAACCTTCTACTATCTATGAACAATTAACAAGAGCATTACATAGGTCAGACATTAAGTGTAACATAGAGTTAGGTGAGAAGAATAGAATTAATGGTAAGTTAGCAGTTCATGAATACTTGCGTTGGCAGCCCAAAGAAAGTCCCGCTAAATTATATGGCGGCGAATTTGACAAGGAGTATGCTGATAAGATATTTAGATTATATGGTCAAACATCGTATGTCGAATACGTTAAGATGTTTGAAAGAGAGAAAGAAGAGCGGAATATTCCTAAGCTCCAGATATTCAATAACTGTCCTCTATTAATAGAAACATTACCTGCGTGTGTATATCAAGACTCACCGGAAGAAGGAAAGAAAGCTGAAGATGTTAAGGAATTTGATGGTGATGACCCGTATGACTGTATTAGGATTCTATTATCTGGCATACGAGAATATCAAGTTAATAATGCAAAAGAGTTTGAACACAATCAAAAAGCTCAAGAAGCTATTAACGAATTGGCTCTTGGCGACCAAACATCTTTTTACAGAAAAATGGAATATCTTGAATCAAAGCGAGACACACAAAAGACATATTCTACATTTAGACGCAGAAGTTTTAGAAGAACTGTTACGCACTAAAGATGAGTTTATTGTCTATCTCCAAGATGAACTTGCTCAATTAAGAGCTTCTTTGAAAGATGAGAAGCCTGAACGTATTAGAGTTACTTCAGAGTTTAAACAGAGCAGAGCATATAAATCAGTTCATACTAGAATTAGAGAACAAGTTTTAGCTAATAAGGCTAAGCATACTCCATTTCCAGCAGAAGTAGAAGAAGAGAGTTACGAAAAGATAGTGGTTGAATAATGATTGAATATCCTGGTCAACTTCCACCACAAGTAGGACAATCAATACCTGCGCCTGTTCCTCCTATAAATGGACAAGAACAAACTGATACAGATATTCTTAATAACGATACAGAAGAAAAGCCCAAGCAATTAACAGCAGTTCCAGATGAATACAAAACTATTCTAACAACATTACTATCTTTGTGCGAGAGAGAAGATGAAGCTGTTCATTATGCTTGGATTAGGAAAGCTAAGAGACTGGAGTTATACTTTAACAATATTGTTACGCTCTTCTGGGATAATTTAACTAATGATTGGGCCATACCGAATTGGGACGACAAAGAAGCAGAAGGTATCCCGCCACGAATTATCAATATCTACCGTCCGCACGGCGAGTCTATTATTGCTGCTTTATCTGTTGGTGTTCCTTCTGTTCTGTTCTTCCCTACTGATGCAGATAACGCAGACGATATTGATAAAGCTGAAGCGTTCTCCGCTCTTGCAAAGGTTGTTCAGAAACATAACAAAGCTAAGCTCCTTTATATTAAGATTCTCTCTATTCTGTTTAATCAAGGCACTCCTTTTGTTTACTCCTATTGTAAGAAAGATAGAAGGTTTGGATTCTATCAATCAGAGGAAACCTCTCTAGAAGAACAGACTTCATACAATCATGAATGTCCCGTTTGTGGATATTCCTTTGGTGAAGCTGGTGAAGAACCTATTACTACTCCCTGTCAATCCTGTGGACAAGTAGTTCAAACAGAAGTAACTCCTAAAACTGTTCAGATACCTGTTCCAATTCAGGTTAATAAAGAGAAATCTAGGGTTATTATTGACCCGTTTGGAGTTCTTAACGTAAAGATTCCATACTCTGCTAGAACAGTAGAGCACGTAGGATTCCTTATTCTCAAGTTTGACCAATCTATTGCTTCTCTCCGTTCTATTTTTTGTGTTCATGGACCTAACGGAGAGGAGCCACTAATTGAAAACATCGAACCTTCTACTGCTGACACTAGTGTGGATTCTACTGTTAGGTATCCTAGTGTTTTCCTTAATAACCAGCCTCAAAATACTGCGGTAGTTAAGTGTGTTTGGTATAGACCTTGGCAATTTGACCTTGCTGTTTCACCAAATAGTGAATCTTATAAAGATGAAGTAGTAAAAATTAAGACGAAGTATCCAACTGGTTGTTATGTTATCTATGTAAATGATAATCCTGTTGAAATTAATGGTGAAGACTTAGACGAACACTGGACTATTGGCTTAGACCCACGTTCTACTTCTATTCATGCTGAACCTTTAGGCACAAATCTCGCAATGATTCAAGACATTGCAGCAGAGATTGATGAATTAGAATTACAAACGATGGAACATGGTATTGCTGAGCTATTTATCGCCTCTGATGCAATAGATTTCAACAAATATGGCAATACGCAAGCCAAACCTGGCAATATTACTCAAACGTTCAAGGAACCCGGAAGAAACATTGGTGATAATTTCTTTGAAACCAAGACTGCACAATTATCTCCGGAAATTGTTGGTCTTAATGCCAAGTATAAGAACCTTGCTGAGTTTGTTACTGGAGACTTCCCTACTGTTTATGGTGGTTCTGTTCCTGGCTCCTCTACTGCTACTGAATATACTAAGTCTCAGAATCAAGCGTTACAGAGATTAGGCACAGTATCAACAATTGCTTCATTCTTGTGGGCAGATATTATTGATAAAGCAGTTAATGAGTATGCTAAGGTTCTAGAGTATGATGAGAAGCTAGTAGAGAAGACGGCGGCAGGATTTCAGTCTACTAACATTGACCATATGTCATTACAGAGAGGTGATGTTGGTAATTGTGAACCAGAGTTCTCAGAATTACTACCAATCTCTTCAGGACAGATTAAAGATACCTTAATGTCTATGTTGCAATACAAAGACCCAATGGTAATGGCAATGATTTCTCATCCACAGAACAATGAATTGATTAAGAAAGCATTGGGTATTCCAGAACTTTACATTCCTGGCATTAACGATAGAACTAAACAGTATCGTGAGATTTCTTTGCTGTCTCAAGACCAACCTAAACCATCTCCCAATGCGCCACTTGGAATGGAACCATCAATTGTTCCTGAAGAATTCGATGACCATTTGGTTGAGATGGAAGTTTGCAAAGTTTGGCTAAATAGTTCCAAGGGTCAAAAAGCTAAGTATGAAAATCCGGCAGGTTATCAAAATGTAGTGTTACATTGGAAAGCACATCAGATGATGCAGCAAATGCGAACTGATGTTCCTAATGAAACATCTCAAGGTCAAGAACCAGATTCAGCTTCAACAAGAGTGGGTGGATAATGTATAAGATGTTTAAAGTTTTCTTTTATCCTGATGAAGGAATTTCAACTCCAGATTCAGGTCCGTCAGATAAAGATATTCTAAACCAGGATGACTCCAATGATGAAGATGTTTCCAGTGGAGAAGGAAGTGATGAAGAAGAAAGCGAAGAAGAAGATGCGACGGAAAGCGACTCTTCCGATGATGAAGAATCTGATGGGTCTGAAGATGAAAGTGTAGATGAAGATGAGCCGGAAGAAGATACCGACGAAGAAGAAACTCAAGAAGATGAAAGCGAAGCAGAAACGATAGATGCTTCTGACTTAGCTAAATCAGTTAAGAAGATAGCTCCTGATTTATTTAAGAAAGTTCCTGGTTTACGAGAAGCATTAGAACGTGATAAACAGTTTGGAGAAATATTTCCAACAGTTGAAGATGCTAAAGCTGCGTCCAACAACACCGGATTCCTTCAAGCAATGTATCAGGACATTGCATCTGGTGATATTGAAAAGACCGGAAACTTTCTTAAGGCAATCAAGAATACCAACGAAGAAGCATTTGAAGATTTCTCTCATACTATTTTAGAATCTATTGGTAAGATTAATCCACAGTTATATGGCGAAGTTATGTTAAAGCCGATGAAGAAGGCTTTAATGGCAATGTATTCTGATGCCTTGAAAACAGGTAATAAGAATCTTGCAGCAGTAGCAATTCACGCGCATAACTATTGGTTCGAGACGCAGGATATTAAAGCTCCTCTTGAAGATAGGAAGAAAACTACCAAGAGTAAAGAGCAAGAGGATTGGGAAAAAGAAAAGCAAGAATTTGAAAACACTAAGCTAGGTGATTTCAAAGGTGGTATCACGGAAGTTGTTAATCATTCAATGAAACTTTCCATTACCAAGGAATTGGATGGAATGAAGCTGGATGATTACCAGAAACGTAACATTATCCGTGATATATTCTTGGGAGTTGACGAAGTTCTAGGTTCGGACAAAAGATATTTGGGGGGAATCCAATCTCTATTTGACCAAGCTAAAAGCTCCAAATACTCCCCCGATTACAAAGGGCGTATTGTTAAAGCATACTTACAACGCGCCCGCCAAGCATTACCAGCAATCCGTAATAAAGTATTACGTGAAGCTGGTATTAAATTCAAAGAGTCTCCAAAGTCTGAGTCACGCCGACTTGTTCCTGCTGGGTTGGGTGGCAATAAAAGTGAAGACACAAAGATTGATTTCAGCAGAGTTGACCGTTCAAGAACCACAGATATGGACATCCTAAATGGGCGTCCGAAATATCTTAAGAAGTAGGAGATTAACATGGCTGTTGGTGGAACCCAGTTACTCTCTGTTGAAATGGAAAAGGTTCGTAAAAAGCTTTCCATGCTCTATGAGTTGGAAAGTGCGAAGTTCTTTTCAACAGTTGAGAAAAAGGATACGGAAGTTATCTCAGAACGAGATATGCGTATTCCTCTCGCTATTGGTCCTGGTGGTTACTTTGGATATTACAATCCGGATGGTGGTGACTTAGGAATTGGTGATGGACAGACCTATGATAAGGCTGTCATTAACACCGTCAATTTCAAACATGCCATTCAATGGAATACCAAAGCTCAGTGGGGAACAGATGATAGCCGTAAGAGCGTCATCAATCTCTTCAAAGAATTAATGGCTAAAGCAATGCCAGAGTTCCGTCGTCAGACTGAATCACAGTGCATGACGGCTGGAAATGGTGTTCTTGCTACCATTACTTCTCTTGCTACCACTACCTTAACCAATGATACGATTACCTGCACTACGGATGGCTATGGTATTAAGCTTCTCCGTAAGGGTCAGCGTATTATGATTTATGATGCGGCTCTTGCTGCTCCGCGTCAGGCTACTCCGGTTAAGATTATTGCTTACGACTTGGTTAACAAGAAGATTCAAGTCGATGCAACCGTTGCAGCTATTGCACCTACTGATGTGATTCTGCCAGAAGGATTAAGCGGTGCTACACCGACTGGTCTTTTCGGTGTTCCTTATCACGTTCAGAATTCTACAGTAGGTAATTGGTTAGGACTTCCAAGAGCAACAACGCCAGAAGTTCAGGCCAATAGAGTTAATGCCGCTGCTGCCGCTTTAGCTCCTGCATTTGCTCGTCGTGCTATCAATGCCATTGGTGACAGGCTTGGAATGGATAACAAAACTCCATTAACAGCTTGGATGCACCCGTGTCAGGTTCAGGCATATGAGGCTCTTGGTCAGTTAGTTTCCATCATTAATAAGGAAGCTTCTGAGCAGGGACTTAATCTCTTCTTCAGCGAAAACATGAGGTTGGCTGGTGCTCCTATCAAGCCTAATTTCGTGTGGAATAAGACTCGAATCGACTTCTTAACTAATGACCATTGGGGTCGTGCAGAATTGACACCCATTGATTATTACACGGTTGAAGGTCGAAAGATTTTCGAGTTGAGAGGAACGTCTGGTGGTGTTGCAACAAGCCAGATTTTCTACATTGTGGCGAGCTGGAATCTCTTTTGTGATTGCCCGCCAGCACAAGCCTATATTGATAACTTGTTAGTTCCAACAGGTTATTAGTATCTGGGGAGAGGCGGGGGATAGACACAAGGAACACCTATCCTCCGCCTTCTTTTATGTTATCATTTGTAGAAGTCTTAAACGAACGATTAGTTAGGTATTACGGTAATGAGAAACATACCGGACTACCTAAGTATCGTTTAGTTCGTTCAGAAACACAGACTGAGAAACGATATGGTTCTTACGATGTAGTAACTCAAGAAACTGGAATCTGGCTAGGAACTAAACAAGGTTTAGTGGAAATAAAGAAATATTGGTATATGTCTCCTTGCTGGTTATTAGAGCGAGTGGAGATTAATACCAATCGTAAGGATACAATTCATGAGAAATATACTTACGAACCTTTGTTTCCATTTCTAGATAAGGAAGATAAGCCTCTTGACTTAAACTGGAGAGTTTTAGAATTCTTTTTAGACCGTTTAGAAAAAGCTGAAAAGAGATTTCTAAATGAAGCTGACCACTTAGCTCAAGAAGAGAAGAGACTTGAAGAAGAAAGCAACAAGGTATTCGCTGAGTTAGATAAGCCTGACCCAATTCACGAATTACCTACGTTTAATACGTCAACGTTAATTCCAAAAGTAGGATAAGATGCCAACAGCTACAGTTCTTTCTATCTGCCCATTTGAGACTATTGAGATTAAACCTATTGCTAAAGGATACTTCCGTATTCCAGCAGCACCCAAAGATGATTTCGTTTTATTATTGATTGAAGAATCATCCTACATTCAGAGACTTCCAGCAACGGACCATTCTATTACTATTCCTGTAGCAGCACATCACATTGCTAAGTCTATTGTTGATGATTTTATCAATACTGTTATTGAAGCAGATGACAATGCTGGACCTGGAATGATGTGGTTTGATTTCAAAGTAACCAGACCACAAGTTCTTTCTGATTTTAAAACAGAGTATGATGCTTTAAGAGCTAGACAGATTCGTTGGTTTGAGAATCTTTGTCGCAAAGCAGATGATGATTTCAACCAATATCATAAGCTTGGTCTTATTTCTGAACATCAAAGATATGCAGCTAAGTATTTAGGACATGATGCTGAATGGTTAGTTAATTACAATGTTAATGAAGGTATGGTAGATTGTCCTGGTTGTTATACTAAGATTGATGCGCGCGCAGTTAAGTGCTTACATTGTGGAGCAATTCTTAACCGAGCTAAAGCAATCGAACTTGGAATCATTGTTCCTGAAGCTCAGGCAATTCCATCACTTCCTAACCCACAATCTTTATTAGCGAAGAAGTAAAATGGCTAATCTTTCATCAGACGTTTTCGATAGAAGTAGAGCAGTTCTTAACGACGTAGCAAAAGACCTCTATACTGATGAGGTTCTTTTACCATATCTTAAAATTGCTAATGATGACCTGTCTGATGAATTAGTTGACAATGGCGCTACTGTTCAAAAAGAAATAACAGCAGATATTCCATTATCAGCAGGAATTCCTCAACCAGCTTTACCATCTAATATGATTGTTCCTATTGAGTTATATGAAAAGAATCAAGGGCAAGATGATTCATATTATCGTTATATGTGGCAAAAGGATTTCTTACCTAATGGATTACCTGGTAATGAATTAAGTGTCTGGACTTGGAGAGAACAAGCTATTAATACTATGGGTTCTACTCAAAATAAGATTCTTCGTATCAGATACTATCGTCTAGTTACAGATATTGTTGGAGCTAATAGCCCAATCGAATTGACTCATGCTTTGAACTATCTAGCCTATCACACCGCTGCTTTAGCTTCTGAACATATTGGGCAGAATAGAACTAAAGCTATTGACCTGGAATCACAGGCCATACAAAAGTTAAACAAGTTAATGAAGAAAGAAGTTAAGCAAAGTCACGGTAGACCTACTAGGCGTAGACCGTTCAAACTCAATAGACCCTTAATCACTTCTCGTTAGGAGCTAACAATGCCCGAAGCTAAAGCGACATTCACAACCACTGATGTTTGGGATGATGGTAAGAAGATTCATGCTGTTGGTAGGATGACAATTGCTCCCGGTCCTGATACTTATACTACTGGTGGAGTAGCTTTCAATCCATTAGGTAGCACAGTAGATGGTGCTGGATTAGGTATTCCTTTACCAACAGTAAGCTCTCAACCATTCTTTGGTAACATTGTTGGTGGTGCCTACTTTGGTCAATACTTACCAGCTACAAATAAGCTTAAGTTAAGTGTTATTGTAGGTGGAGCAGAAGTAGCATCAGGCGCAGTTCCTGCTGGGTTAAGTAATGATGTAATTACTGCTTACTTTATATTTGACAAGTTCTAAGTAATAACCGGGTGGATAATGGCAAAGAAGCAAGAAGGTATTAGAGACCACTTACAGGTTCCTATTCCTGCATGGAGAGGTCTATATACTAACGGAATGGATGATGCCGTTCCACCCGGTTATTTCATTGATTCTCTAAATACTCAGTTTGAAACAATTGAAGTGAGAACCAGAGATGGCTCGACAAAGATTTTCACTCTGGCAAATATTAGAAGATTCTTTGTCTACAAAAGACTTAACGAAACTCCTCGCTATCTTATTCTTGATACTGATGGTTCTCTATGGGATTCTCTTTATGATACGCCCTTAGTTACCAATGCAATTTATCTCGACTTTAGCGCAGTTAATTTCCTCAATCGTGCCTATATTACCTTTCATAATCGTGTGTCTGGTATTCCTGGAACTCTTGTTCAAGTTTATGAAGGGGAAGGACCGGGAACATTAAGACCTGCTGGCGGCTCTCCACCAATAGGATTTACTTTAGTTCCATCAATATCTACTGAAACTGGTAACTTAGGATTAGGTAAATATCTCATAGCAATTTGTTATGAAACATCAACCGGATTCCTTACTGCTCCAGGACCCGCTACTTTCGGGGACATTGATTCTCCCGGAGGTTTTAAACTTAATCTTGCAGGGATTGGTATTGGACCATCTGGAACAATTGCACGAAGAGTTCTCATTACTAAATCTATCCCCGCAGGACTATACACTGGAAATCAACTTGGTTATGAATTCTTCTTCTGTCCAAATGGGAGAATCCCCAACAACACCGCCACAGAATTAAATGGTATTAACTTCTTTGATGAAGATTTGATTGATTCTGCGGACTATTTATTTGATTCTCGGTCTACTATTGATTGTGGATTAGGTCTTACTCTTTATAATAATAGAATGGCATTATGGGGCGTCCCAGGATTTGAACACTATGTATTCTTCTCTAAAGCTCTATTCGTAGAAACTTTTGACCAAACAGGTGGAATTCTATACTTAGACCCATCTGATTCAATTTCATCTATTACTAATGTAGTGGACCATGAAACCTCCTTATTCATACAATCACAAGATAGAACTCATATTACAGTTGATAACGGGAATGACCCCGACACCTGGAGATGTGACCCTCTTGATAAAGCTATTGGAGCAGAGATATTCTCTGTCTCAAAAATACTCGATTCCAGAGGAACATCAATAAAACGATTCTTCCAAGGAGATAAATCAGGAATCTATACGTATGAAGGTGGTGGATTTATGGACCCACCTTTTACCATAAATATCTCAGACCTTTGGGATAGAATCAATAAGAATCAGTTTAATAAAGTTCAGTTAGTAGATGACCCAGAAAATAAGATTCTTTATGCCTCAGTTCCTCTTGATACTAATGTGGAGTGTTCTCATATCCTTATCGGTGATTATAACAATGCTTTTAATAGATATGGACAGTTAGTAGGTTCTCAGGTTAGATGGTCAATGTGGGTATTTCCCTGGCAAATTTCAAGTGTTGTTGTCGATACTAACATCTATAAAGAAACCATTTTAAAGTTATCAGGATTTGAAGGTAACATCTATGAAATGGATGAAGCTGTAGTTCTAGATGATAACAATAGAATTACATCATATGTCCAAACTCATTTAATAACCTCTAAGGCTAAGAGTGTGAGTCATTATGGCTTCTTGGAGGGAAGGATTGAAGGCTCTGGCAATTTTAATATTTTCCTTTATAGCACTAATTATCTTAAGTCTGTTAGCCCACCTAAATGGGTATTGGTAGAAGAACCTAACTTATACTATCAAAAACCTATTAATTTCGTAGCTACTAAAATGTCTATTAAGTTAATGTCTAATTCTAATGCTGGAGATTTCTTTAAGTTGTTTGATTTATCAGTAGACGTTAAGCCTTTGTGGGCTGAGACTCCGCGAGTTGGATAGTGAGTAACGAAAACGCCGTCCGCAATCTAATTAGGATTGATGACAAAGCTAACCCTACTTTGTTTAGGGCTTTACAGTTATTGATTGATGACTTATACAAAGTCAATAATGCGGTATTTCCTGTAGACGATTCTGGAACTATTGACCAAGGTAATGCTCCAGGTGGTAGAATATTAGGCGCAGTTCAAAACTTTACAGGTGTAGCTTATCCAGATAATTTACGTTTAGATTGGGATATTTTAGAAGGAGCATTTCGTTATCATATCAGATTAGGAACTGTTTGGGAAACTGCTAGACCAGTTCTAGTAACTGCATCAGACGTAGCAAACGTCGACCCAATGTTTCTTCATTTAGTATATGGAGAATATGTATTCTTAATTAGAGCAGCTAATATCATTGGAGAATTAGGAGATTTATCTAGCTGTGTTTTAATTATTCCAACAATTCCACCGCCTAATCTAGACGTAGAAGTAGTAGTTTCAACTGTTCTATTAAGATGGACTGAACCTGCTTCTGCTTGGAGAATTGATTACTATAACGTATACAAGGATAATATTAAGGTTGGTTCTATTACTGGAACCTTTAAACTTATCCAAGAATTAGTAGGTGGAAGATATTCATACTCAGTAGAAGCAGTAGATATTGTTGGTAATGTTTCTACTCGCTCACCTACTAAGACTGTAGATTTACATGACCCATCTGAGTATGCTTTCGTTACTGATAGATTTGCATTACTTAATGGAACTTATGTAAGGACTGAGAAAACTGGAATTGATAATATTACAGGAGTATTTGGTCCTCTTATTCCTAGAACGTGGGAGCAACATTATCAATTCTTTGGATTTGATACACCACAAGAACAAGTAGATGCTGGTTATCCTATTTATTATCAGCCATCATACATTGGTGATGGAACTTATGAAGAGGTATTCGACTTCGGACAAATTTATAAGAACTTAACAGTAGTTGTAGATTACAATAAATTACAGCTAACCGGATTTACTGACTTAACTACAGAGTTATCAGCATCAGAGGATAATATTACTTATACTCCTGTTGTCTTTGGCATCAGTATGTTAGCGGCATCGTTTCGCTATGTTAAAGTTAAGTGGACATTTACTAACACAGAAGATTTATCAGCCGCTTTCATTTCGTCATTAAGAGTAATACTTAACGTAACTCTAACGATTGATTCTGGTGCCAAGCAATGTTTAGCCACTGATGTTGGTGGAACATTAGTAACTTATAATAAAGAATTTACTGGTATTAGTTCTATTACTGCAACTCCAGCTACAAGTTCTCAGCCTCTCTATGCAGTAACTAGAGATGTTAATAAGGATAATTTTAAGATTCTAATATTTGATTCTTCTGGTAATAGAGCTAATTCTATGGTTGATTGGAAGGCTAGAGGAGTTATCTAGTGTTCATACGCTACAACCAACCAGCTAAATACTGGGAGTATGATACTTCTGTTGCACAGGATGGAACAGGACCGTGGTTAATTCTGCCTATTGATGCTTCTCAAATATATAATCCTATTCCAGTTCCACCTAATATTGCATTTACTAATGCTAAGAATATATTTACTAAGTCACAAGAAATTCAAGATGAGTCTGGAGTTCCTTGGGCTAATTTATGGCTTAGAGATAAAACTCAACCGTTAAATAAAAAATTATGGAGAATAACAAACGCTGCCCAAGAATTATATTTTCAGTCATTACCTGATAATGCAGTAGATTCTACTCCCGGTGCAGAAGAAGGTCATGTTGTTATAAGTAGAAATGGACTAATTACTTCTACTAATGCAGTAATTGCAAACCGTCTTGAATCTGTAGGTCAAGGCGGTGCAGTAAGAATGAATAATTCTTTAATACCGGGACAGCAGGGGCAATTATATAGGTTTATTAATTCTGGTGGTCATTTATATCTTGAATTATGGAACGCTGGTAGCACGGCAGTTGTATCTAATCCAATTGCTGTTAATTATAGCACTGGCGGAATATATACTTCTTTTGTTTATGGTAATGGTTTTCAGTTTCCTAACGCTCAAGTAGCTAGTTCTGATGGAAATACATTAGATGATTATGAAGAAGGTAATTGGACTCCTAGTTGGACTTCTGATGCTGGTGGTGCTGGAACAGCTTATACTGCTCAATTAGGAGTTTATGTTAAAGTTGGACGTTTAGTTCACTTGTCAGCTGAAATATCAATAACTGCTGCTAATTGGACTGGTGGTAATGCCTTACTGAGTGGCCTTCCATTTGTAACGGATTCTGGTGCATATTGGGGTGGAGTAACAATAGGTTATTGGTATAATACTGGAATTGGTTCTGTTGGTTATAATTTTACTCTTATTCCAGGTGATACACGAGCCTATTGTTATCTTAAGAATAATATTACTAGCGGTGGTTCAGATGCACTTTTACTGGCTACTCAAATTGCTCCAAATACTCACTTTCGTTTAGGCATCACTTATAGGACTGCACCCTAATGTTAGAAAAGAAAATTATAGTTGGTTTAATTACAATCATGGAAGATAGGCGGATGCAAATCCGTGAAGATACTGTTGTCTATGAAGATGGAGTAGAGTTATCTAGAACTTATACTAGGTATGTAATGGACCCAGGTGATAGTATAGATAATAAACCTCCAATAGTTAGGGAGCTAGCTAATTTCTTATGGACTCCTGAAGTTATTGCAGCTTGGGAAGTTATAAAAGTTAAGCTTAGAACTATTCCAGGTTCCGGTGTGCCTCCTATTACACAGGCAGATAACTAATGGCTAATTGGAATCTCCCGACAATTAACTCAAACTACGTTACGTTTGTAGATGAGTTAAATAATAAGATAGTAGATGCTGGAACTATTGGTTTTGGTTCTCCTATTAATCTTCCTGACCATGCTATTCGTTTTAATCGCTCTACTAATATCTTTGAAGAATGGAACTTAACTACTTGGGTTCCTAAAGTTATTGGTGTTGCTGGTGGTGGCACAGGTGCTACTGATGCTAATACAATAAGAACTAATTTAGGTTTGGGTAGTATGTCTACCCAGAATTCAAATGCGGTCAACATTACCGGTGGGTCTATTACTGGTGTTGCTTTTAATGCTAGTGACATTACTGGTGGTATTATTGCATTAGCTAGGGGTGGAACTGGTTCATCATTATCTATTCAGGCTCCTGGCACTATTTTAATGTCGAATGGTGCAGTAGTATATTTTGATACTGGTATTAATATCTCTCAGCTTAATGCTTCTAATTTAGTATCTGGCACTGTTCCTGCTGGTCGATTAGCTGGTGTTGGTATTCTTGCTGCTGCTAATACTTGGACTGCTCCGAATGATTTTAATAGTGTATTTAATGTTAATGGTGGTCAGATAACTATTAATGG
>Ga0247683_1000020_pt1 | contig 13454 bp, 16 predicted proteins | sample CNK24_metaG_FD_189025 | JGI IMG/M metagenome (GOLD analysis project Ga0247683, IMG submission 189025) | Soil microbial communities from Purdue University Martell Research Forest, Indiana, United States - CNK24 | ecosystem: Environmental > Terrestrial > Soil > Temperate forest > Bulk soil...
AGACGCCGATGTCAGCCAGGGCGACTTGCGTATCCCCAACCCAGATGGACGGCTCGGCGTTCGCCGCTGGCAAGATCTCTGAGATGGCATGAGCCGCGATGAGAACCGCTTCGTAGAGATCGCCTCCAGTGTGGACTTCTTCAGCCAGCCACGCATCGAGATCGGAAAACCCGATGATGTGCGCCAACCCGTCATAGTCCGTGGGCACGGTTCCGTTGCTGTCGTAGTAGGACTGGAGTGCAACGGCATCCCCGTACCCAATCTTAAAGCCCCAATCCACGTAGATCGTGCCGGCCGCGCCCGAGGTGTTCAGGGCCGCCACGATGTCATCGAGCGTCGTGCCAGTGGGCGTGCCGTGCGAGCCGTTGATCTGCACTTGGCCGACATACACGCCCTTTGACACACCCTCGATGGGCACGCCAAGGTCTGTCGTGAAGTCAGCCGGATTCAGGACAGCCCTACGACCACCCACAATCGGCTCGGCCTGCCCCAGCGCCTCGTCTGGAGCGTTCGGGAACCAGTTGCGCTCGATGACCCGCTGGGGGATCTGCTTCTCTTCACTGAAGAGGGAATAGTTGGATCCGATCAAGTCATTGATCGTGGTCGAGAGTACGAGGTTGGCGTCGGCACTGTCCTCGTACACCGTGCCAGCAAACAGGACGCGCGGCGGATCGCCAGCCAACCGCTGGACGTTGGAGGTCAGATAGATCTCGGCGTCACAGTTGCGGAAGCTGGTCCGGTCGTCCGATCGCTCACGGTTCACCCGATCGGTATCCGCCCACTTCATGGAGGCCGTCTGCGCTGACCACGCGCCAGTCGCTGGATCGGATGACGCCCTGGTCATCTGAGAGACCTCGATCAGCCGAGGCTCGGCGTACCCACCCAGCGCAGCCGAATCGCGCAAGGGCTGAATCCCGAACTTCAAGATCTCGTCGTCGGTCTTGACTGTGGCGAAGATGCGAGGCTCGGCGATACTGCAGGGATCCTCGTATCGGATGGGCGCGTTCGTGGTGCCGCCCCCGACAAAGGACGCGATCACCGCCGCCTGCCCCGTGTCGAATAGCGCATTCCCCTGCCAGCGCGCCGAGATGGACGCTCGCGCGAACTGCACCGCGTAGCCGTATCCCACCGTGAAATGATGGAGGTTAAACGGCGACTCCGCGTGCCGCACGCTTCCACCAATGACACCAGGGAAATCGAAGACACCCGCACCAGCAACAGCCGCACGATCGGCATACCCTGTGATGACGAGAGCCGGTGAGGAGCGTGGTGTGATGGTGCCGGTGTTGATCGTGGTCCCAGGAACCGTCCGATGCGCGCCGTTCTCTCGATCAAATGCTGGATCGGCTGGTCCTTCGTAGGCGATAACGAAGATATTCGAGGCTGTGCCCGTGGATGTGAACGTGTGCCCAGACCCGACGATCGGGTTCAGCACGTAGTGCAGACGCGAACCGCCACCCGTGTCACCAGCAGGGACAGATGGACTGGTGTTCGCCGTGGACACATGTGCGGTCAGCGCCGTGTACGTGTTGCCCTTGTTGTCGGTGACCACTGAGAGTCCGTCGAGATCGCCCACGGCCGCGACAATCAACACCGCGCCAGACGTATCGATCGCGTCCGTCGTGATCGACGGATCAGACAGGAGCACGGTCCCTTTCGACGTGAATGCGACTTCGGCCCAGTCAGCCACCTAGAACCACTCCGGATCACCCGCCGTGATCTCTTCAAAGGCCAACTGGGTTTGATTCAGGTCGACAAAGTCGCGCTGGTGCGTCACCTTCGAGACGAAGATCTGCGCGCCGACGACGCTGAACGTGCCACCTGGCAGCCAGCGCACCAACCAGGCATCCGTGCCGGATGGCTCTGGGACGAGCACACAGGGCTTCACCACACCGGCACAGGCTCGATGCCATTCCCGCACGGCTTCCGCGTCTGCGTCTGAGAGCGTGGCCGATCCACGCAGCACCCGAGGCGCCGACATTAAGTCATAGCCCCACGACACACCAGCATCGGTCTTCATATCGATACCGATCTGGTTGTCGTCGTCCTGCACGCCCCAGTGAAAGTCGCGGGAGAGTTGCCGCACGCGGGAGAACGCCAGCACCTTCAGTCCGAGTAGTGCCGAGTTAGTGCCGCTGACGTTGATCCGCAGGTACCGGAATCCGCTTGTGCTGTAGCCGGTGACCGACCGCAGATCGACACCCACCTTGCGCGTGTGGGTGTCCGCGCGCTTCGCTGGAATCGTGACCGACGTGGTCACGGTTGGCCCTGCCCAGGAGTTCGCCGCGTGCATCTGTACGGAGACCGCCAGCGCCGCATCGAAGTTGTGCCACAACACCACATAGTCCACGCGCTGGGCAGCGCCCCAATCAAGCATGAACGCGCCAGATGTGCCAGTGGTCTTCGCTGGTGCGGCGATCGTCGCATAGCCCAGATCCGTGAGGTTCTCGATGGGATAGTCGGTGTCGGCCGATCCAGTCTGCAAGGATGCCGTGGCGATCGGCGCGACGTTGTCGGCCGGATGGAAGTACAAGAAGGTCTCAGCCATCAGGCCGCCCCCGCACTGCGCCGCGCCACGATCGACACGGCGTCATAGACCGTCGAATCGGTTCGCAGCATCTCTTTGAAGTTGTCGCTCAGTGCCTTCTGATCAACACCAGAGGCCACCTCCATCTGCACGACGATGCTGCCCACAGAGACTCCACCTACCGCTCCACTGCCGCCAGAGGACGGAGCCGAAGATGCTCGGCCCATGAGTGCGCCTATCGCTGCCTGCTGGCTTGCCGTTAACACCATCTCCCCTGGCGTAAGCATGGCTGGCACGGTATCGGTTCCAATCGGTCGAAACTTGGGGAGGTAGCCACCAGCGAAATAACTCACACCAGTCCGAGAGATGATGCCGCCGCGCGAGACTGGCTCAGGCTGTTCGCCATTGGCGGTGCGCGCCCCTGACGGTAATGGCGGGTAATCCAGCACCACTTCGGCGTGAATCGGATCAATGTGGATGTTCCGCAGCGCCTCGACGATCGCATCGGCCATCTTCTGGCCGGTCTCGTCGGCCAGCTTCGCGTAGGCGTCAGCCTTCGCTTTGATCTCCGCATCGAGAGCAGCCAGTTCGCCTCGTTGCTGCGTCTCGATGACGCCCATGATCTGCTCTGGCGCCTCTTTGGCGAGTCCTCCCGCGAGCGCGTTGCGCTTGTCAATCAGCCCTTTGAGATCGGCTTCAGCCGACTTCATCGCATCGGAGCTGGCCTGCACGGCATCATCGGCAGACTTGTGCGCTTCCAGCCATGCCCGTGCGGCTTCACCGGCTGCGCCTTCGAGCTGCGCGAGTAGTTCCTGATACTTCCGGTAGGCCGCTTCGACCTGTGCCTGTGTGTACTGCCCAGAGCGCAGCATTTCTTCATAGGCCGCATTCGCGATGTCTGCTGCGTGCCTGATCTCATCCTGCGACTGGAACCCTTCGCTGTGGATGGCATCGGTAATTTCCTGATGCCGCGTCAGTTCCTCATTGATCTCTTCCAGCGCGCGCCGTGTGGCGTCGGCGCCCTGCTTCTCTGCCGCCCAGAGCTTCTGAATGGCCGCCTGTGCCTGCGCGGCCGACTTGCCGTTGGCGATGTAGGCCGCGCCCACCTTGTTGATCATGTCCTCAACGGAGGCGAACTGGCTTTGAAAGGCTTCCACGATCCCGCGTCCAGCGAGTTCCTGTGCTGATGCCCCGCCGAAGAGCCGCTTGATCCCGCCCCAGAGCGCCTGGATACCCTTATCGACCAGACCCGAGATGAAGCTTGCGATCTGGTTCCCGAACCCTTCAAGGATGCCCGTGCCGATGCTCGCGAGACCGCCCTTAAAGAAGCTCCCGATGTCACTGGCAACGGTCTTGAGATCCAACTGCGCCAGTGAGCGCAACGAATCGAAGAGGCCGCGCGCTTTAGGCGCAGCGACGGACGCGGCCTCTCCGATCTTCTCGATCCCCTGCGCCCCACGCTGCCCGATCTCGGCTTCGACCGTCCTCGCTCGTTCGACTTCTTTCACGTACGCGCGCAACTTGTCGAGTCCTGGCAGTTCACCTTGTGAGACATCGAAGCGTGGCTGCGCCACGGTAGGCGCTGCATTCGCCGCATTCAACGCAGCGATGCGCTTCAGCGCCTCCTCTTCCAACTTGAACGCCGTCGTCAGCGCCTCGACCTGAATCTTCGTCAGGCCGTACATCGTCGCAAGGCGGTCCAGCGAGACACCCTGTTCGCGGTAGTACCGGATCCCCTCCACCACGGAACCGTCCAGCGTGTCGACCACAGACTGGTAGCCTTTGGATGTCGCGATGACATCTTCCAGGTTCTGATTGAACGACTTGAGCGCCTCCGCAGCCTTCTCTGCCGCCTGCTCGGCAAACGCCGCGAAGGACTGGTGGAGCGCATCGACCGCGTCAGCGCCAGCCGCGAATCCCTGGACGAGTCCGACCGTACTGTCTCTGACCACCTTGCCCATGAAGGTGATCTGGCCGGTGAACTCGGCCGCTTTCCGCTTGGCTTCGTCTAGATCGACCAACCCCGACGACGGAATCGCGGTCCCGGCTGGCGCACCGCTCGGCGCCTTCGGGAGCGCGCCACTCATCTCGATCACAGCAGAGGCCGCATTCAGAGCCGCGCCAGCAATCTCGCCAAGGACGTTGATGGCGCTGGTTCCGACTGCGCTCATGCGATCACCAAAGTCGTCCAGCGCCTTCACGGACGACTCGCTCATCTGGAACGTCGAGTCCTTCAGATTGTCAACATCGGCCTTGAGCGTCGGCAGGAGTTCCGCCCCAGCGCGGCCAAACAACTGCATCGCGATCGTCGTCTGCTGGGCAGGATCCTTGATGGTCTGGATGGCTTTTGCGATGGCGAAGAACTGCTCATCAGGCGACAGGGTCTTGATGTCATCCAGCGTGATGCCCAGCGCCTTGAGCGCCTGTATGGCTTCGCCGTTGTCCGTGGTGATGTTCTTCTGGAACTTGTTCACCGCCCCGGCGACATCTTCCAGCGTATTGCCAGACGCCCCGGCCACCGCTTGCAGCCGCTGCAGCGCCGTGATACTGATGCCGGTCTTATCGGCCATCTTGGTCAGCGAGTCGGCGTAACTAAGCGCAGCCTTCGCGCCAGCTCCCAAGGACGCCACCACTGTTCCGACACCCAACGTCCCGACAGACAGACCGACGCTTGATAGCGCCCCGCTCAACTTACTGAGATTCCCGAAGAGTCCTCCACTGGTCGTGGCCTCTGCGCTCTTCTTGAGAGCCTCCGCGTTCAGCGTCAGCCGTTTGAGTTCGGCCGAGAGATCCCGCATCGATTGCGGCGCAGTCTTCCCCAGTGCGGTGTACTTCTCGATGGCTTTCTGGAGCGTAGTATTGACGCGCTCTTGTTCGGCCGCTGTGAGCTTATTAGCGCCTCCGACTTGTTGAACAGCCGCGACGTAATTGTTCGCCGCCCTGATCAGGTTCTCACCACCGAGCGATCGCGCCATCTTCTCGGCGCCAGCGCGCGTGGCTTCGATCTGGTTGAGACCCTGCTTCAGGTTCTCTGTGAGTTCCTTCGTGTTATCGGCCCAGCGAATATTGATGTTCGGCATTATTTCAACGCCTCAGTCGCGGCATCCGTCGCCGCCGCTAGCATCTCTTTCTGATACGAGGCGTTGATCTGATCCCCAGCAGGACGCATGAATGGGCGCGCACGCATCTTCACCGTGCCGCGCTCCACCCAGAGGCCCAGATTCGGATTCCACGGCGTCTCTGGCGTGACCACGAACTGCTTCCGCTCGACCTCTTCATGGATGACGATCGAGTCGGCCAAGTGTGGATTCCCGCGATTGAGTCGGCTGCGCTCACCTTCACTGCGCGCAGCCAACCGCTTCGCGATGTCCTTGACCTCTCGCGACTTTCTCCAGGCCACCGCGCGCAACTTCGCCGCCACCGTTGCCGGAAACGTCTCGATGCCTCGACGCAGTCCATCGAGTTCGTCAGCCACGCGTCCTCGCCGGCGTGATCAACTGGTTCACTGCCGCACCGATGCCTTCCAGTCCGATGTCATCGATCAACTCGCCCATCGACTCCAGCGTCGTACCGTCCATCGCACACGCCTGCAGGAACATGCGTGTGATCCGGAGACTCCAGTGCTCCATGCCAGCCACGCCCAACGATGCCATGAGCGCCCCGAAGACCAGCCCCGTGCGCTCCTCGAAGGCACACAACGCGTTCGTGTTCATCGGCGTCAGATGCACGACACGGCCACTTGCCGTGGTCAGCGTCACGCGTTCATCAGTCAATACGCCGGTATTGCCCATCGTCTCCCTTTCGCATCCGCTGCACACCCACACCCAACGAGGCGCCGATCGCATGGACGATCGCGAACTGCTCCTCTGGCGTCTGGCGCTGACTGCCCGTGGTCGTATCGAGCAACTTGCGGAGGTCTGGCAACTTGCGCCCACCATCCTTGGTCATCGACATGATCTCCATGCGCTGGACTTGCCACGCCAGAATCAGATCCCGCTCGTAGTCCCGCCGAGACCGCTTCACCGCAGCCGCGTATTCGTTCCAGAGCTCTCGCAGCGAGAGACGCCAGAACCGCTTCCCGCTCACCCTGATCGTCAGTGCGTCCACGTAGAGCCGACGCCAGTCCGTCCGCGATGAGCCAGCCGAGGGCGCGCAGCACCGCCTGAGTCGTCTGTCTCGGTGTTCAGGAGCACCAGTTCACGCAGCCGCTCCAGCACGGCCGCACGTCCACCGGCCTGATCGATGATCTGGCCGATAGCGAAGAGGCAGTCCGGATCGTCTGTGGCGATGTCTGGATGCTGGTCACGCAGCGCCATCCAGAGCAGAAGGCGCGCGTCTCTGAAGCTGCCACGGTTGACACCGTCGATCACGTCATCGGACGTTCGTCCGTCCGAGAACGATTCCAACTCGCAACAACTGTTCGTGGTCAACCGGAGGACATACCGCGTCCGTCCGGCCACCAGGGTCAGTTCACCGCGTTCACGGTTCGCCATCGGATGCCCCGATGACGTTAGCGCGAGAAGTACGCGTGCGCTGGCGTGACTTCGAGCACGAAGGGCACCTTGCCTTCGAGCGTCAGTTCGCCAATCTCATACTTCGTCACGTAGCCCTCGAGCGGAAGCGCGATGGCTTCAGCCGGTGAGCCCACCGTGCCTGCGGCAGTCGGCAGGACGATCAGGAAGTTGTTGAGTGCCGCCGACGCGCGCAGCGCCTGCAAGTTATGCGTGGCATCGAAGCCGTCACCGCCAGCGAGGAGATGCGCGCCGTGCGAGGGACGGAAGTTGCCCTCGATGACGATCGGACCAGAATCCGACAGCGTCGGAATCTTCTCGCGATGACGATCAGGGCTGCGGAGATGGGTCACGTCGACGACGGCGGTCGTCATACTGACGATCGGCGCGATCTTCATCACTTCGGGAACGGCCACGAAGGATTCAGGGCTGTCGCCCTGGCCTACATGGAACTCGGCACCGTAGCCGATGAAGGTCTCTGAGGGATAAAAGGTACCTGTAACGTCTGCCATGTCTGCGCTCCTCCACTACCGTTCCCTGTCCTCGAATGCTTCAGGCCCGATACGAGACCATGAAGTCCTGGGACACTGTGTAGACCCTGAGTTCTGTTTCGTCGTACCCTTCGTGCCGATCCGCGAAGAGACAGCCGAGCACCCAGAAGACCGGACTGCCGACCGCCTCCACCCATCCGTCCAACGCTGTGCCGTCGCCTGGTCCGCGTACCGCATCCGAGACGGCGTTCGCGAGCGCCTTCGGGTTCACACCGGACACTTCGCGCGCGTAGCAGTCGACCTGTATGCGTGCGGTTAGTACCCCGCCTCCGCCCCTGAGATGCCCTTCCCCGATGTCGTCGACCGCGAACACCTTCACCGCCGGATACGTGGGCGACTGCGGGAGCTTCCCCAGATACATCCGCGTGGAGGTCATGGCCGTCAGCGGAGACAGACTTAGCAACCGAGCCAGTACCACATCCTCGACGGTCATGCGTCCGTCCTCGAGGCCGCCACGGTCGTGAGTGCGATGCCCTGCCGTCGCCCCACTTCTTCAGCCGAGGTGATGTCGAAGACGCGCCCCATGAAGACCAGCCTGCGAGACTTCGGCACGTCGACCGAATCCGGGTCCATGTCCTCACGCCAGTTCATCCGCCAGACCGTCTGGAGTTGCGCGGCCACTTGCGATGTAGCAAACCGCTCGGCCCCGCTCGCAGTCTCCTTCTCCATCCACTCCACAGCCAGCGTCGACCACGTCTCAGTGGGATAGCCGCTCGAGGCTTCAGCCACCGATTGAATCGTCACGGAACGGTCCATCTTCCCCGACGAGATCCTCATGCCACGGCTCCGTAGTGCTGACGGACCCACGGCTTCGACTGAGCAGCCGGTGACCACGGATCGACTTGCCCGTGGAAGAAAACAATGCGAGCGTAGGGAGGCAGTTCCTGACGCTGCTGCAGATGCATCCGGTAGCTGTAGACGCCGTCGACGGTCGACCACGTCGCCTCGCCAGGGCCAAGGCGATAACTGATCCACGCCTGGTCAGACCCGAACTGGCCTGCTGCTTTGGCCTGCGCTGGCGAGGTCATCGGATCGAAGTCGTCCCAGACGTGCCTACGCGATCCGGCCGTCATCAGCACCATCGATCCGTTGTAAAACGTCGTCCGGTTCGTATCGCCCCACATCACAAACGGCTCTGAACGGTTCCACAACGGCGACACGTCGCCCGTAATGACCGCATCGAGGTCGAGCGACACGAACCGCTCACCAAACCACTGGGACGCGTCAGGATGGAACATCCGGAGGCGCCGATAACAGCTCGGATTCTTCCCGCCATGTGGAGACGGCAGATCCGAGAAGTCATTCCAGATCGGCACGACCTCCACATCAGGATGGATCCCGGCAGGGTCGTCCGTGACGCACAGGAACCGATGCGGATGCGGATAGTGCTTCGCCACCATCCGACGCAGGACGTTGACGGTCTCTGGCCCGAACGTGGAGCGGTAGCCCTGTGCAGGTTTCCACTTCCAGCAGACCACAGAGATCATGCCGCCACCTCCGCGAGAGACCGTCCGATCAGGTCAACTCGATGTGCCAGCACCAGACGCACATCCGGAGGCACGCCATCACGGCACTGTCGCGCCTTCGCGAACCACTCCGGAGGCATCGTCGTCGCATCTGGCAGCACATGCCCGATCCAGTCCTGATCTGCACGGAACCGCTCCATCACGTCGATGGTGTTCAGGTCGAAGATCTCCCGCCCCGTTGGGGGATCCCAGACCATGCAGCTCGCCTGGTAGCGCCGCACGACACCGGCCATCTCGCGTGGCCTGAGCGTGCCGAAGATGTGGCTGGGAGGCATCAGCGCGATCGGCGCCGGATAGTTCACAATCGGTGTGAGTTCGCCTGTGACGAACACATCGAGATCGAGGTACAGCACGCGATCGCCCAGATCGAGCGCAGGATTAAAGAGTTCGACCTTCGCCCACCATCCCGGCCAGCCCGTCGCCAGCGGAATCGTCTCGACTCCAGGCACGTCGACATTCGAGAGGCACACGAACCGATGCGGAATCGGCAGATGTGCGGCCACCATGTCTCGCAGGCGATACACCCACGCAGGCGAATAGTGGCGCTGCTCGAAGTCGCCCATCCAGAGGACGCAGGCCACCGTCAGGCGCATTGCTGCACCACTTGCGCGAGCGGCGCATACCGCTGCATGAGACCAGACCGCTCCTCGATGAGATACCGCCACTTCGGCACCACGTCATCCCCGTAATCGGCAATGATGGCTTTAAGCCGCTTCTGTGCGCGTCCTGTGGCGCCGAGGTCACAGAGGAACATCGCCGCCCCGCAGGCGAACCGAGGGCGCATCGCCACCGGCAACAGATCGCCCCACGCATCCCACGCTGATTCGACCTCGTCAGGCGTCCACCGACGAATGGACAACGCTGCGTCAGAGACCTGATCCGCACTCCACGGACGCACCACGCGAAAGACCGCCGTCGTGCCGGGATGAACCGCGTCGACCAGTTCGACGTGATCACTGAGGCGCATCATCGCGGCTGGGATGTCATAGGACGGGAAGTATGCGAAGTCCTGCCACGCAAGGACCGTCCCGATCCGAATGGAATCTGCAAACGCGCGCAGGACGAGCGAGATCTCTCGGATCCGCTTCGGTGCATCACAGATCAACAGGGAGACTGGGCCACTTGTCCACGCGAGATCGCGCAATTCGCCAGCATGGACATCGACGTGCTCCATCAGCGGTCCCAGATGGCGACGGAATGCCTTGATGGGTGGAAGACCGAGTGGCCCGCCAGCCTTCTTGTCGTGTGAGGATGGCTTCCAGACGAATCGGTCGAAGGTATGTGCCTTCGTCTTCACACCGGAGTCTCGCATCCCTGCCGCGATGTAGGCCGTTGCGGCGCCGAGCCATGCGCCGAGCTCCACCACGGCTCCGGTCGACGCGGCCTCACGGGTCAGCCGGTAATAGCAGCGCCGCTCTTCGACCGTGGTCATCGCCGGGATCTGGTTCACCGAGTCAGGCAGATCTGGCTCTGGTAAGAGTTCGATGTTGGCGAGGCGTCCGGGTTGGCTCCCGAGCACGTCGACGACCACGAATGGCAGGCCCAGCACTTGAGCCATCGCGAGTCGATGGTTGCCCTGGTTGCCTAAGAGAATCTCTCCATCAGCCGCGATGTAGACCGGAATCGGCGCGCTATTGAGCCGGAACCCATTGGCACGCATGTCGGCATACATCGCATCGACGCGGCCGTAATACTGCGCGAGGAGTTCGGCTTCCGTGCGGCGCCCACGGATACTCTGTCCCTTCGCGAATCGCTCCGCATAGGTCTTCCGGAAGAGCGGCGTCTCTTCCCAGCGCATCCCGTCTCGATAGCGCAGGGCGATCGAGACATGCTTATCGACCGTCGCGAGATCCAACCGCGTCAGCGTCGGCCATTTGTCATCTGGAATGTCGTCGGAGACATCCCAGTACAGCTTGCGGCGGATCTGTTCCGGCTTGACTTTAGCGATAGCCGGTGACAATAGGATCCCCTTCCGCGACAACCGTCCCAACCGTATACCCCGCACGCTCGAGCGCCTGCCGCATCCCGTCGATGCCTGCGTAGAAGTTGAACCGTCCCAGCTCGTCGGAGACATCGCCGGCGGCGTAGCGTTTCGCCCGATTCGGATTCCCTGACAGCACGACAAACGGCACGCGCTTCGCGACTTCCGCCATCACGTCGTCGACATCCTCACGCAAGTGGTAGATCGTCCGAATCGCGACGAATGTCTGCGCGTCGTCCAAGACCTCGAGGTGATGCCGAATATCTCCACAGACCGCCCGGAATGTCTCCACCTTGCGGCCCAGCGACAGCCAGCGCGCCTGGAGCTCCAGCGCAGCATGGCTCCGCTCTTGTCGTAGTTCCAGCGCCGTCACCGGCACACCACGCTCCGAGAGCAGGAGGGAGAGCACACCCTCTGCCGCGCCAATCTCCACGATGCTATCGCCAGCGATATAGGGCAGGAGACGTGTGTATTTCTTCGGCGCCTGTCCGTTCCAGATCGCGTCCGTATTCGTCCGATACGCATACGAGCCGATCACGACAGCGCCTCCTCGAGCGGGACGCGCGGGAAGCAGGTCAGGGCCGTCTTGCGTGAGCAGTTGAGGATCTCAACGCCTGCCGCCTTGAGCGGTTCCACGAGTGTGGGAAACGCCTCGAGGGCCAACTTAAACGGAGGTTTGCTCTTGTCCGGATGCGAGCCGAAGAAATGGTCGCCGCTCATATCCACGCCCAGCAGGATCACGCGCGCCGCCCCTGAGAGCACAGCCACATTGATAGCCTGATACGACGAGTTGTGACCGGTGCAGATGCCGTCAGGATCCAACGAGAGGCCGCGCTTCCCCTTGTTCCGGAGGAGTTCGACTCCGGGCCACTTCGCCGCCGCGTCGGTCATGGCGTATTTGCGTCCCTGGAAGTCAGGAGCGCCCTTGTGCCAGTTCCACCACTTCGCATCGCAGGCGTAGAGGATGTCGGCCCACGGCGCCAACTTGTAGGCGTCATTCACGGCAATCACGCGCGCACGTCCACGGCAGGCGTCCAGATCGGCCTTCGTCAGACTCGGCCCTGTTCCGGCACACACCACGGTTTCACCGGACCAGACCCGTGGAATCAGTGCGTGCGCTGGCGCAGCGATCATGCAAACGACCGATTCTTGTATCTGGAGAGCAGGTTCTCGACCGATGGCCTGAGATAGCCCATCGTCTGCGGGTCATCGCTATTCGCGTCATCGCCACGGAACCGATACGTGGCAGCGGTCTGCTCGAGGATCGCCAGCATCACGACTGGAGGCGGCATCACGGCAGGACTTCCGTTGGGATCCCATGCTTCGATCTCTGCGATCCAGTCGAGGTCTTCCGGATGCCGATCCGCGATGTATTCGCAGACGAGTTGCGTGGCCGCATCCAGCTTCAACTGGATGTCCGCATCCACGACCACGGCGAGCGGAGAACCGGCCATCGTGGGCGTGATCTTGAGATGCGCGCACGCCTGCTCGTAAGTCACGATCGTGGGGATGGTCATTCGGACACACCGTCTTTGCCGTCACGTCCCGGCTTCCCGTCACGCCCGCCCTTGACCGACAGCCGCCACGCCCGTGCGTCCTCTGTTGGGTCTCCCGGCCGTGCGCTCGTCGGCTCCTGAGCAATCCAGAAGGCACCCTTGACGGTCACGCCTGCGCCCTTCGGGTACGTGCGACCGTATTCCCATACGCCGGCATCGAACGGCACAGGAATCGGGAACTCCTTCACGCGCGTGTCATGCATGAACCGCAGGATCCAGCCACGCTTCTCGTCGAAGTCGACCGACAGATCATCGAAGCCGAGACCGTCCGATCCGTTCAGCCCGTTCGCGCCGTCCTTGCCGTTGAGACCGTCAGCGCCGTCCTTCCCGTTCAGGCCGTCTGCGCCCTTCTCGCCTTCGCGTCCTGGCACACCCGGGAGACCGTCGCGGCCGTCCTTCCCATCGAAGCCTGACGCGCCGTCTTTCCCGTTCAGACCGTCGCGGCCGTCTTTGCCGTTCAGCCCTGGAGCGCCCTGCAGTCCTTGGGAGCCATCCTTGCCGTCGAGGCCGTCCTTCCCTGCTGGTCCCATCGGACCCGCAGCCCCAGACGGCCCTGCTGGACCGGGAATAGCTGGGCAGGCTTCCAGCGCAGCAATCTTGATCAGGAGCGGCGCCGTCGCTTCGTGGATCAACAGCGCAACCACGTCGGCGAGTTGTTCGGTCTCGGTCACGCAGCCCTCAATTCGACGACCTTGCGCCGCGTCAGTGCTGTGAACTCGGCCACATCGAAACGCTTCTCAGCCGGAAGCATGTCAGGCTGTGGCGCTGGCGCAGGGGTCACCTTCCCGAATGGGTCAGCCGA